>TARA_Y100000385_G_scaffold288632_1_pt1 | contig 12839 bp, 17 predicted proteins | sample TARA_Y100000385 | Tara Oceans TARA_Y100000385 (sample SAMEA2620980) | marine metagenome | biome: marine biome (ENVO:00000447); feature: surface water layer (ENVO:00002042); material: "saline water (ENVO:00002010), including plankton (ENVO:xxxxxxxx)" | depth 5 m
TAGAACAAATGATTAACGCTGAAACTAGAAAAACCGGAGTTTTTTGTGCGGTTGACGAAGAAGAAATAGAAGAATACGCAGCAGGAAGTTGTGACCTAGTAGGTAATGTACACGATGCAAATGAAGGTTATGATTTACTTTCATACAGATTAATACCAGGACAAAGAACAATCGATTTATCTGATTATACTACTAACTTTGTTTCTGGAGTAGAAGTCGGATTAGAATATACAGGAACCGGTACTCAATCTGCACCCGTTGCGGTAGGTGATTATTTACCAGCTGAGGTACTATCTGGAACCCAAGCAAGGCTTGCTAAAGTAACTAAAGTTTCTAAATCAGGACCAGTATATACTGTATGTTGTTCAAGAGCAGTCAACGCTACTTTTGATTCAGCAAATGATGCAGCTATTTTATCTTTTGAATCAGCAGCTACTGAATACTATATTTACAATTTAAACAAGGCAATCATAGGAGCAAAAGATAAAGCAGGTTGTTTAGCACAACTTTCAAATTCTGGAGTAACTAAAGCACTTGTTGATAGAGACGTTATCGATTTTAGATATATCGTTGATACTTTCGGTTCTTGGGATATTACAAACGCTAAACTTTTAAATAAAGAAGAGTTTACAATGGTTGCTAAAGAGAGACAAAATGTTTCTTGTATATTAAACGCACCAACTGTAGCTGAATTTAAACTTTCTACTGATCCATCATTTATTGATACAGCATCAGAAAAATTTGAAACAAGACACGTTGCAACTGGAGGAGACCTTTCTCAAAACCCAAATGGAATTTACAGTTTACCATCAATAAATACAGGTTCTAACTACGGATTCTATTACGGTCCTGGTTTAAATGTAAGAGAAAATGGAAAAATCAAAGTTATTCCACCAGCCGCTTATGTTTCTAACAACTACATCGACAAATATAATAACGCCCTTCCATGGTCAATCGTTGCAGGTCCTCGTAGAGGAATTGTATCAGGAACTAATGTAGTAGGAGCTGAATATTCATTTGACAAAGATGATAGAGATAATATAGAACCATTTGGAATCAATCCAATCGTATTCGAAAGAGGAGTTGGACTTGCTATTAAAGGTAATAAAACCGGACAGCAAAATGTTAAATCAGCATTAAGTTCTGCTCACGTAAGAGAAGTATTAATTTATATTGAAAACGGTATTGCTGATATCCTTAAAGACTACGTATTTGAATTTAACACAGCGCAAACAAGACTTGAAATCAAAACTTTAGCTGATTCTTTCATGGAAGGAATTCTAGCAGATTCAGGTGTTTATGCTTATAAAAACGTAATGGATCAGACTAATAACACTAACGAAGTAATTGATAACAATATGGGTATATTAGATACTTATGTTGAACCAGTTAAAGGTTTAGAAATCATCGTTCACAGAACAACGGTTCTTAACACTGGTGAAATAGCATCAGGAGGTTATTAATAAATAATATTAAACTAAAGAGGATGTCTCTGGATGTCCTCTAAAGTTTTCTAACTTTAAAGAGATATATAAATAAATTAAAAAATAAAAAACGATAAAAATGGCATTACCACATTATTCACAAGATCAGACTAGTAAGAAAGGTAAGAATTTCGAGCCAGTATTAAAGAATATGTTTGAAGTAACTATCCTTCCACCAGCAGGTGTTAGCAATCAGGATATGTTTATTCAACATGTTAATACAGTTGCGGGTTTAGAACTTCACAAAGAATTACCAGAAATCGCACAAAAATATAAATGGTCAGAAAGAAAATATTCAGGAACTCCTGAATCATCAACTTTAGAAGTTACTATAGGTTTTTCATTAAACTTAAATGACGCTAACCAGATGTATCTTTATAAATCTATGAGAGAATGGTACAGACTTCAATACAATCCAGAAACTGGAGAACATGGTCTTAAGAAAGATTATGTTGGACAAATTGTAGTTGTTCAATTCAATAGGGCAGGCGATATCTTTAGAAAAATTACTTTAGAAGACTGTTTCCCAAAATCAGCTCCTAACCCACTTGCAGATGGAGATTATTCATCAAACGATGCAGAGACAATGGAAGTTGTATTTGTATGTAACAGTTGGGCAGAAGAACTTACTTAAAAATTAAAAGATTAAAATAGAGAAGGCTAAAAGGTCTTCTCTTTTTTTACTCAGAAAATATAATATAATATTCTAATAATATGTCAGATGCGGAAAAGAACTATATGGTAGATAAATTAATTAAAAAGATTCAAGTTCTTTTAACCGAGCCTGAGTTTGAAGAATTAAACCGTATTATTTTAACAAAGGCTTTAGAAGATAAACAAAGACCAAAATCTGTAAGTGCATTTGTTAGAGAATTAATTCAAATTGAAATTAATAAACAAAATAGTGAAACAAAATAAAAACTTTTAATATAACTTAAAAATATTTTAATAATGAGCGAAGATAACAACAGTAAAAACGAAGAATTTGACAATTTCTTAAATAAGAAAGAAAAGTCAGGTGGAGCTTTCGAAGATAAAGAAAGAGAAAATGTAGAAGATGTTAAGGCAGAAGAAACAACATCTAATAAAAACAAAGACCTAGGATCTGTGAATATGCAGAAATTCGGTCAAGATAAAGCAGAGTCTACCGATTTTGTATTAGGTTACCATAAAGTAGATATGAATACGCTTTTTTCTAAGGGTAGATTTTATCCAGCAGATGCTAAAATATCTATCAGATCTGCAAAGGTTGCCGAAATCAGACATTTCTCTACAATGATAGAAGGAAATATTCTAGATATAGAAGACAAGTTAAATAACATCTGTAAAACATGTATGCGATTTGAAAGCAGAACAAAAAAGTTATCTTATAAAGACTTATTAGAAGAGGATAGAATTAATATCCTTTTGCAAATTAGAGACCTTACATTCCCAGAACCTGAAAACAAATTAATGTTAAAAGCTGAGAATAGTTATGGTACAACAAAAGACGTTGAATTAGCTACAAAAAACTTTTCAACATCAGAAATTCCTTCAGAAATTGAAAAATACTATGACGAAGGTTTAAGATGTTTCAACATTAAAACACGTTCTTCAGGAGATATTCAAATGAGACCACCTTCAATTGGTGTAATGGAAGAAGTAACTAAATATATTAGAGAACAACAAGAGGCTAAGAAGAGATGGGACCAAGCATTCGTTCAGGTTCTTCCTTATGTTCAACTTGATTGGAGAGGTTTTAATCAAGCTGAAATCTTTAATAGAGAAGTTGCATTTCAAGGATGGAATGAAAAAAAGTATATGGTAGTATATAGATTAGCTGAAAAAATGAAAATAGGAGCACAGCCTGAAATGGAAGTGGATGTCGACGGAGAGACGGTAACGCTCCCTCTCGAATTCCCAGGTGGAGTCAAAAGTCTTTTCATTATTTCAGATCTCGCTGGAGAACTTCTTTAAGACTAAATTCTATCTGGGACATCATTTACGTCTCCAGCCCTCAGAAATCGATAATCTCGATTATTATGAGTACACGTATTACGTACAGAACTTGATGGAATACCTCAAGCAAAAACAAAAGCAAGAAGGTAACCAACAGGAACAGCAGGATGAAAAAATGGCAGACTATAAAAAGGGAATGCCTAACATGAATTCCTATAAAAACCCAAAAATGCCTAGCATTTCAGGTGGAAGTATGAAAATGCCTAAATTTTAGGGAATATATAAAAAAAACATTCTAATGTACTTTGAGCGCATTTAAGTCACCCTTTGAAAAACTTAGTTATGAAGCACAAGACCGTATGGCCGAGGCTTTAGAACCAGGTGGAGCAACACATGCTGTATTATCCGATATTTTAAAACAAATTAGGAAAAGTAATACACGGGCTGAGAAATCTTCTAAGGGAGGTTCTGTCTTTAGTGGAATAACAATTAAAGAGGCTATAGCATTAAAACTTCTTGGTGAAAAGGGAATAAATGCAATAGCAAAAGGCTTAGGAGCGCTTGCTAAAGTTATCGATGGTATGAAAACCGGAGGTAAAGATGCTAAAGAAAAAATGGAAGCCCTTGGAGAAGGAATTTCAGCAATTCAAGGTTTAGGAAAGGCAATACTAAAATTCGCAGGCTATTTAGTACTAGCAACCCCATTACTTATTATAGGAATATTCGCAGCACCTCTTTTTGCAGGCGCCTTATTTTTAATACTAATGGCAGTAAATTGGGGAGCGAGATCTTTAGCAGGTGAAGAAACTAGAGAATTCCTTACAGCACTTGGAGATGTTGGAGATGCTATTTTTAGATTTGGATGGAAGCTTGCACTTTCTCTTTTAATATATCCATTTGCATTAATGGCAATGTTAATAGTAGCACCAACTATTATTTTAATAGGTTACTTGTTTAAATACCTGGTCAATATGAAATTCCATAAAGGAATGAAAAAAATGTCAAAGGCCCTTATGGTAGCAGGCACAGCAATCTTATGGTTAGGAGTTACATTAGCATTATTTGGTATAATATTTCCAGCAGAAAAAGAATCTTTTCAAACACTTGGAATGGTTGCCTTAGTAGTATTAGGTCTAGGGTTTATATTTTGGATAATAGGTAAAAAACAAAAACAGATTTATAAAGGTGCAGTAGCAATGGCATTCGTAGGGTTGTCGATAATTGTTATAGCACTTGCTGTAAAATTCTTTGAGGCTGCTCTACCCGAAGACAAATGGGGGTTTTTCGCCGCATTGGGAGTTGCCTTAGCAGGTTTAGCACTTGTATTCTGGCTAGCAGGTAAGGCCGCAACAACCATATTTAAAGGTGCAGTAGCGATGGCATTTGTTGGGCTAGCATTAATAATCATAAGCTTTGGAGTTATGTTACTTGCAGTCGCAATAAAAGACATGAATTGGGAAAATATAGGAATGATGGCCGCTATTATCGGAGGTTTAGCAATTGTATTTGGACTAGCAGGAGCAGCAGCTTCATTTATCTTACCAGGTGCGTTAGCGATGGCCGCAGTCGGTGGAGCCTTAATAGTTTTAGGTATAGGAACTTTAATAATGGCGATGGCAATAAAAGATATGGATTGGGAGAAGGTAGGAATGATGGGAGCTATTATTTTAGGTTTAGGAGTTTCATTTGCATTAGCTGGAGTAGGCGCTCTATTTATATTGATGGGAGCTGGAGCATTCTTAGCAGTGGGAGCCGCATTAATTGTGGTAGGAGCAGGACTTCTAATTATGGCTGAAGTATTTAAAGGAGAAGGATGGAAAAATATGGTTGCAACACATCATGAATCAGATGGTTTCTTAGGTTTTGGTGGAGGACCTGTTAGTAATTTACAAACATTAATGGAAGCAGTCGGGTATTCATTTATTTGGAACCCAATAAGTGTAGCAGGTATGTTAGGAGGAGCATTAGGAATGGGTGCAGTTGGTTTAGCAATGTTAGCACTTGCCCCTGGTATCAACGCAATGTCAAAAGTATTTAAAGGAACTGCTTGGAAAAGTATGATAGCAACTCACCATTACGAAGCAGGATGGTTTCCATGGAGCGATGCAAGTCCTATTTCAAATATAATGCATTTAGTAACTCAATTAGGAGCAGCGTTTAATTTAGGATGGGCCTCATTCGGTATTATGCTTGGAGCAAAAGCAATGGTCGTTGTTGGAAAATCATTAATGAGCTTAGCGCTTGGTGTAAAATTCTTTATGAATACTGGAATTAACCCTGGAATAGCATGGGCAATAGGAATGATGGTTAAAACGATTGCTAGTCCATTCGGAATAATAGGTAAATTATATGGAGGAGGAACAGGTTTCTTCGGTTTAGGACCAAGTCCTCTTATGGAAGGTGTTAGAGCAACTCAAGGTATGGGTAAAGCACTTACAAGTATCGCAGAAGGTATGGTACAGATGGCAAAATTAAGGTTCCCACAATATAATGACCCTAAAAACCCTGAAAAAATTACAGGATATACAACACTAACAGGAGGAGATATGAATAAAGTATCTACGAATGTAATGATGATGGTTATGAAATTAGGAGCTGCCTTTGGAACAATTGGTAAAATGTATCCTAGAGAACCTAGAGGAGGACTCTTAGGTTTTTATGGTTTTACAAAACCAAGTCCAGTTTCACAAGGTATCGCATCAATGTCTGGAATGGGAGAAGTCCTAACCTCTATCGCTGGAGGAATGGTCGATATGGCTAAAATGAAATTCCCAGTTTATGGAGACCCTAATAAACCAACTAAAATAACAGAATATATTACATTAACAGGCGGAGACCTTGATGGCGTTATGAATAATATTATCTATATGATAGAGGCATTAGCCGAAGGTTTTGCTTTTATTGGTAGAAAATATCCAAGAAAGCCAGCAGGCGGAATTTTAGGATTTTATGGGTTTTCACAAGATAGCGATTTGGGACAAGGTGTTAACGCAATGACAGGTATGGGAGATGTTCTTACAGCTCTTGCTAAATCATTCTTAGACATGGCAGGAATGAAATTCCCAGTTTATGGAGATCCTAACAATCCGCTAGAGGTTACAGAATACATTACATTAACAGGCGGAGATATTGAAGGGGTTGTAAACAATATTCTATTTATGATAGAATCAGTAGCCGAAGGTTTTGCAAGTATTGGTAGAAAATATGGAGGCTGGTGGCTCGGAGGTGGAGATATAGCAGATGGTGTTGAGGCGATGAAAGAAGTCGCTCCAGTTATGGTTAAAATATTAGACCCTATTAAAAAGTTTTTACAGACAAAGGGAGTAGATATGAAATCTGCACCTAGAGATATGGCAAATTTACTAAAAGGCATGACTACCATGTTTGAAAGATTAACACAAATCGGAAGTTTTGATATTGGTAATGTTGCATGGGGAGTTACAGAGTTTTTTAACGCATTTAAAAATGAAGACTATAGATTTGGTAACTTTTTACTTTCAGGACAGGATAAAAGTATAAAGGCCATGGCCCAAATAACAACAATGTTCCAAAACTTAGCCGCTATTAAAAACATATGGCAAACTGCAATGGCCCTTAATATGATTGGTAGAGCGGTTGCAGGTATGAGAAGTGAAGAAACAGCATCTTTTTCTACATCTTCATCTTCTAGCGATAGCTGGTTAAATGACAGTTCTAGTGGAAGTTCTAGTGGAAGTTCTAGTAAAAAAGGATATGGAGAAGTTCTTCAACTTGTAGGAATGTTAGGAGGAGATCTTCCTATGTTAAAACCAAATGCTTTTGACCTATCCATGATATCGTTTGCATATCATAGAATGGGAAAAGTAGCCCCTGAAATGGTAACGACATTTAAAAGTCTATTATATTGTTTAGACGAAATTTCTATAACAATGACCGCTCATAATCTTAAAAAAATAGCAACCGCACTTGGAACATCAGAGCCATATATCATGATTAACTCTAACGCGCTCCATAGAGCAGCAAAGGCTTATGAAAGAATTGGTAGAACAATTCCATTTGGAGGATGGCAACTTACTAAATTAGTAGAGTCAATAGATGAAGTAGACCTTAGCGATCAGGCAGAATCTCTTGAAAGCATGGCTGAATCGTTTACAATAATTGCAAAGGCTTCTAAAGAATTAGAAATAGAAGCTCTTAAAGAATCTACTAAGATGTTTAATGCACTTGCATATCTTTCAGAACAGGGAGGAGAAGACGCTATTGAAGCACTTGGTGATGAATTAATAGAGGCTATTAAAAAATTAGCCTTAATGATTGCTGATTTTGAAGGTACTGTTAAGGATGCTAAAGACGATAATAAATCATTTGTTTCCAATGTAATAGACGGTGCTAATAACGCTGCAAATAAATTATTTGGGTTTAATGATAATAAAAGTGATCAAAGTACTCCAGCAGAAGCGCCTACTGAGGCATCAGGCGGAGAAGGTAATAATGAAATGGTTTCAGAATTAAGATTATTAAATCAAAATATATCAGCTGTTTTAGAAGAAATGACAGGTTAAGAAACTTTTATAAATATTTTAATATAAGTATTAAATATTTAAAACATGATAATATCACAATCAAACCATTACGAATCATCAACATTAAGTTCATCAAGCTATGATGTAAAACAACAACAGCTTTTTGTAACTTTTAAATCAAACATAACATATCTTTACAAAAATGTAAGTGAAGAAGTTTATAAGCAGTTTTCTGAGGCAGAATCACACGGAAGCGCACTAAATAAATTTATTAAAAACAATAAAGATATTGAATGTTTAAAAATCTCAGTAGAAAAGATAGCTTAATTATCTTCCCTGACCTTTATACTTTTTCTTATAATTTCTAGAATTTTTACGATTTGAAGAGTTATTTTTAGAGTGAATTCCTTTGCTCTTTTTCTAGTCCAAATTTTTAGCCATTGTATTAGTATGTTTTTTAACATCTATCTACAAAGATTTTAATTAACATAAAGATAACTTATTTTATAACTTTTTTAACAAATAAAAGGGTTATATAGATTGTTAAAAAAAAGTAAAATAATGAAAAAATCTAAAAAAATAGGATTAGAAGAATTTAAGGAAGATAAATATTGGGATGACAGAAATTATGACCATGCCCTTGTTGCTGTTTTAGCATCCTTTTTTGGAATAGTGCTGGCAATATGTCTTATAACCTATTTAATGAGTTTATGACAGGAATTATGTGGAACGAGGTACTTACAATAACAATGACACTTTTCGCGGTGATTGACATACCAGGGTCAATCCCTATTGTAATGGACCTTAGAAAGAAATTTGGTAAGATTCAAAGTCTTAAGGCCACTCTTATTTCATTTTGTATTATGGTGTTATTTCTCTTTTTTGGAGAAAATGCCCTTGCGTTTATGGGACTTGATGTCGCATCATTTTCTATAGCAGGCGGATTGATACTCTTTTTCATGGGTCTAGAACTTGTCCTTGGTTTAACATTTTTTAAGAGTGAACCTGATGAGAGCGGAAGTTCTATAGTTCCATTGGCATTTCCATTGATCGCGGGACCTGGTAGCCTTACAACAATTATAAGTTTTAATTCTTTATATAACGTATGGGCTATTCTTATAGGAATTATTCTTAATCTAATAATTGTTTACGGAGCACTTAAATCTGTAGATTGGTTATCTAAAGTCTTAGGTAAAAGCGGTCTTCTGGTAATGCGCAAGATATTCGGTATTATATGTATAGCAATTGCTATTAAAATGATTAAAGCTAATTTATTTTTGTAGAATTATTTACTTTTCTTAAAAACAATGGATGTAACCCTTCTCTTTTTTTATAGTCAGATAAATTTACATGTTTATGAGTTATAGGATGGGATGCTCCTTTTACAAAAGCCCTTTCGGTAATTTTAGTAAAGTGTTCATTTAAAATATTGTAATTAGTGTCAAACTGAGTTAATAGACTTCTAATATACCATTCATCGGGAATAGGAACCCTTTGCATAGATTTATCAAAACACTCATATCCTTTTTCTGCAACTAATTCAGCATGTTTTCTATTTAATCCCATCCATTGGGAACATTTATTTAAACGTTTAATTGGAGAATCTTTATTAATAAGAGATTGAATCCATTCCCCATAATTAGGAAATTTAGATTTTGTGTGGTGAACCATTGAAAGATCATGAGATAACAGCTTGTTATAAATATAATCAAAATCATATAGTGGTATGCAGCTTTCAGAAACCAATACGAAATATTTATTAGAAGGATCTTTTAGGGCTTCTTTTAATAGAGCAATTGTAGAAAGCACAAGTCCAGGTCCTCCCCAAAAAGTGTCAAATTGTTTCTCTATTTGATTATCTCTAATAAAGCCCGTTCCTAATTTATCTCGGTGCTTAGAGTGGACATAGATATTACATTTATCTTCTCCTTCTTTTAAAAAATCATACCAAAATTTAGGTTTGTGCAAATCTCCAATAGTCAAAAATAAATATGCAATCTTTGGGGTATCTGATTTTACAAAGTTTAGCTTACTAGAAAAAAACTGTTTTCTAGGAGGTTGGACTTTTGGCATTTTTTGAAAAATGTTTTTGCCAGTTCCTGAATTAACAAGTTCCCACCAAGTCTTTTTTTCTTTTACTTCTTCTATTCCATGTTTATCTCTAAACTCCTCCCATGTCTTTTGCCTTTTATCCCAATCTTTAACTTTTTTTAATTCTCTCTGTCCTCCCTTTCTTATGTCTCTAGGATTAGTACATTTAATAGAATCAACAATTGCAAATTTTTGTCTTTTTTCAGGATTATTTACGTACATATATAAATAATCAACTCCCCATCCTATAAGGCTATCATCATAAATATCCATCAGGTTTTTAAGAGCCTCTTTGTTAAATAGAGGAACGTTTACTTCTACCCAGTTTGTAAACCTAAACACGGATCCTTTTACACTTTTAGTAATTTTCCAGCTTATTTTACTTTTTTCATCGAAAGATGGGCTACATATAGAAAAGTTACAACTTAATGAAAGCTTAAACATGCTATTGATTTGACTTGTATCTATAAGTATATCATCATCTAAAATAAAAAATCTTTCAAATTCACTAAGGTCTTTAGTTTTCCATATATGATTAAAATTTTGAAATTTAGATCCCTTTCTACGTTCAATATAGTCTACTTTAGATTTGTACTTTTCGTAGACTTTATCATCGTCGCCATAATAAACTACCCAAACTTTATATTTTCTAACAGGGTCTAACCATAATTCATCAAAGTCTGTGTTGTCTCCAGCAGATGTAAATACTAAATTCATATAATTAAAACATTTTTTTACGGCCGGTTATGTGAACTTGCCTACTGTTTTATATATCAATTACTAAAAACATTTAAAAAAAGTGAAAATAATTCACTCCAGATTTTTTTATGTCGTTTATTATGATTATATTTAACTATAACAAATTAAAACAAACACTAATACAAAAAAATGAAAACTCAAAATTTAACAATCGAACAAAATCACAAAGACATTAAAATTTTAGCAGAAAAGCTTAAAGAAAATTCATTTAAATATGATCCAAAATGTAAATTTCAAGACGGAGAATATATTGCTACCGACATGCCACAGCTGAGACATTCAATGACTTTTGAAGATGGAATAACTAAAGAAGGAAATTACATTAGAATAGCTGGTTGTTTTTACTGGGACAAAAAAGAAATTGCTGCATTAGAAAAAGCAATTCACGACACAAACATCGAAACAAATGAATATGATTTTGTGTTAGGCGATGCTTCAGATTGGGAATTAGAATGGGACGGCGATAGAAGCTGGCCAGCAGCATTCACATTTTACTCACATAAAAAATAATAGACATGAACCAGACAATTAAACATTTTACCGAACAATTGATTAAAGGTCAATACAAAGCAGCAGCTCAGATTTACTTTAATAGAGCATATCAATATCGAGAAGCATTTAATCGTAAATTAGAAAAATTAGGTGTAAAAGATGAGGTTATTGAAGAATTAAGAAATTTAGAATGTTACGGAGAATATAACGACCAAATATAATAGACATGATCAGAAAAAAACAAACCAACAGAGAAATCATCATAGACCTAACAGGTCCAGATGGAAATGCATTCGTACTAATTGGAAAAGCAATGAGATTTGCAAGTCAATTAGGATTAGATCAGGAGAGTATTAAACAAGAAATGATGTCAGGAGATTATGAAAACCTTTTAGAGGTATTTGATAAAAACTTCGGATCATTCGTAATTTTAGAAAGATAATTTAAAAACAAATAAAAATGGATAAAAGTAGATTAATTAGTCTTGAAGAAAAGACCAGAATTTTAGAAGAGTTACACACAATGTTAGTAACTGGAAAAGGAATGCCAACCTCGGCACATGATAAAATCTTTAAGGATTTTATGAAGTTGAAAACAGACACTAGCGAGAGACTAGCTGCAAAAAGTATGATAAACTTAAAGAAGAGAATTAAAAAAATGAAACAATAAAGCAATGTATATAGTCAGATACACCAGTAAAGAAGATAAAAATAAGGTTATTGAATACCTACAAACGCATAGTATTTCAAAGGCAAATCATGCTGAATCGGTAATAAGCAAATGTAGCGATGTGCATAGTGTTTGGATCGTTGAAAGCAGATCCTATCCTGGAAAACTTAATATTCCTAAGGACTATGACGGTAGAAATTACGACCCTACATAAAAAATAACTAAAAATTTAAAAAACAAAAAATGTCAAAATATAAAATACACACAAGTGCAGTAATACCATTTGAATATTTAAAAGAATTGGTAGAAGAAAACCCTAACGACGCAGAATTGGGTAAAAAGATTAGACAATTAATAAAAAATCAAAAATGAAAGAAAACGAATCAATAATGGTTTTAAAGGCTCTAGGAGCCAAAGAAACTACGAGTAAGACTCAAAAAAAGAATGGAACTTCAGAATGGTCCCTTTCAACCGGAGAGGTAGTTACAGAACACTCTAATGGATATGTTAGAAAGAAAACATTTTGGAAAGGTAAAGTAGAAGGTTGCTATCAACTTAACCCTGTTAGAAAAGAAAAAGAACTCATAAATCTAGACCCTGCTGGCCAATATGAATGTATTAGCTATATAAGAGTTATGTTACCGACCAGGGCAGAAAGACTTGAAAGACTTCTTAAGTTTGCAGCCAGAAAAATAAACAAGAAATAATGGTAGAACTAATAGAAATTTTATTAATATTTTGCGCATCCTATTTCTTAGGCTGGGTAAGAGGAACTGAGCGTGAAAATGCTAAATGTAGAAGACAGTTAAAAATGTCGATTGAAGAATGGGAACAATTATGGAACGACTAAACTTTTTTAAAAATAATTGCACCCAGATTTTTTTATGTCGTTTAAAATGATTAT
>TARA_Y100000385_G_scaffold45366_1_pt1 | contig 12803 bp, 10 predicted proteins | sample TARA_Y100000385 | Tara Oceans TARA_Y100000385 (sample SAMEA2620980) | marine metagenome | biome: marine biome (ENVO:00000447); feature: surface water layer (ENVO:00002042); material: "saline water (ENVO:00002010), including plankton (ENVO:xxxxxxxx)" | depth 5 m
GACTGCCCTGAATGATGTCATAACTGACGTAGAACGCATCACAGGCGCAACAAACTTGCCATTATTAGTCGATATCGATACTGGTTGGGGAGGGGCTTTTAATATCGCACGAACCATCCGCTCGATGGAGCGAGCCGGAGCCGCAGCGATCCATATCGAAGACCAAATATCACAGAAACGGTGCGGGCATCGCCCAAATAAAACCATTGTGAGTAGCGCTGAAATGGTAGACCGAATCAAAGCTGCCGTAGACTCGAGGACTGATGAAGACTTCGTCATCATGGCTCGAACGGATGCGTTAGCTTCCGAGGGGTTAGAAAAAGCCATTGAACGATGTATTGCTTGCGTTGAGGCTGGAGCCGACTCAATTTTCCCGGAGGCAATAACCACTCTCGATCAATATAAAAGTTTTGCGGAAGCTGTACCTGTTCCAATACTCGCTAACATCACTGAATTCGGCAAAACGCCCTTGTTTAGTTGCCAGGAACTCAGTGCACAGGGTGTCAACATGGTCCTTTACCCGCTTTCGGCTTTTCGGGCAATGAATCAAGCTGCTCTAAATGTTTATCAATCAATCACTTCGAACGGCAGTCAAAATGAGGTAATCACAGCGATGCAAACGCGAGAGGAACTATACGACGTTTTAGGCTATCACGATTACGAAAAAAAGCTGGATTCATTGTTTTACGAAACTGAAGATTAAATGCAACAAGCCGAAGGAGATCAGAAATGAGTCAAAAAGAATTGACTGGCGCGGGGCTGAGGGGACAAGTGGCGGGTGATACTGCTTTGTGCACCGTCGGAAAAACCGGGTCTGGTCTAACCTATCGAGGTTACGACATAAACGACCTTGCAAACTTTGCTACGTTCGAAGAAGTAGCTTATTTACTTCTTCAAGGCCGCCTTCCAACACGAACTGAGCTTAACAACTATCTCGATGAATTGGGTTCGTTACGATCCTTACCAGGGCAATTAAAGGATGTCCTGGAAAGAATACCCGCATCGGCACACCCAATGGACGTAATGCGTACAGGTTGTTCGGCACTCGGCAATCTTGAAATGGAGGGTAGTTTTGAAGACCAAGACAAGGTTATCAATCGACTGTTAGCTGTAATGCCGAGTATAATTTGCTACTGGTACAATTTTTCGCACAAAGGCAAACAAACTGACACCGAGTCAGAGCACAAAACGATCGGACAACATTTCCTTCATATGTTGTCCGATGACGCCCCCTCTGCATTATTTAGCGAAGCGATGAACACCTCATTAATTCTCTACGCCGAGCATGAATTCAACGCTTCGACATTTGCCGCTCGCGTTTGCGCCTCTACCCTCTCAGATATGCACTCTTGTGTTTGCGCAGCAATTGGAACATTACGGGGACCACTGCACGGGGGAGCAAACGAAGCCGCAATGGAAATGATCGAAAATTGGGAAACAGCAGCCGAGGCCGAAGAAAAGATTTTAGGCATGCTTGAAAGAAAAGAAAAAATAATGGGATTTGGGCACGCAATTTACCGCTCTTCTGACCCAAGAAACGCGATTATAAAAGAGTGGTCAAAAAGACTGGGAGAGAATGTAGGCGATCAATCCCTATTCTCTATTTCCGAGCGCTGCGAACAGGTAATGCTTCGTGAAAAAGGTCTTTTTTGTAATGCCGACTTTTTCCATGCGTCCGCCTACCGGTTCATGAATATACCCACCAAGCTATTTACGCCAATTTTTGTTATTTCTCGGATTACGGGCTGGACGGCACACGTCAAAGAACAGCGAGACAACAATCGCATTATTCGCCCCAGTGCCAACTATCACGGTCCTGAAAGCAATGAGTGGATTTCAATCGAAAATCGTTAGCCATTATTGATCGATGGCTACCTAAATTATTTTAAAAAAGGAATAAAAGTGTCCTCCAACGTAGAAATTAACAGCCGGCCCCAGCCAGATCAGGTTCTCAGCGATATTGCAGACTACGTCTGTGATTTCGATATACAGTCTTTAGACGCGTACGATACTGCCCGTAATTGCTTGATGGATACTATCGGCTGTGGCCTTTTAGCTCTTGATTTCCCAGAGTGCACCAAACTACTCGGTCCGATTGTTGAGGGCACGATCGTCCCAAACGGAGCTCGTGTACCGGGAACTCAATTCAGACTTGACCCCATAAAAGCTGCCTGGGATATCGGCTGCGCTATACGCTGGCTCGATTTCAACGATACATGGCTAGCTGCAGAATGGGGCCACCCATCTGACAATTTAGGCGCAATCTTAGCCGTGGCTGATCATCTTTCACAAAAGAATATCGCGGCAGGAAAATCTCCTCTGCTCATGAAGGATGTTCTTACAGCCATGATAAAAGCCCATGAGATACAGGGGGTCATTGCGCTTAAGAATAGCTTTAATCGTGTAGGCCTCTGTCATGTTCTCTTGGTTAGAGTTGCATCGACTGCTGTAATTACAAAGATGCTTGGGGGCAGCCGACAGCAAATTATCGATGCCGTATCCCAAGCCTGGTTAGACGGCTCAAGTCTCAGAACATATCGGCACTCCCCTAATGCGGGACCCCGAAAATCGTGGGCCGCCGGAGATGCTACGTCACGCGCTGTCCGTCTTGCAGATCTAACAATGCGTGGCGAAATCGGGTACCCAAGCGTCTTATCTGCGAAAACCTGGGGCTTTTATGACGTCTCTTTTGCAGGAAACTCATTTATTTTCGATCAAAAATACGGGACCTATGTAATGGAAAACATCCTATTTAAGATCTCCTTTCCGGCAGAATTTCATTCACAAACTGCAGCCGAAGCCGCTGTCAAATTACATCCTATTGTAAAAAACCGTTTGCACGAGGTAGAAAGAATTGTCGTTCATACGCATGAATCAGCAATACGCATAATCAGTAAATCAGGTCCATTAAATAACCCCGCAGATCGTGATCACTGCCTACAATATATGATTGCCGTACCACTTATTTTTGGCGACCTTGTTGCAGAAAATTACGAGGACGAGTTCCATGAAAACAATCCGCTGATAGATGAACTACGATTAAAGATGGAGATTCATGAACATTCCACTTACACTCAGGAATATCTAGAACCCGATAAACGATCCATCGCTAATTCACTGCAGGTTTACTTCAATGACAACACAAAAAGTGAAGTTATCGAGATCAATTACCCTGTGGGACATAAAAAAAGACGAAAGGAAGGGATACCAATGCTTGAACAAAAATTCAAGTCGAACCTGCGTACTCGATTCCCAACAAGTCGGTGCGACGAAATTTTCAAATTGTGTGCTAGTCAGGAACAACTTGAGACAACACCAGTCAGTGACTTTATGGAGATGTTAATGATTTAAATCACAGATTGAAAAAATCAGAATTCAGCCTTGAAATTTCCTTTGCAGTCTATATTAAATAAGGTAGGACGCTCAATTGGGGTCCAACAATAGCTCGATCAATTCGATGAGCTCACTTAAAAACATATTGCTTAATAAGGAAGGATATGACTATGCGTACTTTTGATTTTGCACCACTCTATAGATCTACCATTGGCTTTGACCATTTAACTGCACTGTTTGAAAATGCAAATAAAAACGAAAACCAACCCAGCTACCCACCCTACAACATAGAACTTATGGGCACCGATCAGTATAAAATAACAATGGCACTGGCTGGATTCAAAGAAAATGAAATTAAAATACAGTCTGAACAACAAACGTTGTCTGTGGTCGGCGAGAAAGAAACCAATACCGACAATCAAAATTTTCTGCATCAAGGAATCGCTGCGCGTAATTTCGAGCGACGCTTCAAATTAGCAGACCATGTAGAAGTTACCGGAGCGGAGTTAGTTAACGGGTTACTTCATATAGATCTTGTCCGCATTATTCCCGAAGCCATGAGGCCAAAAACAATAAAAATCACCAGCACGAAACCGACCTTGTACTCCGCAAATACGGCGCAAAGCGCCGCAAGCTGAGCGAAGTCACACAGGGGAATTTAACCTCCTCTGTGTGACAGTCTTTAAGGACAATTCCGAAAGGAGCAATTAATCTAAAATATGTGTAACGAGACCACTCTTTAACTTCGGTTCAAACCAAGTTGACTTGGGAGGCATGACCTTATCAGCATCCGCAACACGAAGTAAATCATCTATTCGAGTAGGGAACAACGCAAAAGCCGCAGCGCATTCTCCTGAATCTACTCGTTTTTCGAGCTCACTAATGCCCCGAATACCACCTACAAAATCAATTCTACTATCGGTTCTTTGATCCTCAATTCCTAAAAGCGGAGCCAATATCCAGTCTTGCAATATTGAAACATCAAGACTAGCAACTTGATCATCAAAGTTAATCTTTTCGATCAAACCGTCATTGGCTTGTAGCTTATACCAAGAACGATCGAGATAAAGATGAAACTCATTTGCAGATCGTGGCTTGCTACTCTCTCCAATGCCAGTTACGTCAAAGTTAACGGCTAGCTCCCCTAAAAACGCTAGTGCAGACATGCCATTCAAATCCATCACTACTCTGTTGTAGTCTAGAATTTGCATTTGATCGTGAGGGAACAACACTGAAAGAAAATAATTATATGATTCATTACCATTGTGATGTGGATTACTCTTCATTCGTAGCTGCCGGACGCGCGCTGCTGCGGCTGATCGGTGATGACCATCAGCCACGTAAAGTGCATCAAGCGAATTAAGAGCCCCCTCAAGATAACTAATTTCCTCAGCACCTTTTACAACCCAAAATATGTGCCGCACATTGTTGCTCGCAACGAAGTCATTTTCAGGCATCTCATCTAAAATTTTTTCAACTAAAACATTTATTTCTTCACGTGCTCTGTATGTGAGAAACACCGGGCCGACCTGAGCATTCAATGCGTCCATGTGCGCTACGCGATCATTTTCCTTATCTGGTCTCGTAAATTCGTGTTTTTTTATTAGATTTCTTTCATACGCATCCAGGGAAGCTGTTACCACTATTCCGACTTGAGAATGCCCTTTCATGACCTGCTTATAAACATAAAATCTTTCTTCTTGATCGCGAACAAGCGTTCTCTCGTCAACAAAGCGACAAAGATTATCTCGCCCTTTTTCATAGACTGCTTCACTGTAGAGATTCACCTCTGGGGACAGCCCAACCTCTGGCTTATTAATGTGAAAAAAGCTAAGAGAATTTCCCTTAGCTTCCTCAAAAGCCTCCTCTCGACTGACTACATCATAGGGCTCAGACGCAACAACTGAGGCAAGTTCTGGCCGAGGACGAAGACCACGGAAAGGTTTAACAAGGATCATGCGATCTCCCATATACAAGATTTTAGGCGAGTTTATCAAGCCGCTCATTATACACTGATATCAAAAGATAACGGCGCATTTGGAAGGGCTCTATGACAGAATCATTCCCACCGAAAACCCGACTAGACTTCCTAAAACAGAACCCAAAAGAGCCATAATTATTCCCACCTGAGCATATCCTTTGCCATACGCGGCACCAACAATCACCGCCGACGGTGCGCTACCAATACTAGCGATTGATGCAAGCCCAACCATAAAAAGGTTAACACGCAAAATTCGAGCGATTATTAATAAAATTACAGCGTGCACAAATAAGATAAGGAAACCCGTAAAAATATAAATAGGCGCATTAATTAATGTAAACAGACTAACTTCAGCGGCAATTAAAGCAACAATTATATACAGCATTATTCCGGAAACATGCTCAACACCTGAAATTTTTCTCAAAGGCGAAAAAGATCCAATAACACCGCAACAAGAAGAAATAATGACCACCCAAATCATCGGCGTAAACACCTCAAAAGAGGCGAAAAAAGACCCCAAATTGTTACTCAAACTCGCAACAAAAAATGAAAGGCCCAGGGTTATCATGAGCGATTCCATGTCAAACCCCACCTGTGAATGAATGGTGTGCCCCGTAGCGGACATCTTATCAAGATTTAAATCAGCGGCTCTTAAAAACCGATCACCCTTTTTTTGAAAAGATTTCAGCGATAGTATTACGACAAGCCAACAAGAGTAACAAAACGCACCCATCAAAAGGGTATAGGCCATGGCTTCGTCACTTACATTTAACGCTTCTTTAACCGCAACAAAGTTTTGCGTCCCACCGGTCCAACCGGCTGCCATTACCCCAAAGGATTTTCCAACGTTAGCCCCTAATAACGGATGCATCAGACTATAACCAACAACGAAACTTACAGCTACAGAGATAATTGCACCTAAATTCAAAGCAATTAACTTCCAGCCCAGAGAGCGCAACAAATTAAAATCAAACGTTAAACTCATTAAAAATAACATCGCTGGAATCAAATTATCGCGTAAGGATTCTCTTGCCGCTTTTATCCCGTCGTTAAACTCCCAGAGTCCAAGCGTATACAGAGCCATCGACCCAAAGAGTATGACAACGATTGCGGGGAAGATAGAAAAAAATCTTTTGAAATAAGCTCTTTCGAGCCAAACCACAAGCCCAATAAATGCTAGTATCACTGCGATAAAGTCAAAAGGCTTTGTGATCAAAGATTCACGCTCCTAAAATTTCGAGGACTATTCCTATTCTTAGGCATACTAACCTTTTTCCCCATGTTCAAAAATATACGCTTTCAATATCTCACTACTTACGGTACTTGGAAATCCTCGGGATTTTAAAAGCCTAGCCAGCTTATGATACTCACTACTGCCAAAAGAGAATGCCCCTAACAAGGCGCCCCTTCGATTTACTAGGCTCGTTGCAAGCTCAATCCAGTCATCGTCACGAATATTCAGCATATCGTCTATCAAATCTCTATCGACACCGCGGCCCAAAAGATCATTTTTGATGTGGTAGAAACCGAACCCTTTACTTTTTCGATAGCGAATAAAATTTTCAGTAAACCGAGCGTCAGACTGTAAGTTCTGACTTTTTAATCGTTGTAGTACAAATTGAATTTGACTTTCTTCAGCCTCTGGATACTTGTCTTTTAGCTTTTTCCTGAGCTCAAAAAAAGAATGCTCTCGCCTTGCGAGAGCATCCATTGCTTTCCTACGTAGACTAACAGTGTCCATCCTTTTGTTACTTTACATCTGCTAAAACCACTATGTCGTCATTAGCGGGAATCTCTTTCTCTTTTAAAGCATCTTCTTCAAGTCCCTTTGTTTTTCGGGGATCTGCAAGCAACTCATTTCGTATAGACGCTTCTAGCTCCTCAGCTAACGCGATGTTTTCCTCTAAATAGATCGAGGCGTTTTTCTTACCCTGACCAATCTTATCGCCTTTATAAGCATACCAAGCGCCTGACTTGTCTATCAAATTGAGTTTCACACCAAGATCGATAATCTCTCCTAGGCGATGTATCCCTTTACCATACATGATTTGGAATTCTGTTTGCCTAAAGGGGGGCGCTACTTTATTTTTTACTACCTTCACCCTCGTCTCGTTTCCAACAACCTCATCACCCTCCTTAATTGAACCAATTCTGCGAATATCAAGCCGTACGGAAGAGTAAAACTTTAAAGCATTGCCGCCTGTAGTCGTCTCCGGAGAGCCAAACATCACACCAATTTTCATTCTAATTTGATTGATGAAGATAACTAGAGTGTTCGAGTTTTTTATGTTTCCTGTCATCTTCCTCAGCGCTTGAGACATAAGCCTAGCCTGTAAACCCATATGAGTGTCGCCCATATCGCCTTCAATTTCAGCTTTTGGAGTTAGCGCCGCGACGGAGTCTATAACGACCACATCAAGAGCACTGGAACGAACCACCATGTCACATATTTCTAACGCCTGTTCTCCAGTATCCGGCTGGCTTACCAGCAAATTATCCACATCGACCCCTAAGGCCTCCGCATATATCGGATCCAATGCATGTTCAGCATCAATAAACGCACATGTTCCTCCGGCCTTTTGAGCCTCTGCAATTACCTGTAATGTTAGCGTAGTCTTACCTGACGATTCTGGACCGTAAATCTCTACGATGCGTCCTCTAGGAAGCCCCCCTATCCCGAGCGCCACGTCTAGGCCTAGGGATCCTGTCGGAATTGCAGGGATCGCCTCCCTCTCATTGTCGCCCATACGCATCATAGAGCCTTTCCCAAATTGCCTTTCAATCTGAGTCAAAGCTGCGGAAAGCGCTTTTTCTTTGCTACTATTATCTTCGCCCATTTTCATTCCTCACCTTCATTCAATAATCAAACGAAATGTAATCAACAGATTTTGCCAGCATCACGCCATATAGCCCAAGCTCGCAATTTCATAATCCACTACTGAATTACTGTATATTTATTCAGTATAAATTAAATCATAAAATGCCTGTATGTACAAACAGTATATTGGCAAATGTGCTCGTTCCTTTAACTAACTTCACACAAATTAAGTATATCCAAAACACCGGCAAGCGCAGCAATCACCGCGGAATCTCGAACCTTATCTCTGCCCCCTGAGAACAAGAAGCAATCTGATCGCTCATTCACGCCATGCTTCCAAGCGATCCAAACCGTTCCGACAGGCTTATCCTTCGTACCTCCGCTCGGCCCGGCTATCCCGCTGACGGATAATCCTATATCAGCGCCGCTAGCCTCAATAGCACCGACGACCATCTGTTTAACGACCTCCTGACTCACTGCCCCCGCCCGATGAGGCATAAAAAGTGCAGGATCTACGCCAAGCATTCTTTGCTTTGCGTCATTAGAATATGCCACATAGCTGCTTTCGAACCATGAAGAACTCCCCGGAATCGAGACTATTGCCGAAGCAATACCCCCACCCGTGCAAGATTCGGCTGTTACTATTCGAATCCCCCGATCAACTAAAGCCTCAGCAACTAAACCAAGCACTTTACCAAGATCCTCTCTGTCGCTTTTAATAACCTTATCATCCATATCAGAACTCTTGAGCGTTTTATTAAAAAACCGGGTTTAAACTACCACCACTGTGTACCATTTGATAACCTAAGTTTACGCTGAACTAAATACCTATAACAATATGGAACCCGAGTTGAACAAGTCATCTCAGCAAGATATGCACACCCCAATGATGCAGCAATACCTTAGTATCAAAGCCCAACACCCCAACGAACTTCTTTTTTATCGAATGGGCGATTTTTATGAGCTTTTTTATGACGATGCTGAACTCGCCTCTAAAATTCTCGGCATAACACTCACCTCCCGAGGGAAATCTGCAGGCCAGCCCGTCCCTATGTGCGGAATTCCATTTCATGCCGCTGATAAATATCTCGCGACCTTGGTTGCCGCTGGAGAGAGCATCGCAGTAGGCGAACAAATCGGCGACCCCAGCAAAGCCAAAGGCCCAGTTGAGCGAAAAGTTGTAAGAACGATAACTCCCGGGACTCTCAGCGACGAGGCGCTATTAAATACGCACATTGACTCTAGTCTGTTATCAGTTTTTTCTAAAAATGGAGCAAATGGACCGTTTGGTATTGCATCGGTTAGCTTAAGTAGCGGTCGATTCGTCTTGGTCGAAGTGGATAACTTAACTTCTCTTTTTTCTGAAGCTGAACGGTTGAGGCCTTCCGAGATACTTATCCCCGCATATCTTACAGAAATAGGTGAACAGATAAGGTGTAGAGCAATACGACATAGGCCGGACTGGGATTTCGATCTTAACAACGCTCACTTATTCTTAAACCAGCATTTTAAAACGCAGACTCTCGCTTCATTCGGATGCGAGAATCTCGACTCTGCTTTAGCCGCGGCGGGATGTCTCTTGCAGTATTTAAAAGAAACTCAACAGGGTGAATTAAGCCACATCACAAGTATCAAAATTGAAAACTTAGATAGCAGTGTTGTTATTGATGCAACGACCCGCCGCAATTTAGAACTAGAAATCAATCTTACCGGAGGACGAGAGAATACCTTAATATCTGTGATGGACAAGACGGCAACACCAATGGGCAGTCGGACTTTAGCTCGATGGTTGAATCGCCCACTTCGAGATCGTAAAAAAATTGCGCGCCGGCATGAGGTTATCGATAACATAATAAACTTTAGGAAATATGAGGATATTTCAAAAACACTGAAGGGCATTGGTGACTTAGAGCGTATCCTTGCACGAATTGGTCTACGGTCATGTCGTCCTCGCGACCTCGCTCGCCTTCGGGATGGTCTAAGCCATCTGCCAGAACTACAAACAATCCTAAGGGAAATAAAGTCGAATGTAGTTGCAGAAATAGCGAAAGAAATATCCTCTTTCCCAGATGAAGAGCAACTGCTCACTCGAGCAATCAAAGAGAGTCCACCAGTTTTAATTCGTGAGGGTGGCGTCATCGCCGACGGCTACGACGATGAACTTGATGAGCTAAGAGCACTAAGTTTGAACGCCGGTGATTTTCTTATTAAGTTGGAAAAAGGCGAGCGAATTAGGACCGGGATCGCGAATCTTAAAGTTAGTTATAATAGAGTTCACGGATATTATATCGAAATTACTAAAAGTAATTTTAACGCTGAACTTCCTCCTGAATACCAACGTCGCCAAACACTCAAAAATGCTGAACGCTTCATAACTCCAGAGCTAAAGTTGTTCGAAGATAAAGTTCTGAGTGCTAAAAGCAAAATGCTGAGTCGCGAGAAAATTCTTTATGAAGATATAGTTGAACTGCTAGTTAAGAAGCTAGATGGATTGATCTTCAGTGTAAACTCTATTTGCCGGTTAGATGCATTAACGAATCTTGCGGAACGATCTGTCACCCTTGAATATTGTAAGCCTTCACTTCATGACGGCAAAGAGATAAGCATTGTTGATGGCCGACACCCAATAGTCGAGCAATCGACTTCGATCGACTTCATACCTAATGATACCTTGCTAAACGACAGTAACAATTTATTAATCATCACCGGGCCGAATATGGGCGGCAAATCAACCTACATGCGCCAAACAGCCCTAATCGTTCTATTAGCATTATGCGGGAGTTACGTTCCTGCGGAATCTGCAGCCATTGGGCACATTGACCGAATTTTTACACGGATCGGCTCCTCCGATGATATTGCTGGCGGTCGTTCGACATTTATGGTGGAGATGACCGAAACAGCAAATATCTTGCACAACGCAACTCAGAACAGCCTTGTAATAATGGATGAAATCGGCCGAGGCACCAGCACCTTTGACGGGCTCTCACTTGCGTGGGCTATTGCTGTTTCAATTGCCAAAAGCATAAAAGCGTGTACGCTCTTCTCCACACATTACTTTGAATTAACGAGCCTTGCTGAGGACTATAGAAACGTTGTAAACATGCACCTCGACGCGATCGAACATGAAAAAGGGATAGTGTTTTTACACAAGGTAAAGCCAGGCGCCGCTAATAAAAGTTACGGCCTTCAAGTAGCTACTCTTGCTGGAATACCTAAAACCACAATAGATGCAGCACGTCAAAAACTTGAAGAACTTGAACATAAAGGCAACAGTATGCAACACATCACTAACGATCTTCTCATCAAAGATAAAATTAAGCTCCAAAAGGAATTGTTTACTCAAGAACACGACCTTATCTCCTCTTTACTAAAAGAAGTTGAACCGGATGAAATTAGTGCGAGAGAGGCTCTGGACCTGTTGTACCGAATAAAAAGCGAAATGAAAAATAACCAAGATTAGGCTTTTACAACTTAAAGCGATAAAATAACGGCTTTAACGCCCCTACACTAACAATTGAGCAATGTTGCGAGAATCTCTCTCAGCTTAGCTTTTTTAGTACCAAAAACTCGGAGAAATCATGACTTTTGTGGTAGGTGACAATTGCGTCAAGTGCAAACATACAGACTGCGTTGAGGTTTGTCCGGTAGACTGTTTTTATGAAGGCCCCAATTTTTTAGTCATTCACCCCGATGAATGCATAGATTGTGCGCTATGCGAGCCGGAGTGCCCGGTCGACGCGATTTATGCAGAAGATGAGCTCCCTGAGAAGCAACACGATTATCTGCAGCTTAACGCCGAATTATCAGAAATCTGGCCAAATATCACGGAGAAAAAAGACGCACTTCCAGAGGCAGAAGAGTGGACCGACGTCGAAAACAAGCTCCAGTATCTGGAACGATGAAAGGTCATTCAGGCAAAACGATTTGTGGATCTATCGATGTTCCGTCCTCACGAATCTCAAAATGAAGCATGGCTTCTCCATCTAGGTTCTGACCAATTTCAGCAATTTTATCTCCACCCTGGATCTTTGCTCCAACAGAAACTATCATCACACTATTATGAGCATATGCACTAAGATAACGCTCTGTATGACGAACAATCACTAAATTTCCAGATCCTTGAACACCTTGACCTGCATAGACAACTTCACCAGAGGCTGCTGCGAGGACATCCTCGCCTAAACGCCCTGAGATATCTAATCCTTTTGATTCAGAGCTGAACCCACGAAGAATAGAGGCTTTGTGCGGCCAGTTCCATCTTATGTCATCAAGGGTCTTCGAAGACAGCGATCTTCTCAATACTCCCCCGCCTCGAGAACCCGCGTTAGTTCTCGCAACAGCATTATCTGAGACCACTTTGCCGGCAGTTATCGAACTACTATTCACCGAAGCCCCTGCATCTTCATTATTGAGGCCAAGCGAAAGCTCCCTTCCTGCATATATTACATAGGGTGGAGTAAGATTATTTGACAAAGCTAACTTGCGAAAATCAATATCGTATTGATAAGCAATTGAATAAAGGGTATCCCCCTCTTTGACCGTGTGAACTTGACGCCCACGTTTTGCTTTTACAGAAACGAAATCACCGTCTCTTGACGAAGAAGAATCAACCCTCGATTGAACCCGTAAAGCACGAAGCTCAGATCTAGTTGCTCCACTATCTATTATAAT
>TARA_Y100000385_G_scaffold168818_1_pt1 | contig 12790 bp, 7 predicted proteins | sample TARA_Y100000385 | Tara Oceans TARA_Y100000385 (sample SAMEA2620980) | marine metagenome | biome: marine biome (ENVO:00000447); feature: surface water layer (ENVO:00002042); material: "saline water (ENVO:00002010), including plankton (ENVO:xxxxxxxx)" | depth 5 m
TCAGCAATCAATACGGTTCTGTAACTGGATCATAGAGGAACTTTGGCAGTTGTCGTACAGTTACTGCGCCGTGACAGCTAAAGTATAGTTTTCAATTCGTCGCCAAATGACTCATCGTTGCTGCAACGCAGCAGGTTTTGTGATTTGGGGCCGATAAAAAGAGGTATTTGTGATTTGGGGCTCCTTGATTACAAACAACTCATGACAGGAATTTAACAGGGGATTTTTAAAAAAAAAGGGGCAAATACAAAAATTGTGTGCAACGAGAGCACATAAAAAAATAACGAACCGCAAGATCACGTCGCAATATTGATAAATTTTGTAATATTTTGAGATTTAGAATTTCGCAACACACAAAAAATTGTGTGTTGAGAAAAATGATTGAAAATTTTATTTCGTCTTTGGTTAATTCCTGATATTTGTTATAAAATAACAAGTAACAAAAAAGACTAATCATTAACAAAAATTGTTAATGATTATTTTGAAAAACTAATAGATTTATTACTCTTTGATCGTTTTTGATGTTTCTTCATTCTTGACCTTCTTTGTAGTATCGGTTACTTTGAAGAATTTTTCTCTTCCCCAACCTAATTCCTCATTAGATTCTTCCGTATTTTGTGATAAATAATCTTTAGCACGCCTCCAAGCACGATATTTTCCGGAATACGTTTGTGTCATTTATATATAAGACTAATCTTTATAAATTAGGTTGCTTTCCTAGGCTAGTGATAGATGATAAACCATGCAAAATTTTCATCAAGATTAAAAAAGGAACAAAAAACTGGTCAATTTATGATCAAGATAATGTAGATATCACCCATGATATCTTACCATACGTCGGTCCTTAGTCGCTGGGGTAGTGCCCTGCTACAGAACGTTAGAACGGCTTTGCTCATTTACATGTAACCAAGACGAAATTTCCCGACCAAAACGAATGAATAGGATCTGTAAGCAGTTTGACCAAACTGCTTACTACCCACATCTTCACATTCCGAGGACTTTGTTGACAACAGCTTTGTCGAAGACCACCGGAGGGTATAGACGAATGCAGTCCCGTACCCTTTCTAAGTGCTCCCATCGCTCATAGACGCTTTTCTGACCTCTCACGGTTATCAAGTGGTAGAGTTGAGCATCTCCTGTCAACAACAGTATCCGAGCATCGCTGACGTTTTGAGAGAATTTGCTGTAGAGGGCCAATGTCATTGCTTTTCGGTCGATGCCTGTGTAGAAGTCAGACCTCATTGTGGCGTTCGGAAAATCACTCAGACGCGACAATCGTTTGTTCTTGTATCTTTCCCCTCGGGCATTTACCCGACCAGCCTTTCCCGCCTGTTTGGAAACAAAGGGGTCCCGGCTCCATTCGACACCTCCGTCGCTTGCAAAGGTAGCTGCGAAATCTGGGTGGTCTCTTAGGAACTTGGCAGCATGGAAAAAGTTCTCAACGCTGAGGTATCGCTTTCCCCCTAACTCAAACGGTGACACACTCATGTTGGACAACTGTTTGCGCCAGTGTGGGATTTTGGCTAAGCGGCTAAAATCCGCACCCGGTGACAATTCTTCACCGGTACCTTTTCCTGGCTTTTTGTCAGCAGACTTTGAGTAGAAGACAAATATAGTCATTTTTACATATGGGCTAGATTTATCTTGTGTTAAAATCAAATCTATGACTGCTCCTGTGACCAGAAGTACCAGGATTGGCGTACGGACCCGCCTGCGCGTAGACGCACAGAATAAAACTGGATTCTGACTGCAACTTTGAGCACAGTTAAAGGTGACAATGACGAATCAAAATTTTGAACCAATGCAGCACCAACTCGATGCACAAGAGACTATGACACGTATGGAGAAGAAAGGGGGTGGCTTCCTATGCGATAGCTGTGGACTCGGTAAGACCGCGACCATGGCTATGTTTTTAACGAGCAACAAGATACGAACTCGAACTCGCACTGACCTGATTGTATGCCCTTTCAGTGTCTTGTCGACATGGGAAGATTGGCTCACGAGGGCGAACGGATGGAACGGTGAGAAAAGAGGAGAGGTTCGGACTCTGATTTACCATGGTCCAAAACGCAAGAGCCTACTCAGTAAGTTCCATGAGTACGACTTCGTCATCACGACGTACGCGATCATCGGTACTGGTGAGCTTAATGCGAAACGGTGGGATAGAACGGTTCTCGACGAGTCCCACATGATTAAGAATGGGCTACAGCGCAAGGCACCGAAGTGCGCTAAGGCCGCATTCGAGATCGGGGTGCGATCACTCAGTAGATGGTGTATCTCGGCCACACCTTTTAACAACAGGATTAAAGATGTAGCCGCCCAAGCGGTGTTTGTGGGGGTCAGACCTTATGACTCACCAAGCTGGTGGAAAGACAACGAGGAGAGCCGGGGTGCGCTTGCGTCGTGGCGTGACAGCTCGATGATCCGGAGAACCAAGGATGACATGCTGGCTCCACCTGAATACCACGACATCCACGTGGACCCTTCCAGGACCGAAGAGAGGGTCGTCGACATACTACGAGCCCGAGCAGAGGAAGATTTTGAGGCATGGAAAAAGGCCAAGCGGGAGAGAAACAACTACGAGCGCATCAAACTGCAGGGTCGCATCTTAGGCCTGATCCAGAAGCTCCGAATTGTCTCCGACTCCTATTTCTCGGGAGGTGGTGCCATCGATGACGCCATGGAAGTGCTACGAAAGAATGCCAAGGTCAAACGCATGATCAACGATCTTGATCGGGCTGTGGACAAAGACCCCAATAAGGGTATAGTCGTGTTCTCTCAATTCACAAGTTTTCTCGATACATTCGAACAAGTGATCGAAGTCACTTTACCTGGTGTAGAGATCATGAAATTCTACGGAGGTATGAACCAGGAAGAGCGAGATGATGTGGTGTTCAGATTTAACAATTCGCGTGAGCCGCGCATCATCTTGGTATCGCTCATGGCGGGTGGTGTCGGACTTTCGCTTCACCACGGCTCGTCAACGGTGTTCCTGTCTGAGCCGTACTACAACCCCTTCGCAGAGCAACAGGCCGAGGAGCGGGTCCACCGCATCGGTCAGGAACATCAAGTCAATATCTACAGGTATCACATGAATAACTCTGTTGAGAGCTGGATAACCGGCCTGAAACAAAAGAAGCTAGTCATCGCGGGCGACCTTAACTTGGTAAGAGGGGAGGCGGTCCCGGTCGACTTCAACTTTGACGACATCGCTGAATTGTTCAAGACCCATGTGGCCTTCACGGACGACAAGGACGACAAGGACGACAAGGAGGGCAAGGACGACAAGGAGGGCAAGGACGACAAGGACGACAAGGAGGGTAAAGAGCGACGATCGATCAAGGCAAAAACACCGTCGCCAACGCCAGTGAGACGCAAGACAAAAAAAGTGGTCAAGAGGAAAGGACCATCAATCAAAAAGTGGAAAGCGCAATGACCGTTTGGATGTAAGATCAAATTTTTTACTGGTTACTAATAGTAAATGTCGAACCTAGTACCTATACTTCTCGCGATTATCTTCCTATGCGTTGCGAGTGCATCAGTGGCGGTGATTATCTATCTGCACTCCAAAAATTCAGCGGCAGAATGTGATCCGGATACGTGTAAAGCTCCACGAGGCTCCTGTTCATCGGATAACAAATGCGTTTGTTCTACGGGCTGGTCAGGGGAGGATTGTAGCGTACCATCAACGAAATGTGATCCATCCAAGTGCAAGAATGGTGAATGTGTAAATGGGATTTGTCAGTGCATAGATGGATACGGAGGAATGAACTGCGAAACCGAATGCACTGACACCGAATTGTCTATCAAATGCGCCGATGGATTGCAGTACAAGTGTTGTGACAAATCGATCACAGTGTGTGACACCACCGGCGCATGTTGTCCAACTGGACTGAGCCGTGAATTCAAATGTAATAGCGGCTACACATGCGACGACAAAAACAGTATTGGTGCCTGTACCACAACTGATGATACAAAATGTCCTCCGCAATGGTGCCCGTCCCAGACATTCCAACTATGTGACGATATTCTGGAGAAGAATAAGATGTATATTATTATCAACGAAGGCGTTTTAACCGGTTTGAAGGGGGTTAAGACATACTGGGGAGATCTTACACCTGGCATAGTACAGGCCTGGGGTGTGGGTACGCTTGGAGCCGTACCTTCCGGGGGCGTAGACTCCGCCCTCCAGGGAACTAACATGCTTTTACCGATGCCTCAGTATTTGGACTTTTCATCTCGTAGGAAGGCGGCTCCTAAGGATCCCAGTGAGTCTTATCTATATATAGATGACGGCAGACCGGACTGTGTGTGTATAACGGGTGGGGATGAGAAGGTATGTCAACCTGCAATAGACGAGTCTGGAAATGAGATTGCTCTCCAGTGCGCTAGCAAGTGGAATCTTTGGTCCCTACAAAAATTCAAGTACAAACAATTTTACCCGAAGAAACCAAACTCTCTCTTGTATCAGATCGCTACTGGGTTTATAAAGAGTTACCAATGTCAAATGTCTAAGCTAGAGGGCTTCCAGAGTTACTGTCTTGGAATGGGTCCCAGAAACACAGATTTTCCATCGACCAAAAAGCTAGGAAGCTTTTTCCGATTTGTTGATCTTACCAAGCCCAATGATCCCAAGGCCAACCATTTGTTGTTCCCGGAGCTACCTTCCACGTCCGATTACGGGGATTGGAAATCGGGAGTACCGTGGGTAGAATTAGAGAACCCTTCGTGTGGAGGCTTGTGTACCGAAGGCGCACAGTGTACAGATAAAGTGAAGAGCGAGATAAGACAAAAAAATGTATTAGATTCTGGGTGTGTCCTTAAAAATAAAGACGTATGCGCTGCTCTTCCCAACAGAGCGAACGGATATTATATGTTTGTGAGGGTAGCCGACCCAACAACAGGTAAATTCTACAGGTTTTACTTAGGAACGCCCCCAAACTACAAAACGGGTATGGATATGCCAGTATTTAAGGATGAGTTCAACAACCCACTGGGCGTGGATTGGGACAGTGATAATGGCCCCCAGCACCCCAAGGGTATCCTCCCGGAAGCACTTTTTTTCTTCACCGAAGATGTACCCTACGGTCTAGAAGATTATATCAAACTAAAGAATGCAAGTGCGAATACTCCTTATGGAGGCGTCCCGGCCGCCCATACAGCCGCCATTGACTTGTTTATATGGCAGTTCTCAGAAATTTTACCACTACCCCCACAAAAATCGTGGCAGACTAATACCCTAGACTCAATGCCTTACTGTCACCTGCCCGCTTGCCAGCTGGATAGTACTTTCTGGTTGGACAAAGACCAGAGATGTCACAATATGGCCACTGAGTTACCACCTAATTTACCCTGGGGGTCCGGAAATGACCAAATACCCAAACCAACGGGAGCTGACACCCCACAGGATGTTTTGCAATCTGGGAACACTTACTATTCAACGTGCGACACACAAACTGGACGACTACCCCAGGATTCAAAAGTTTGCGACTTATCACAACTACCAAAGACTGCGATGTCCGGTATCAAGACATCTTGCAATACTCAGGCGCAAGACTTTTGCGGATCTGGTATCAAATACGTATCGGCCCAGAGATGTGGTGCTTTCAAAGCACCGGAACCAACAGGTGTACCTTTCCTATCGCTGTACATGGCCGATGGCGATAAATGCGTGCAAAACACGATTCCCTCTCCTTCACCATCCCAGGTGTTCCCGACAGAAGTGTGTTCTCCCAATTACAGATGTGACAAATTTGACAATTTAAATTCATTCGGTGGTAAATAAAACAGTGCTTAATGTCGTTAACAAAAAAACTGTGTGACAATTGGCATTCGTGGAAAACTGACCCAAATTTCATAGGTTCGGATCCTGGACCTGAATCCGGGGCTCCTCCACCCAAAAATAATCTAACTGCTCTGTATGGCCCTACTCGCTGCTTGGCTGCGAATGTAGGAGAGGAGTTTGATTGCAATGTTGGGGATGTCGGGTTGTATAACTATGGAGCTGTGCGTCAATTCCAACAGACTATGGACACTCGTATCGCCGAGAATAACACCTCTATGACTGCGGTCTTACCAGCTGTTGGAAGTGTCATTCCTGACAGTTCCCCGAAGAGCAACATATGCAAGTCCTCTTACCAAAAACCCCTCGATATTGACTTCAGTAAAGTCACAGACTTGACACAGGCAAAAATTTCAGCGCTCCAAAAGACATGGGGAAACCAGAGGGGGAACCCCAAGTCATACATAAATGGAGGAACGCACGTGGACAATGTCTCCCTGTCACCGGTGGTAACCGGGAAACTTGCAGAACAAGCTGGCCAAGAAAAACCGGGACCTACTGATATCAAGCAAACGTGTTTACAACTGCAACTCCACGGAGACAAATGGGTGGGAGGTCCCCAAGGCATAACAATCGTAAAAGACAAGTCTTCCAAATGCCCAGACTATCGAACCAATAACCCGTTGCATGGCAAAAAAGTCGGTGCGTGTGTGGCGACAGAGTACCAACTAGGGCCAGGTCGTTTCGAAGTAATAGCACACGCTCCGGATATGGCCCAGTGGGAGAAAAGAGATCATGGGGGCGACGGTACGGAGAGCAATGGTTATTGTTGGGCCATATGGACTTTTCATTATGAGGAACATAGCCAAGGTGGAAATGATCCCCAGGTAGTGGATCCAACCGGAAATGCTGGGGACATCGAGGATGGTTTTTGCTTCAATCACGTGACATGTGAAGAAGGCTATAGGGAAAATTATAATAATAAATACGAGTTAGACTGTACGAATGTGGCGGTGTATCTTCCCGGTAAGGATCCGGGTGATGCAAGCTGTTACGGCCCAGAGTCTGAGTACGGTAAATGTGACTCTTTGGATACGTCGACTACAATAGTAAACCATGAAATCGACATCGAAATACCAGGGTCATGGCCTGGTAAGACTGCGGAAGTGTCTGGTGCCAATCAAAACAGCGATTTCTGGACTCCTAGTACATGGAATTGTAACACGTTTCTGGGAGAGAGTGACAATGTAATGGCCAGGGCTTTATGGCAATCACAGTACGTTATACAAAAGATGGACACTACCAAAAAGACTCCAACAAGGATACTCAACGGAGAACCGAATTCATTTCTAGCCACTCCTCCTAAGAGTCAGCCTCCAGTTCTAGAAACCGAGGAGTTGGAATTCCACAACTACAGGTTTGACTGGATCGTACCGGAAGATGGCACTCCACCCTACGTTGAATGGTTTTTCGACGGCAATCCTATGCACAAGTCATACACGATGATCCCAACGCGTTCCTCGAGACTGGTAGTTGGTGGATGGTTTCCACACTGGACCCAGAGCGGTAACAGCAATGAAGTTACTGGGGATAATTCTTTGATTGTACCGTGGGAACAGGCTAACATATACGTAGCAAACATCAAATATACTCCCGACCCAGACGGGACCAAAAACAAATATACCGATTACCCCCAAAATTACGACCAGTGTGGGAAAGACGGCCAGGACCCAATCTCCTGTGGTTTCGTCGCGCCAAATATGCCCGGTCAGAAACTAGGCAATGGTTCAAGAGAAAATGATAACAGGGTATGTTTCAGCAATTGCCCGGCGAAGGACGTCAGTCCATCAAATAAAGGTGGTGGAAGCAAACTGGTCGTGTACATACTCATCGCCCTAGCTGGCGTATCCGTGATAGCGCTTGGTATACTCATAGTATATATGATCCACAACCGTAGACACGCAAACTAAACTGAAAACTTAACAAGGCACCTTGTTAAGTCTGTATCGTGCTCATTCCTTTTCCTTTGGTTTGAAAGAACGGAAAGCGTTGATTCCAAGATAACCAAACACGGCCACGAGCAGGGCAATTGCTATCCACTTACCTGTACCTTGCATGAAAGAATTAATCTTGTATTGTTGAGTATCACAGAAACCAAACACACCCTCGAGCTTACCACCTGACGCAGTACCAGCCGAGGCAGGTGTGACACCATCACTGGGCGTGAATTTATATGCCCAATCCCCGGCATCTTTTAGGTGCTTGATTTCATTATTACTGTTTTCGACTAGATCGGTGTCGGCGACGCCGTAGTTATTTGCTATGTACGCTTTACCGGAGTTGGCATTTATTAGATGAACATAACAGAAGCGCAGCACATCCCAATCGGCTGGGGTTGCAGCCTCCTTGAAAGCATCGAAATCAGTATCGTTGTACACGGCCACGATGTCATCACCGGTATCTTGGCTAGTAGCAATGGAAAGAACAGTGCAGGAAATCGCACCGGTCGGAGGGCAAGTGCTGTTGATATTCCACTGTGTCGGGTTTCCCCCACATCCCGACCCATCAGTGATGCTCGTTATTGCTCCCGGTGTACACATCCCCTGTGTCTTAATGTCTGGATTAGTTCCCATCATGTATGCAGAAGGTACTGCAAAATTGACAACTTCGCCTTGCGAATTCTTGTACACTGCTAGCGGGTTGGGGACTATAAGATCACCATTACCCTGCCAAGTTGTCTTGACGCTCTGCGCATTAAGGAGTTTGGTTAAGGATTTAATGTCGTTTTCTATCTGCTTCCTTTTTGTCTCGACGTACCCACCGTTATTTGCCTTTTCTTTGACAACATTGATTATCTGTCTTGCCATATTGACGTCCTTCCCGATGTCTTCGTTGCCATCGCCGATGGTAGCCAGTGTGTACTTCAGTGGTGGGGCCTTGAGATTTACAACGCCGCTGCTTGGCTTCAAGCAGGATTCGTCGCATCCCAGGGCGTGATCAATCACACCACTGGGTTGGCAACGCGGGCTATCGGCAAAGAAAGGAGGAGCCTTGAACATATACAAAAATCCGACCAAAACAACAAGCAACACGAGCATGACTACCATGATTATGATTTTAAACGACCCGGACTCCAGAGGCTTTGCGATCGAGTACCCAAACGCAGCAATGATAAGAGCAATAGCAATAAGAACACCCGCGAGCCCTGCGACCGTAGCGGAAGCTTTTTGCGTCACAGATTGTGAAATCTTGTTGTTGATCTGCGCTGCTTGTTGACCGTCCAAAACTTGATTGGTCAACGTCGAGGCTGTACTGGATTGCGTTATATTGAGATCTTTTCCAGCCTTAATCGTTGACCTAGTGCAATTAAAAGTATTGCCGATATTACTATATTGAGATGTGGCGTTATTTAGTGCCTGTTTGATGTCACTAGATGCGTTTACCGCCGCGTACACGCTGTTGCTTGCATCGGCTATTCCTATACCCAACGATCCGACCTTGGAAGTCGCCTCCTGGGCGACCTTCTGAGCTATATCGTTAGCGATGGAAGCATTCTGGATGCTTTTGTTGATCTGCCGCGCTTGTTGGACAGTGTCCGCGGTTTGTCGCATGGTTACGTTTCCAGCTGCTTCGATTACGCAACCGTTCAAATTAATCTCCTGGTTGTTTATTATAGCTTGCGCTGCGTTGTTTGACGTATCCATTGAGATAGAACTCATAACGTTCGTGACCAGATCGGTAGAATTGCTACTATTGGCAGCTCCCATTTTGTTTACAACAAACAAAATTAAAACTTAAATGCGTTCACTTGGGAGGGGAGCTCTGAGGAGAGCACCCGAAAATGGTTTTGGGTTTTCTACGACCAACGGCAGCGAATATTAATCCCGTCAGGATTACCCCGAGTGCAAGCACCGACAGGGCAATAGTCGGTATGTCACGCTTAGTGTACTTGATGTTCAGGATCATCAGAAATCCGAACGAAATTACTAAGGCACAGACATAAAAAATTATTAGGCTCTTGCTCTTCTGTCTATAGTAAGCGACTGGGGTGGACACTAACGGATTACAACCGGTCCCTTTACATTCGCACCCCATGGGGCATTCCATCTGACCAGCCTCCGTCCATCCACACTCGCAATGATCCAAAGCAGGTTTACACATCACTTCTGGTAACTTTATCCCTATCCTAGTGAGACAATCTTGCTTTCTCTTTTCTGGATCAGTAGAACGATGCTCGCATAAGGTATCTTTTCTAGCTAGCAGAATTCCACCCAAGCCAACAAATAACACCAAGAAACTAACCAGCACAATAGCACCAATCTTTTTATTACGCTTGAAAATAACGATCAACGTATAGGCAACTACACACATTGTAACTCCCAATGTCAAAACGAGCGGTATAGCATTAGTATTGTATAGTTCTTTGACCTGACTCATTGGAGTAAACTTACATATGGATTTTACTCTTCCAATGTCTAGTTCATCGGGATTCACACTGTACAAAGAATCACCGAACCACCCTTTCAAAGTAGCACACTCAGTTTTACAATCAACGTCTGATAGGTTTTCAACTTGTCTAATGTCGACTTTACCAAGACCTTCGGCACACGCACGAGCGAAGCACAGCGATATCCGCGAATCGGTGCTACCTCTGTCTTGTGGGGGGCCAATGTAACTATTGTAACATACACAGACGGGATTATTTGCGCTGACCATCACTTGATCTAGCCCGGTGGATCTTGGATATAGAGATGCATCGTTGTTTTCGTCACTACAGTATGTGTCGAGTGATTGGGATAAGAGCTGTGGTTGAGACAATGCCATGTCTTGCATACATGCCGCCGGAATAGCCTGTAAGTTCTGTAGTGTTGTGGTGCCTGAACCACATATACTGGACTGAGCAACCGGACCACCGTAAGTTATGATGTACGCCAGCATCATAAGGCTAGGGTTTTGTATAGCCAATGTGAAAGTGGTTGCCAGATTAAAATTGAAGTCAATGGTTTTGGCATCTGACGCGAATGTCTGAGAATAGCTCGAGGGTGGTCGAGTAGACGAAGATGGGATACTCACAGTTTCGGAACCTTCAGAAAGTGTATACATCAATGTGTGGTATTGGGGAGTCCCATAAAACTCAAAAGTCGTGTACGGAGCCTTGTTTGGGTCTTCTCCAAAGAACTTTTGCAAAGCTCGAACTGCTTGTGCGTTTATGCCAGAGTTGGTAACCCCCCAATTGTCAGCGATATCAGTGGGAACGGTTATCTGCAATCCTATCGGTATACCTTTGTCCGCCATACCTGATAACTGTACAGGTTTGATAAACATATTGACTCCAGATCCATAGAACAAACCGGTGATTAGAGGTTTCAAGCTCTCATAGATATGTCTACGACCCTGTGTTTCAAAAGTAACTGCCAAACTATCTCCCCACTTCTTGACTGTATTGATTGCATCTGTTAAAGTGTTCTGTTCCAGTATGGGGAAAATGGCATTCTGGAAGGTTGCCTGCATCATTGATTGTCTGTCTGCGTGAACTCCGTGCAAGTCAAACGCTTGGAACATCATGTATCTAGGGATTATGGAGGCGTATGCTAGTATGGGCATTATATAGGTGACAAAGCGAGGAAGCTTTGGACTATCTTGGATCGCACCTCTTGTCTGTATGAAAGTGCCGGTCGAAGTGAAACTTGTAAACCAAGCAGTAAAATTACTGTCGTAAAGAGGTGGGAAGTATAGAAGATTACCCACACCGGCGACTAAGGTTCCTCGGCCATTACCGGCATTGTACAAATCACTAGTGGTCTCGGCCACGGCAAGCACGTAGTCATTAGGATCTTTGTGAGTATAAGATTCTGTTGTACCTATAGCACTCGGGTTATTATCGATACCTGCTATGGTTACAGAATTGGGGATGCCGTAGATGCTTCGTACCGTATCGTACGCGCCGTAGTTTGAAGGATTAAAACAATCATCATTGATCACAGACACGTATTTCGCGCCAGCGCAAAAGCCAGATTGGCAAGAATTGCTACTTTCCGCTACTAAGATCCCAGCCACGTTCGTATCCTGTGGAGATTCTTGTTCGGATAACTTCCCTATCCCATATAAGTCAACCTCACCCACTGTGAGTCCCCCGCAATAGAAGTGGGTAACGTTACATGACGTCTCCTCCGTCTCACACGATGGAAACGGGTTGTCGCTGTAAGCCTTCACCCATTCGTAACTGTCACATTGCCTGCGTTTGGACACTGTTGTGTTCCCTACCTTCTGGCCCGATACAGGATTGGAGTACCACGGTTTCTTTCCTGGACCGTCGACACCCTGTGGTCCACCTGCGCTGATACCCGTGACGAAAGCATTACAAATCGCCGGCCTCACCGAACAGCTCCCACTGGCGCCGGGCTCGCACATCTTCATTGGCACAACATTATCACAGATCATCCCACCGTCGTTAGCTTTATCAAACAACCACTCATGTGACTTCGTCGGGGTATTGATGGCTGTGTAGGATCCTGGATACACATCTGAATTTAGGTTTGTTGTATCGAACGGTGGTATATCGTACGCTTTGACGGTCCTGAATTGCATCCATTGGTATTTAGGCTCGGTTATATAGTCGCTTGGGGCAACTCCGCCGTCGCTCTTGAAATCCTTCGCACACGTATTGGGTATTGTGTTCAACTTGAACGCAAAGAATGGTAAATATGTCCCAATTGAAATATCCCCAATAGGCCCAGGGGGCGGAGAGGGTGAAGATGACATATTTTTATCTACATAAATATGTTATTAATTTAGCGAACTTCAACTCCATGGGATAAAGCCAGGGATAAACTTTTTGTTACTCATTCAACTCCGGACATCAACGGAAGCTTGCTCGAATGTTCCCTTAGCTACTAGATACCTACTCGAGATCTTGATACAAAAGGCTCCCATTTTTTCGGTATATGATTCCGATCTAAATCAATAATGGCTGACGAATCACAAAATTGAAATTTTATGACAACTTTT
>TARA_Y100000385_G_scaffold278286_1_pt1 | contig 12773 bp, 18 predicted proteins | sample TARA_Y100000385 | Tara Oceans TARA_Y100000385 (sample SAMEA2620980) | marine metagenome | biome: marine biome (ENVO:00000447); feature: surface water layer (ENVO:00002042); material: "saline water (ENVO:00002010), including plankton (ENVO:xxxxxxxx)" | depth 5 m
AGAAGACTCACCAGCAATGGCAGTAATCTTATTCCCAGAAACACCGCCAAATATGCTACCTGAGACCAGTGAATTAAGAACGTAAGAACCCGTGTCCACATAGGTTTCGGTTTCGTCGATGTCTGAGGCAAGTTGTGTGTACTCATCACCAATCTCTTTTACAATATCTTTTAAGAAGTCCATCAGGTAAAAAACGAATCAAGGTTTACAGTTTTCTCAACATGCCATCCAATAGCATCAAGAATAGTCTTGAGTGGTTCTAAGAAAGCTTTGTTAAATTGTAGGTCATAGTCAATGTATTTGTCAAGACCAATCTCTCGGGGAAACTCAGAGATAAATGAAATTACATTTTCCCGAATGATGTTTGGTTTTTTGAGGTAGATGAACTTAATCTTCTCACCATTATTGATGTAAGAATACTTGTTTGTCAATCCGTGTTCTTTAATATAATGATTATATAGAAGAGCGCCACGAACATGTATAGGAGAACCCTTACTATAAATGGTTGAATAACTCTTATGTTTCTTTACATCAGAAACTGAACGGGGGAATGCAATCTCTTCTGGTTGCATAGTATTAAATTTCTTTCTAGAGTCTTCGATAAAATTAATTACTTCATCTTCAGTCCCATTCATCATCAACTTAAGAGCATCTTTAATCATCTTCCTACAGGGTGCTGGTGTAGATGACTTGACTGCCTCAATACCCATGATCTTTAGTTTAGGTTCCGCATAACGTACTCCTTCACTATCCCACACGTTGAGAATATATCTTTTCTTTGCAGTCCATATACCACGATCCGCGATGTTCTCTCGCTTCATCTGCATCTTTTGATCGTAGGCATTTACATACGTCGCAAGTTCCTGGTAAGACTCCTCAATAAAAGGTTCCAGCTTCTCTTCGCAGATTTTATTAAGTATGGACACAACCTCAACTTTATTATCAGACTTACTAGAAAGAAATTTATCAACAATAGGTCCAAAGTTAATATAGATCGAGTCAGTGTCAGATGCAATGACATAATCCGTGTCTTGAGTTTGTAATAGGTTATTTAGATACCCGTTTACCTTGTTCTCAATCCATCGAATAGAAGTTTGTCCTGAGAGCGTGATAGCTTCTGCATTAGCAAGCTTGAAGAAACGAAAGTATTGGTTACCAATTGCACCATAACAAGAGTTCAATGCAATCTTACGAGCCATCTGGAAGTTATTGTATTTCGCAATATCTTTCTCTAGTTGTTTGGTGGGTTTCTTCTCATACTCCTGCTGGGCTTGGAGCATCTTCTTCTTGTAGATCTTACGTTCTGCGTACATCTTCTCCATTAGCTTAGGCATGAACCCTCTAATGTCCTTACGGAACATTGCGCCGTTTGCACACACTGCATAGTCTTTATAGTCATCAAAGCTAATCTCTTTATTCAAGATCCTATCAATAGTTGCGGAAGGATGTTTCTCTTCAATCAGAGTCTCTGGAGAAATATTGTACTGCATCATCAGGTGGGGATATAGGGAGTTAAGGTCAAACGACACCACCCAATCATAGACTCCAGGAATAGGCTGTTTTACATATGCACCTTCATATCTCTTCTCCTTATCACTTCTATCTCTAGGAGGTACAACAATATCCCTCTTCTTGAGGTAGTTATAGATGATGGTATCCCACATACGAACTTGAAACATAACATCGACATAGTTTACCTTGGCATCATATGCCATGGTTAGTGCCAACTCAATTAGTTTCATCTTGTCTTCCATACGGTCAACAAGTTCCACGTCAACAATATTATAGTCTACAAACTTTTTCCAGTTACCACGATAAAAGTCTTTGAAGGTATCAAACTCAGAGTGGTCTAGTTTCTTCTGTCCGAGTTCTACCTCTGCAATGTAATCAAGTCGATATGATTCCTGAGCCTTATAAGTAAACTTCTTATAAAGTTCGAGATAGTCTAGAGTAGTGACTCCAGCAATATCAAAAGTATTGAACTCCCTACCTTTGATAAAGACAGATTCTTGACTCACAATACTCCAAGGAGACAGAAGTTTTAACTTCTTGAGTCCCATTATGCGATCAATTCTCCCACACAAGTATGGAATATCATATAGTTTTACATTCCACCCAGTTACAATCTCTGGCGGATTTCGATTCCACCAAGCAATAAATGAGTTGAGCATGTCAATCTCATTTTCATAGTGGTAATAAGTTACGTTACTCTGGGATGGCGTGTATGGCTTTCTACCCCAGGTTGTAATCTTTTTAGTTGTATAATCCTGAACAGAGATAGTTAACATCTCTTCAGAACAAGAGTCTGGGTCAGGGAATCCATTCTCTGCCTGAACCTCAATATCAATCGTAATCAGATTGATCTTTGTGATATCAAATTTAATCTCATCTTCAGGATATCTTTCAGAGATATATTGAAATGCATATCGATCATTGCCATAGATCTTGAAATTATCTACACCGTCGTACTTCTTGTAGAACTCTCTACAGTCACGAATAGAACCCGGAATAATGGGTTCTAGATTATCTCCTTCTAGTGTTTTATACTTTGACTCTCGATTGGAGTTAACAAAGAGAGTTGGTTGGAACTCATCTTTGAACATGACACTCTTACCATTTTCATAACCACGGACGAGAACATTGTTTCCAACCAATTGAATGTTCGTATAAAACTTCATTCCTTCACCAGGCTCTCGTATTTGTCTCTCAGTTTACTATTGGGTTCCGTAATCGTCAAGATTTTATCCGAGTGAATCATAAATGTATTTTCAGTTGTGATATTGATTAACCAAGGTTGTAATGTCAGGGTCAAGTCGTCACTTAAAATAAATGGTTCCGTCATTTTACAATCAGGTTCACCAAGTTCACAGGTTACTTCTTCAATCTGTGCTAACAGAATCTGTTGATTCATCAGAACTAGCACTTTCAGATTCTCTAGCTTCATACTGGTCTACTCCGTCTTGATACATTGTTTTTAGTTGATTCACTGGTTCAGTAATTGTAACCACCCAGTCAGAAACCAAAGGAACCACCTTGTCAGAACTTAGTGGCATCCATGGTTGAAGTTGAATTTTAGATGGAACTTTAGCATTACCTTCTACCTGACTCATGTCGGCAACAAGTTTTACTCTACAAGGATACTTAAGATAGTAACCAACTACCTTTTCCTCAAGAACCATTTCCTGAATGTCTGCGACTACATCCTCCCCAGACTTCAGAAGTAAAAGTTTTACGGTCATTTTTTTTATAATTTCCTAGTTTAATTATACCAATAAAAAAGAGGGGTGTCAACTGCTAGTGGACAGTTACCCCTCCGTCTATGCGACGACGATACTCTATTTAGAGATACTCTTTACGCTGATGATGTTCTGGAATAACCTTTGTAAGGGTCACTGATAGAAGTCCGTCTTCAAATACGACGTTGGAGACTTCTGTATCTTCAGCAAGGGTCCAGGATCGCTCAAAGTTTCTTCGAGCCAGACCCTTGTGGATAAACGTCCCTGCCTGTTCAGATGCTTCTTTTTCCCCCCTGATAAAAAGTTTTCCATACTCGGTGTAAGCATTTACTTCTTCCTTTTTGAATCCTGCTAGTGCGATTTCTAAACGCGTTTCTGTACTATTTACCTGAACTACGTTATATGGAGGATAATTTTGAGTAGATGCGTTGAAAATTCTGGTAAAGTAATCATCCATACCAATAGAATTTCTGGTAATCTGATGCATTAGCTGATCCAAATCGGCAGCATTATACTTCGTTAGATTGGTCATTTTAAGCTCCTTAAAAAGCGAGTTTGTGTTGTGTGAACCCCGAAGGCGTTCACTCATTATTTATATCAGAAAAAACAAAAAAACGGGGTAGTGAACCCCGTAGATTTTTATTCGGTTTTTATTATTTCAAGAGACCATGAGAGTATTTGTAAGAATATGTATTTTTCAACCATTCCCGTAGAACATTAGGTTGTTTCCATTTTGGATCAAGAGAACACTGATTTGAAGTAAAATAATTACAGAGGTCTGTAATTTCTTGATCATCAAGATCACTCAAATACATGATCAAGTCCTCTTGAACGGCCAATAAATCATGATAGGATAATTCCCTTCTATTCTCTGGATGAATTTTTTTAAGGTCGGACATAAAACTTTTTGTTTATTGTTCCCATATTATAAAGCACATCCATAAGTTTACCCCAATGGATGTGCCAGTGATTGCACCTTCAATTTCTCTACGTTGTCTCTATAGGAACAATTTTTTTGTTTTTTATGTAATAATCTTCTTCACCAATTGCCTGAGGAATTGCACCAACAACATTAAAAGGTTTTGTATGTGGATTTAACATACGTGCGGATGCGTACTCTAGTACAAGAGTATCAAATTCATTTAAACCAATTAATGCATTTTTTCTGTGATCATACAGATCTGAATGACAAGATGCTTGGGAATCATAAACAGCTACATCCATTGTCGTCTGACTTTGTACATAATTTTTCATAAATTTTTGTCCTGTTCTAAGAATAAGAGTATCATTTGCTTTATTATTACTATTACTATGACAGTTCATCAATTCTGCACCAATGCCAATATCAGAAATAAATTGTTTTCCTTCTTTATCATTATATGATTCAATAATTCCTTTACGTTCAAATTCTTTAGAAATACTACTAGCAATACCAGAAATTTTTCTTTGTGAAAAATTATGATCAAGTGTTTTAAGGTATGTAATTATTTGCGCTTGGGTTTGTTTTTCTTTTGAAAGATATTCAAATCTAGAACGAGCAACTTCTCTCAACTCTATTTCAGTATGAGGTTTTTTACCATCATCTTTATTCATCGAAAAACGAACATCAGTAATCACATCTTCTAAATTTTTTTGAAATACTGTTCTTGATTCTTGATTATCTTCATATACTGCAAAAATCCAGGTTGTATATTCAATATTTCGTAGTGCCTTTACTCTATTAAATCCATTTATAAGTTTATATTTTTTTCCATTAGGTATCACAGAAATTGGATCAGCTTTGAGATCCATCCCACCTTTCAAAGAGTTGAGAAGTGTATCATTATCACCTGTTCCGCTTATACGAACATTATTATCAGTGCTTCCTTTAGAATTTTTTGTAATAATTTGATTTGGATCAACCCATACCCATTTACAAAAATCAAGTCCTGGATAATCTTGAGGGGTTTCAATTTTACCCTCTATTTTGCAACGAAGATCCTGAGGTACATCGTTTTTATCAATTTTTGTTTTCATGTTAAGCTGTAAGCTACAAGAGTATATTACAACAAAAAAAGACCCCTGTCAAGAGACAGGAGGTCTTTGGGTGTTCCGACTTTTGTAGAGACCGCACGAAAGGAGTCTCACACTTATTTATTCAAGACATAAAAAAGAGGGTGTGGAAACCCTCTTGTCGTTATTCGGATTTCTGGGGTCAAAGTCAGGATCATAGTCATCTTCTCTTGGATCTATACGGGAATCCCACCAAAAGTATTGACATTGATCTAATCGTAAATGACATAGTGGTCTACTGAGTTTCATTAACCCTCCTCTTCGGTTTTACCTCTCTTGCCAATATTATATTTTTGCTCCAGAATCCATTCCTGTTTGTCTTTATATGACAGAACTTTAATTTGATTCAGTGGTGCAATATCAAGAATTGAATCTTCGTTAACTATCGTAATGAGTCCCCAATCAGCAAGAAGCTTAGTAATACGATTCCTACGCTGAACATCATTAATAGTAAGATTAGCGTATTTACCATCTAGAGCAAACAACTCTTTGAAGTGGACGATAAAATACTTACCCTGTTTATGAAGAATGTGACATGATTGGTACAACTTCTTTTCTTTTCTAGAAGCAACACCAATACGAGTCAAGGTTTCTCTGACTTTAAGAAAGTCATCGGGTTCATTCAATCGGATCTCAACCATTTGGTCCTGAGACCAATCTACCTGAGGTTCAGCAGTCTGATTCATTTTTTTCCACCAGTGTCAAGTCGTTGTTTGATAAATTCAATTTGCTCATTAGATAGTATTTTCAGTACCTGAGATGCTTTCTCATTACTATAACCATAGTATTGTTTGACAAACTCTAAATCTGATACCTTTTCCTTTCTAAGCCAAGGAGAGAATCTCTTCCTCTTTCTCAATATATTTAGATAAAAATTATACTGCATGTCCTTATCTAAGAAATGATACTTATTCATCTCATTAGCAAACAAGACACAATCCAAGTGACCTGACAAACATTTGTTAATAATAAAGGGGGGATATTCTTTAACAAGAGTCGAATCTTCTTCGATAAGATTCTCTTTGGTAAAGTTGATTGAGTTCAACCAATCCTTCAATTCAGTAGTCATATATCAGAGAATCAATTTTGAACTTGGGGTTTTAATAGGGGAGAACATCTCCTCGTATTTTTCAACTAGTTCGTCATTCACATTAGCAATGTAGACAACCCACTTCTTACTAATTTCTAGTTCCTTCTCTGTTCGTTTTAGAAGAGGAGCGTAAGGAGCGAAACCAAGTTGTCCATCACCTTGATTGAATGCAACGATTGCATTCATGACAATAAGACTTTCATCCTTATCTTCAAGGACCTCTGCGACTACATCTTCTCCAGAAGACATACGAAATACTTTAACGTTCATAATTTTGTTCAATATTAATGTTGTGATAATACACGTTGATGGCCATGCCACCCATAACTAACCAGTAGACCATAAGCATGGTCATACCAATTTTACTTGGAATGCCTGTCATCTGAACTCACACTCAACCATTATCTCTGTGAGACAAGCCAACATATTTATCTCTTGGTCCGCAACGAATCCACTTTGAAACTGATACTTAGCAATAATGAGGACAGCAGCAGCAATCCCAGAACCTTCCAAGTGTGTGTATATAGCATCGTAAATACTACGAATAAGTACACTAGGATCATTGTCCAGATTATCAACGACCCACTTTCTGACTTTAGAGAAGTCTTTAGTTTTGAGACTCTGGAATAAATTATCTGTTTTGACATTGCTAAATGCTGCAAGGATACCGGTGTCAATCTTACCACTGACAGAGTATCTTTGTAGTTCATTAAGAACTCGTCTCCAATCAGGGAAGTGTTTCTGAATTAGTTCTACAAGTACTTTCGGATCATATTCCACATTCTCCTTCTCAAGTATAATCCTGAGACGGTTGAAAAACTTGGCTGCAAGTTCCTGTCGTTCCTTTCCCTTAATGGCAAAGTCGATGACTGCACATCGGGAGTGGAGGGGAGCAATGATCTTATTTTTGTAGTTGCAGGTGAAGATGAATCTACAATTGCCAATGAACTCCTCAGTAAACGCCCGTAAGCAGAGTTGTACATCTGGGGTTGTGTTGTCAGCTTCGTCAATGATAATGATTTTGTGTTTAGCACTTGACGAAAGCGAAACGGTCGAAGCAAAATTCTTCGCATTGTTTCTGACAGTATCAAGGAATCGTCCTTCATCGGATCCATTGATGACATAGTAATCTACTCCTAATTCATAACAAAGGGCTTTGGCCACTGTGGTTTTACCACATCCAGGTGGACCAGACAAAAGTAGATTAGGGACTTCACCCTTCTCCACAAATTGTTTAAATGTATTCTTAATCCCATCAGGAAGAATACAATCGTCAATAGTCTCAGGTCGATAAGACTCAACCCAAACAAATTCACTACGACTCATCAACTTTCCTCATAATAAAAGAATCACCATTATCAATAAATTCTAACATATCTCCTTCTTTCCATCCAGTTTCCTGGAGTATTTCTTCAGAAAGTGTTAGAACACCATTATCATCTACAGTCAATGTGGTTATCATATCCAATCAGGTTTACGATGTGGAAGTCTAAGATAGTTATCTTTGACCCATGGTTTAGATGCAATATACATCTTATAAGCATCAAATGTCGAGATACTATCATCAAACTTAAACTCCTCAGGCATTGCACGAACAAAAGGAGTTGTTTCTTTACCAGACCTACCGGTAGGATCTCCTGTTGGTAGGATTTCCTTTGCAGCATTCAAGGTAACGAAGCATGTGTGTACTTTACCATATCTGGCGGCATACTCACTACAAAGGGCAAACCCATGTGCAAGTAACCACTGCCAGTTCATTACGAACTCATTGGCCCAAATGGTACAGGGATGGTTACGGAAGGCACCCTTCTCTGTACTGTATGGGGTTCCATCGGCCTTGGGTAAGGTACCGAACCCATGACCCCACTTGTCTGAACAGACGATAGCAAGCATCTGACAGGTCTCTAGAGGCATCTTGACAATGTGCTTGTCAGGTAGAACCCTGGCGCTCTGCCATGGATTCGAAGAAGTCGCGAAGATATTCATTACTAAAAAATTGCATCAGGTATTGCACACCCCAGTTTAGTGTGCCTTCAGGAAAAACGTCAACCTCCTTTTCCAAGAGTTTCAATGCTGTCACAATCCTTTCCATTCCACATACTTGTGCAGTGGCTTCAGAAATTCTCATAAACTCAGCATAGTCTTTATCACTACCTTTCTTCACACCATTAATATAAAACTCTCTTGCTTGACGCATGAGTTCTTCAGTTTCTGGTGAAAAGGTAATAGTCTCTTCCCTAAGAGGTATTGTCATGTTCTTAATACATGACATACTAAATTTCATTACCTCTCGGGTCTGTTCGATTGGTAATGCATGGTCTAGGCCATCACGGAATGCATATTGGATAACACCATTAGTACATTCCATGACACGAAGAACTGCAATCTTGTCTAACTCGGAGTCAGGAAGATTACCGTACTGTTCTTTCCAGTCAGTCATAATCAACCAAAAGTAGAGTCGGGTTCAAGTGCGATGTAGTATTGAACATCATAGTTCTGATTACTAAATCGAGACAAGAGTTTAGAAGATACAACTACATCATAGTTACCAGGAATAATCTTTAGGTTCTCTTCTTTGAAGTTGAATACAAAGTCAGTATCAGTATCACCGACAATGATAGAGAAGTCATTAGAAGTGTCGTTCTTCTTATCACGAGAGACAAGTTTGATAACACCATTCTCGCCAATGGCAGATACATCAGGAAGTTGATAAACTGATGCAGCCTTCTTGAGTTTTTCAAGTTGTTGACTGGTCAGTTCAAAACATACATCCTCAGAAGGAAGAGTAATCTCTTTCTCTGGAGGTGCAACAATAACAGAAGGGTCGGCAAAGAAATACTTCGAACGTGACTTACCTTCTTTGATTACAACATACTGGTCCCGTTCAAAGTCAAGGTCAGGAGAAGAGTGAAGAGACAAGCCATTCAAGAATTGGTTCAAGTCATAGATACCAAAATCTTTGGGAAACTCTTCAACAACATTAGCTTCAACTAGGATGTTCTTCATCACTGAGATTGAACGCAACTTACTACCTTGCTTGAACAAAATAGATTGGTTAATGGAGGAGAAGTTCTTGAGAAGACCAACAGTGGATTCAGAGAGTTTCATAATTAAAATGTTTCGTAGTTACTTGTAGTTTGAGAGTTTTTGTTGTGAAAGAACATTAGAAGAACAGCATAATGCATAATCTTCATAATGTCACGTTTTGGAGTTCCCTTCTTATCATAACGGGAAGTATACTTAAGAATGTTATCTCGGGAAAATGCTTCCCCATCTCCATGGGATGCCTCAATAAAATCCAGTGTTTGAATGTTCTGGTCATTGGCAGCATAGTGTTGACCGTAAGTCCCTCTAATATACTGAAGAAGTTCTCTTACAATTTCTTCTTCATTATACTTCCATGGTCTACTACTAGTACCAAGGTTTGGTTCAACTTGTTTTGGTTCAGTCAATTCAATTCTGTCCTCATTAGAAACAAGAGGGGTCCATTCATACCCCTCCTCTGATAAAGAATTCATGTGATCATATAATAAACTCCATGCGTTCATTCTATCAAGTATCCTCCTCAGTGTCAACTTTCATCTCAAATTCAGCATCTACTTTGTCGTAAAGTTCCAAGAAGGAAGACTTGGTTTCATCATCAAACCGATTGATACAGACTTGAATTGCTTTACTCTTGTCACCAAAGATACTGTATGCACGAACGATATGAATCAAACGACGGGTAGAGATAACATCTTCAATACCACCATCGTAGAACGTCTTACGAATGATGTCAGCCCAATCACAGAGATGCTTACAGAACTGTCGGTCTTCGATACTAAGGTCTAACGCAATACCTTCTAGAATTCTCTGTTCAGTCCTGGCTGTTGGATACTCTTGTTCGAGAGTAATACAGAAACGTTCTAGAAATGCTTCATTGAGAACGTTAGTTCCAATAAACCGACCGTCATCGCTACCTTTACCTTTAGTATTTGCAGTTGCAATAACATTGAAACCCTCCTTGGGTTGAACAAATTTACCAGTCTTCTTTAAGAAGATACCTTTACCTTCAAGAATAGATTGAAGACACAAGATTTTATTAGACGCCAGGTCAACTTCGTCTAGAAGCAGCACTGCTCCACGTTCCAGAGCCTCGATGACTGGACCGTTATGCCAAACAGTTTCGCCATTAACAAGACGAAAGCCACCAATAAGATCGTCTTCGTCAGTCTCGATAGTAATGTTGACACGGATTAGTTCTCTCTTAAGTTGGGCACAAGCCTGTTCAACCAAGAAAGTTTTACCATTACCAGAAAGACCCGTGATAAACGATGGATAGAATAGACGAGACTGAATAATCTTTTTGATGTCTGTAAAATTACCAAACTTGACGAAGGTATCGTCTTTTGCTGGAACTAGATCTTGTTCTCCTACAGGAGTTGCAGGAGTTGCTTGATAGGTTTGTTCTAGTTGTTCTTGAACGGTAAGATTCCACTTACCGCGGCCAGTCTTATATTCGTCTAGTTTTTTAGTCACAGTCTGATAGTTGCAGTCATTCATTGAACACCAGGCACGAAGGTCACCGGAAGTAACATTTTCGCCATACAGTGATTGAAGAGAAGTGACTACGTATTCTTTTGATAGTGCCATGATGTATGTGGTGTGGTCAACAAAGCTAATATAGTCCAAAACCACTCGTAACGGTGAGTGGTTGGGACAGTTGTCAATCTGGTCAGGAGATCAGGTTGACGAATTGACTAAGTACTTTTCTATTTAGAGACTTAGCCTTGAGATTTTTGGCAAATGCTGATTTGATTTTTGATTTAGATGCCCCCTCATCAACTTCAAACTCGATATCATTATTCAAACCGGTATCTAACATACCAAAGTAGGAAGTATAACCAGAATTTTTAATTTCATAAAACTTTTCTTTACGAACAACTTTCATAAGTTCATCACTAACTTCCATGTACCGACGTAGGAAAGGTTTGAATTCATAATTAGAAGCAATACGAATACCGATAAGATTTACATCAGGAAAACTTTCTTTCAAGTCTTTCAATAGAAGTTCTGTGAATTCATAGTATTGGCTAGGAACTTTATAAGTGTGTCCAGTCTTACGATTACGTATATAATCACTAGGACTCATTCGGGCAATAGACATCTTACCCCCCATGTAATCACAAGTTCTGAATACTGGTAAGTGATTGGCTTCACCGTCAGTCAGAATAACTGTATTGACTTTTTGAACTTTATTCTTCATTTGAAATTGAGGAATAATCTGATGAAGACAAACAATTGCTTCATTCAATGGAGTACCAGAAAGAGAGAAGTTTAATGGAGGTTCGTAGTTTGCATTCATTGAGCAGGAATATGCAATTCGATACAAAGACAACATCTGGTTATCAAGTTCTGCCTTTCTTGTGTCACTAGTAAAGAAGTGAAGCAGATTAAAGTCAGGAGAAACTACCAACATATTATCTCTTACATCTTGATATTCAATATCTTCAAATTTAACCCTTGGCATATACCGTTGTTCTGTATGTCGGTTCTCAATGTAGTTGTTACTGAATGCATATACATCGAATGGAATATTTACTTTCTTACAGAACCAAATCAAATTGAAGAGTTGCTTTATGGTAGAAAGAAGAGTAGTACCCATAGAACCTGACCAGTCAAGAATAAAAATAAGACCATGATTCTTACCATCAGGTAGTACATTTACCTTCTTAAACAAATCCTCATTGTATTTGTAGGTGTGAAGTTTAGTACAATCCAGTACACCAGTCTTTGCAGTCAGAGACCGTGTGTATGCATCTGCAGACTTTTTACATTCAAACTCTTTTACGAGATAGTTGACTTCTTTTTGAGTAGATGATTTAAATTTATTATACTCACTGTCAACATAAGTAAAATCTACTGCCATTATTTTACGGTATGTTCGTGAATACTCGTCCCAGTAAGTTTCTTCAGTAGAAAGTTTTGTCCAGTGGTCATCTATCTCTTTATGGCATTTTGCATTAGAGATAATAATTTGCTCTACATCAACCTCAGGGACCTCATGATATTCGGGATTTCTACCTTGTTCAGTTATACCATTCAGTTCTTGAGTACCTTCATTGAATGTTTGGTCTGTCTGAACTTGTGGTTCCTCCTTAACAGTATCCTCACTAGAACCTTCCGTAGAACCTTCTGTAGAACCTTCAACCTCTGGAGTTTCTGTACCGGATGTTTCTTCTTTCTCTGGTTCACTATCAATAGAACCTTCTTTGTTTTGACTGGTGGGAACATTTTTAACAGGTTCTTGTTCTTCTACCTCACCAATACAATACTTGTAAAGAACTTCTGCCGCAAGAACTGCTTCATCGAAAGTTTCTGTTTTACCTACGATGTCTAGAATATCTTTCTCTTCA
>TARA_Y100000385_G_scaffold87444_2_pt1 | contig 12762 bp, 10 predicted proteins | sample TARA_Y100000385 | Tara Oceans TARA_Y100000385 (sample SAMEA2620980) | marine metagenome | biome: marine biome (ENVO:00000447); feature: surface water layer (ENVO:00002042); material: "saline water (ENVO:00002010), including plankton (ENVO:xxxxxxxx)" | depth 5 m
ATGACTTCATTTCCGTTAGTGTCATTTAACGATGTTCCAAATTTACCAGTATTTATTATAGGCGATGTTAGTGTTTTATTAGTAAAAGTTTCTGTTCCAGCTTTTGTTGCTATTATTCCGCCACCAGTAGGAACTGTTAGCGTTCCACTATTTGTTATAGATGCTATAACTGGTGTTGTAAGTGTTTTATTTGTAAGTGTTTCAGTATTATCTATTAAAGATATTGTACCTGTTGCATTTGGTAAAGTAATTGTTCTATCTGCAGTAGGATCAGTTACTTTTAAAGATGTTTCGTTTCCATCAGGTGTACTACCTTCGAATATTATTGCGTCAGAACCTAATGTAACTTGAGTTGAAAGTGTGTTGGCACTCCCGCCAAGAAGTGTATATAATTCTGTAAAATTTGCATTGATTTTTGTACCAGCACTACGAAGCGTATCGCCTGTTCCGTCATTTGCTGCAGATCCTGTGCTAATATTTTCTCTTGTCATTTTTTATTCCTAATTAATAGTTATATTTATACTAGATAGAAGACGAATCATTTAAGTAATTTGAAAACATTTCGTTATCCATTGTCTCAGTAATTACTGAGAAATCTATTCCAGGATCACCAGCGCTATCACCTGTAGCGCTATTATCAAATTTAAATGAATTAGGTGTACTTAATTGTGCTACACTTCCATATAATTTATCTATTTCAGTTACTGTAAGGTCTTGATAAGTACTTATTAATTCTCTTAAATCTATTCTAAAATCTTTTGTACCTTCTCCGCCTGAATCGTATAGTCCTGTTATTTCTGTAAAAGGTGCTACAAGAGTACCAGTTGCTTCACCTAGTATTGTTAATTCTCCACTATCAAAATCGTTATAAAAGCCTTGCGCTGTTCCTAAGCTTGATGCTTCTGTATCAGAAGTTATTCTTGCTCCAAAGAAAAAGCCAGCTGGATGCGCAAACTTTTTATATAATTCAGACCAAACATTTGTTGATAAAGCTGTTTTTATTAATACTGAAAATACTTGAAACAACTCTGCATTTTTAATAAATTTTAAAGATTCAGGACCAATTTTAGAGTTACCTACAGTGAATATATCTTTTTTAGGATATTCTATTTCTACTTTATCTTGAAAAAATAATCTAAAAAATTCTTCAGCTGAAAATCTTGTTCCTTTATTTCTTTGCAGTTCTGCTAAACGCGTAGCCGCATATCTAGCATCTATAAAATTTTCGCCATTAGGTAGGCCGCTAGCTATTTCATATATAATATTATTAAGTTGAGTCGACGAATGTATGTCTCTTAAATCAAAGCCTTGTCTTATTTCTTTTCCAAATGAATGTTCGCCACTTGAATCTAAATGCTCATAATAATTTTCTAAAAACGATACTAACTGCGGATAATTTTGTGTATAATGTTCTGGAAGAGCTTCACGAACTTTTCTATTTAAAAAGTTTTTAGGTTTTCTAGAATGATGATAATTAATTGGCATTACAATGTAACCGCTGTGTTTTGATAATCTAATATTGCGTTTGAAACAGAGGTTCCTGTGTCAATATTTAATACAAAATTACGTAGTGGCCTTATAGTACTTTGATTAGCAGGTGTTGCTATAAAATCTATTGCAGACCCAACAAAGGCTGTGGGATTAAATCCTACTAAATTTATAGTTCCGTTAACAGAATCATAAGATCCTATATTATCAATTTCAACTGTTCCATCTTGAGAAACAATCTCTAATGTAGTTGAATTTAATCTATTTTTTATACTACAAGTTTTAGAGTTAAAGGTAAAGTTACTAGAAGTTATGACATTACTAGTATCATCAACAGTTGCTAATGTGGCTGGAAATTCTACAGTATATGAGAAAGGTGTACCAGTTGTAGGAATTAAAGATCTTTTCATTGCTACTGTCATTTTAGAGTTAAGTATAGCAACATCAATATCGTCTATAATTGCTAGTAAGTTTGATCTTCTAAAAACTTTACTAAAGCTATTTAAGTTTGTAGAAAAGTAATCATTAATTTGCGTTTGTACTTTTTGTTCCATTGCTTTAGTTGTAGAACCTGTAAGATCTGGATCTAAATTAAATGTTGTAGATAGTTGTAGACTAGTTGTTTCTACATCTGCAAATACTAAATCGATTGACATAATTGATAGATTATCAGATAAGGTTGTTAAAATAGCATCTTTTATTGATTGTTGTGTATTGGCATCAATATTTGCTTTAAACTGTAATCCAGCATAAACTCTCCCATAAACTTGAGGTACGTTATCGTGCCCTCCCCAAGCAATCACATCCAATAAATAAGAGCCATAATTTGCTAATATTTGTGCTTTATAATCTTCTGCAGTAACTAATCTTCGCTGTGAACTAAATGCTATTGGTGCGTTTTGTCTTATAGATTCTATGCTTTCTTTATACGCTCCACCAGCAGCAGCATTAGATGTTGTAGCGTTTACTGCATATGAAGAGCCATCAATTGAAATAGTAGCTGTTGTAGAAAATGTAGCTGCACCGTTTGCAGCAGTTCCTGTAGTTGATAGATAATCTATTACAACTTTATTACCAGCAATTGGAGCTTTACCACTACTAATTCCATCTCCAAAAATAATTTCATAATAGCCATTTGGTACTTCCTTAATTTGATAAAATGTAGAATCATTTGTAATTCTTATTGCTTGTGTAATATTTGTATATGTTGTAAAAGTTAAAGAATTAGCGCTATCATAAACTCTTACTCTTATAGTGGATGTATCAATCGTAACATCTGGAATAACATATATTTGAGAGTCTGCAACTTCACCAACAAAGAAAGTTTTGGTTTTTTCTACTCCTTCAAATACTGGTATAGTTGTATCTGCGACAGAAGTTACAAATTGATAAAAACCAGTACCATCATCACTACCAATAAAATCTTCTCTAGTTCGAAAGGTGTAGGACACATTATCAACAGTACTAACAAATTGTGTGCCTCTAGGCAATTCTATAGTTGTTGGTTTATTGGTGCCAGTAACCGTTGTATTAACATTTAATTTTGCTTGAGCTGATGTATACGATCTAGGAACATAACCTATCGACTCAGCATGAGAAACTAACGAGCTTCTTAATTGCGCTGTGTTTATAAAACTTTCGTTAATTGCAAAATTGGCTAATAAACCATTATAGTGCGTATTGTATGCTAAAACATCTAATATGTTACTTAGTCCTGATGCTTCAAAATCGTAGTCTGCAAATTCGCTTTTAGATTTTAAAAATTCTTTTAAACTACTTTTAATAGTATCAAAGTCTAGTTGAGTTGATTTAATTGAAGTTGCCATATTATCTCAGCCTTGTTAAATTAATTTCTACAAATGATTCTTCTTGCGTACTTAATACTCTAAAAGTTACAGTAACTCGTACTTCATGACTATCTGCACTTATAATAGAATTGATATTAATCACTTTTGCTCTTGGTTCGTATGTCTCAATAGCATTAATAATATCGTCTTCTAAATAATCATCATCAATTTCAGTACTTAATCTAAAAAGCATAGCATTTAAGTCTCCACCAAATCTTGGAAGAAACGGCTTTTCAGCATAATTAGTTAATAATAAATTTCTTACAGCTTGTTTAACTGCAGCTGCATGTTCTTTTTTAAAAATATCTCCAGAACCTTTTTTAGCAAAAGATAAATCTATATCAGAATATGATCTAGTTCTTGCTGTGGTAATAGTTTTAGTACCTATATTACCATCTTCTACTGAAAAAGCGCGTGTTGGCATTTTAAAATCCTTTTTACTTATTTATAGTCAAGTAACTACAATATTTTCTATATTTTCAGTTGAATCTAATATTTCCATAAGTTCTCCAGTGGTTTGCACCATGTTATTAAATCGTGTTTCAATAATATTAGCGTATGTTACAGTCCAAGGCGCTAGAATTTTTGGCATTGTTAGTATGATGCATGCATTTAATGTTCCATCAGGATTGTAAGTATCATAATCTATCGTTAACTTTTCAAAGTTTAAATGATCTTTCCAGTACAATGCTAAATCAAATGTTTTTTCTATTGCAATATTACCTGATGTATCTATTAATTGATAGACAACTGCTTGACCGTTTGTTAACAAGTGATTTATTCCATCAGTTATGTCTAGATTTTCACCACTTTCTGAAACATAAAAACCTTCTAAAACTTCAAGTCGAAAATCTTCAAATTCTTTTGTATTTTTAGCGTCATTAATAGTTTTCATTGCTTGAGCATGTAGAATATATTGTTTTGCTAAACTAACTCTATCACTTGCAATTGTTAAAGAATTCATAGTAACTGGATCGCCGTGACTTCCTAAGAACTTAGCCATAGATATGCCATCTGCTAATTTAGTTCTTGGTGTAATTTCACTTTGAAAAACTGGGTCATATTTACGATCTGCAACAAAGACAGTTTTAAATGAGAAATTACTCATGACTGCACCTTAAATAATTTGCTTCTTCCATCTTGCGTTCCAATATCTCGCGTTCCTCTTGAAGCATTTTTTTCAGGACCTACTATTCTTCCAAATTTTACAGGTGTTGGTACAGAAAAGTTTTGTGATATTATTCCAGAAGATACTAATTCTCCTGTAAAAGTTTGGTTTTTTAAATTATTAGGATCTCTAAGTTTAGATCTTGCCTGTTCAGTAGAAAGATCTACCTTTGAAACTCCACCATAGTTATTTGATTTATCAATTTTATTTGCAAAATCGTCATTAGGATCTATTTGTAATTTACGTATTCCACCTTCAGAATTGTGTAAATATTCATTAATAACTGCAGTTGTTGGATTACTTGTTACTTTACTAGCAGCTGGAGTAATTGATACTATTCCTTGAGATGATCCTGCAGATGTTCCTACTGCAGCAGTTCCTGCTGTTCCTGCAGTATTAGCGTTACCTGATAAATTACCATTAAAAGTTGGAGCAGTCATTCCAACATCTGCAAAAACACCTTGTGACGCATGTACAGACACTGAATTTACTCGAGGTATATGTGCGGTATTGCCATATATAACTATTTCATCTCCGCCAATTGTACCAGTATCACCAAATACACTTAATGAAGTAGCTGCAATATTAATATCTTCAGATGAAATTACAATATCGTTTTCAGACGTTAATGTAGTTTTATTACCTACATTTTGTTCAAGTGAACCACCAATTTCAATTTCTTGACTACCTTTAATAGTGGTAAAATTATTTCCTAATGTAGTTGATGTTGTAGTTCCTTTTATATTTTCTGATTTATTTCCTATTATAGTTTTATTATGATTTGATGCAATGTGCTGAATATGTGACCCTTTAATTTTTTCAGTTACATTACCAGCAACTGTTGTTTCAAAGTTTCCTCCAACTTCTAAATTAAAATCTCCTGCAACTTTCATAGTAACGTTGCCTTTATATATTATTTCAGCATCACCTTCTACGATTACTTTATTATCGCCATTAACACTAACAACCATGTTTTTTGTAGAAGAAAATACAACTGTTCCGTCAGCATGCATACACGTACCAGATCCAGTTCTGTGTCTAGTCATAATTCTTTCACGGCCGTACGTGTCATCATATTCTATAATGTGGCCACTTGCAGTTTCTTTAACTTGTGACATAGTGTACTCAGAACTTGGTTCTTCTGGTATTTCTAAATCTATTCCTTTAGTACTTCCGCCTATGTATAGATTTGAAACTTTAGCACCAGTAGCTTTGTCATTGACACCACTAATTCCTTTGTATGGCCCCCTTGGAAAAGCACCACCAGGATCGTCTCTACCATCAATTGGATCTTTGTACGAAGCAAATTCAGCGTCGTCAATAAATAAATTTAATTGTTCTAATTCTTTTGACATGTTATCACCTACGTATTTATACTTTCTGCATTTGATATAGCTCGGGCCGTTCTTTCAGCTTGAGTTCCTAAATCTGATGTTGCTTTTATTGCAGCATCTACATCTCCACTTGAAATATTTAATAAATTATCTACACTTGCAACAGCTTTATCTAATATAGCTTTATCACCACCTACTGGTAATGCTTTTGCTGCAGTAACATCTTCAAATTTTTTCTTGATATTAGACAAAGCTCCATTAGTATTAATTGACATTTTACTTTGTGCTTTTGCTAAATTGTTTTTAAATTCTTCACTTGCTAATTCTGTTTGAATATCTTTATTTATTTTATTAAAATCTATTTTTTTAATTCCAGAATTTGAAGCCTTTGCTATAATTTTAGGTTTAGTTATTGATTGCGCAACTTTAGATGGCATTTCATTTAAAGAACTTGGATCATCTATTATAAAAGATTTTTTGTATTTAGAATTAACTCTATCTTTTACATTAAATCCTGGACCAGAATATTCATTATCTATTTCGTAATCACCTATAACGTCATTACCTGGAAATACTTTAAACCATTCGTTAATAAACATATCAAAGGTTTCATATTGACTTTGATTAGGTGGAGTTTTTTCAGTTGCTACAAAAACTATTTTTAATCCGCTTAAATTAAATTTTGAATAGTCTCCATTACGTGTTTCATCAATAGGTCTACCTCTTTGCAAATCACCATTACGATTTATAACATAATGAGGTTGAATCCCGTATTTTAATTTGGTAAGATTAATTGTAGCTGCTGCTGCAACAGCTGCATTTGCAGTATCAGGAGATGTTGTTTTTATTGAATTTGTTAAAAATTTAACATCAAATTTCTTACTTAATTCATGTATAGTTTTACTATTTACTTTATCAGGAGGACCATCTAAGTGAGCTGTCCAACCTACAATTAAGCACCTAATAGAATCACTTTCTTTTGACTTTGTTCTAGTTGCGTTAGACATTTCTAAAAATAATTCTTCAGGTGATGAAACATTTGTAAAAACATAATCTGGTGGTGTTGCGTATCCAGCAAATCTGCTATTAGCTGATGTGATATCAAATACTGTACTATTTTTTACATTACTGGAAGTAGCATCGCCCTTGCTTACACTTGATCTAATATTAGTTTTTCCTTTTTCAATTAAATTTTTAAAAGTAACTCCTGGAACAGTAATATTTGAAGACTGTAAATTAGCTAAAACATTACCTATATCTTTTGGATTTTGTATTACATTTAAACCTTTACTCACTAAATGTGCAAAGGCATTACATTCAGATCTTCCGATTCCACCTATTAAAGAACTAGGATCTAAATTAAAACCACAATTATTAAGATTTTTTAATTTCTCATTCATAACTTTTTCGACTTCTGCATTAGCTTTAGTCTTTGGATCATTTTTAGGAGATAATGTATTAACAACTGAAGAAGGATTTATTGCAATACCTTTTACTAAATCTCTTTGTTTACTTTCTGATAGTGTTGGTGCAACTATTTTAATTGCATTAAAAGCTGCTTTAGGATTAGCATTAGTAGTCACTCTTTTAAGAAACCCTGCACCTTTTGTTTTACCAGTAATAGCTGATAAAGCTGATCCTTGCGTAAATGCTTCAGTTAAACCTGGACCAAATGTTGCTGTTACTTTAGCTAATAACGGTTCGTCAGTTACACTTTCTTCTCCCTTTGCAAAATCTTGTACTGCTTTAAATCCATCTACTGTACTAAATCCTTTTGAAGTGGATCCTTCAAGATTTAGTTTATCAAATTGAAAACTTTTTGCTTGAGCTTCTAAACTACCTCGTGTTTTGGCTAAAGCATCTATTCCATTTTTTCCTATTATGCTTGCAACTTGGGCTTCATCTGCTTGTTGTACATAATGTATAGTAACATTTGAAAAAACGCTTTTAAAATATATAGAGCCATTGATTATAGACCAGTTTCCAGCTTGAGGCAAATTACTAGACCAACCATCAGACTCTGACACTTTATGAGTAATTCTTTCAATGTTTGGACTTTTACCAGCATTTGCTGGAAGAGCTATTGGTTCGTTTATTGCTACCCTTTTAAAAAATATATTTGCCATTATGTTGCGCCTCTACCTAATTTTCTAAATTGTTCTTCACCAAATTCTATTCTACCTTCGTTATTCGCGTCTTGCTTTCTTGGTCTTTCATATTTTTTGCTAAATATTAAAGTAGCTTCTTTAACGCTTTTTGCTTTTTGTAATTGTGATAAGCCATAAAATTCAGGTTTTAAATTAAGTTCATATTTTACAAAGTTAACTTGAGCATACAGCGATCTATAATTTATTCCTCTTCTTTGAGAAAAATCAATTAAATTGCCTAATCTATTACCAGCTTTTAGTTGTGGATTCCATTGAGCTATTCCAAATCCTCTTATACCTGTTTGTGATACATCGGTTTGTGATTGCGCAATTATATTAATATCACCATTTCTATCTCTACCTGCTTCTTGAAGAAAATTACCAATCATACCACAAGCCTGTTCAGATGTAAACGCGCCACCTGCATTTGATACAAAGAAATTAAATATCTTTTCGCAATTTGTAGTTCCAGTTAATGTGCTATCTAAATCATCAATATTTGCCTTAACACCGGTTGCAGGTGTTTGTATTCCTATTTGCTCACCTAGTCCGCCAAATGCTTCAATTCCTGGATCTTGACTTTGCTTTCTAGCACCATCAGATATATCGTTCTTAGATGTTTCTATTTTAGGTATAGAACCGATTACAAGCGGCTGTTGGGAATCTTTACCATCAAGAAAAAATCCAAACACTTGAGCTCTTACTTTAATTTGCGAATTTGATCCTAAACCTGAACTTCCGCCTTCAGTTGTTGGAATTACAACTTGAGCCCAAGGCAGATCTTCATTGCTAATTAGTAAAGTATTTTCAGTATGAACGCCATGAATTCTTACTTTAACTCTATCCAATCTTAAAGGATCTAAAACGTCAACTACAGTTCCTACAAACCATCTTGTATTATCTCCATAATATCCTTCCATTAAATTGTAATCTCCTCACCAAATGACGCTAGTTTTCCACAAAGTAATACAGTATCAAATCTTTCGTATTTAATCACATGCTTTGCTCCACATATTATATAATCACCAGATTTTTTCTTGTCTATAATAGGTCTTTGCTCTGCATCATTCTGTATATTATCTAAGAATACTATTCTAATAATTTGACCAATTGAATAATTTGCATCTGCAGAAAGAAATTCTCTACCATTTACAGTAATTGATATAGGTGATTTAGCTAAAAAGTTTTCCATTGATTTACTAATAATTTTCTTTTTATGATCACTTCCAGTAACTTCATCATTATAACTTTTATAACTCTTAGTTAAAGGTCCATTTTGATAAGCACCACTTGAAGAAATTTGTGAAATGACATTAGAGTTATGATTAGAAATCTTAATATCATCTACTTTGTATTCAGGCGCATATATAAATTTTGTATTTTCTCCACCTAACATATTATTTTCTGTTAGTTTTGTAAATCCGTCATCGTCAACTCTAAAATCTACTTTTTTATTTGTATTAGATATTGTATCTATAAATTGATATTCAGCTCCAACTAATCCTTGTCTTATAAGTTTTAACAAATTATCTGTTTTTTCAATTGAAAATTTATTAATTGAATAAAATCTTTGAGTGCCTTCAGGCGTCGACTGTGCGCTAGGTGCGTAAATATATGGATTGCGCAAATTAATTGGGGTTTGTTCAAGTATTGTTCCTAAGTCTTTTAAAATTAAATTGTCAACTCCAAGAGCAGAATAAAAATAATATGGTAGACCAAAAGAGCTTTGTGCTTTATTTTTTAGCCATTCACATGCTTCGATAGGATGTAAATTAGGAATAATTACTTTTAAATTATCAATATTATCAGTTCCAGCAATCTCAGCATTTTTATTTAAATACTCGCTCATAATTTTTTTAATCATTTGCGTAGGAGAACCACTGTATGCTCTACTTATATTTTTTACCGAAGATTCAAACACATGATATTCAATACAATGTATAAGAATAGTTTCATTTCTTTCATCAGATTTTATCACTTTTGAAGTATAGTCTATTAAAAAATCTTTAGTGATTGAGTAACCTTCTTCTTCATTTTCAGAATGAACTAAAGTTATTGTGAGCTTTTCTCCACCTTGGAAATCTATATCTTGTAATATATTTTCTTGATCTAAAAACTGTATGTGAGCAGTTAAATAAGGTTTTCCTATATGTTCGTGTATACTTATGTCTGTTATAACTTTAGATATATCTATTTTATTTGCTTCAGATAATCTTGCATTTGTAATGAAAGCTTCAGTGATAACAACTTCAGTTTTGTTTATAGGAACAGATTGATTCATATTATTCTCTTATAGACTTTTTATAACCAGATATTAAAGATCCCATTAAAGACGGTTTTATAACTTTAATAATACGTAAGTTTTCATTTACATCATATTCTACATCTAAATTAGTTTTTTCAGTATATTGCGCACCTGGAGCTGAAAATGGAAAAGTACTTGATCCAGGATCAGGGTCTATCAAATCTACTATCAATTCTGATGCGTCAATATAATGTCTTGCTGCGTTATATTCTGCAGAACTTGAAACTGTAGATAAAGTTTCTACAACTCCACTTGAATTAGTAGATTGCATAAGTTCGCCAGATGATGCAAATGCAACTGTTCCTTCTATAACAATTTGTCCTAAATCTAAATTTCTTCTTATAATTTTTCCAGAAGCGCCAGAAGTACCACCAGAAATTGTTTGTCCTACTTTAAATTTAGTTGATATATTTTCTCTAGTTGTAATAGTAGTATTTGGATAATTCTTTTTAACATACGTTATTAACTCGTTATTAGGTAATGGCCAACCTTGTTGTCTTATGTCGTCATTAAGTAAATAAAATGTCCAATAATACAAAGGCGTGTTATAAAGTTGAATAGAAACTTGATCAGGTCTAAACCCTTCTTGAATATTATGATAATTAAAAAAAGATATGTCGTCTCTAACTTGATCTATAATGTCTGCGTACTTGGATATATTTTGAAATACAATTGGATCTTGCTCATTACCAAATTTATATAATAAAGAACCAAAGTCTTTAAAGTATAGCATTAATAGCCTCCTTCAACGTCTTGTTTATTAAGTGTTTTATATTCAGTAAAAGCTAGAGTTAAGTCAATTTCATTAGGTTGACCGTCTCTTCTAAATCCACCGCCTGTAGGATTTACAGAATAACCTACATTTCTTAAATAACAATATTGAATCATTGGTAATTTTTGATTTCTAGAATTTTTATAATTAAAAGTAATTTGAAAAACATTAGGAAATTTATATCCTAAATCTGCAGTAACGCCCGTACTTCCTATAGGCATATTATATACATCTGGATATAGTTGTGTTCTAAAATGTTTAACTATTTTTTCAACAACTGCTGCTTCTGCTGCAGATTCAGCAATCATTTTAAATTGAAATTGAAATTCTCTTAAAACTACACCTCTAAATAACGCTCTTACATTTGGATTTACTATAGTTCTATTTTGCAGTGTTAATGCATTTCTAAATCCACTATTAAAAATTCTACCACTTACATCTATTGCTCTGGCTGCAGCAACTCTAGCAGCTGTTTCAGATAATTGCGAATTGCCCATAAGAGCGTCAAATGTAGAAGTGGCTCCTTGTGTCATTGAAGAAAGAACACTTCCTAAAACTGATGCGCCTGCTTCTGCAGCTGCTGCTCCAACAGTACCAGTAATACCCAATGGTGATCCTTCATATTGTGCACCATCGTTATATTGAAAAGTTAAAGGAAAATACATATCAACAATTGGTTCACCATTTACTTTTTGAAATTTTAATCCACCGTTTAAAACATTGCCAACGCCTTTTACAAATTGTTGTTGAGCTAAATTATCTGCAAAAGTTTTACCTTTTTCTAATGCAGAATTTTTTAAATTATTAGCCATACCAATAAAACTAGGCCTTGTTGATGTAGCAGCTGGTGTTCTACCACCTAATGCACCAGGCGAATTTATTTGATTATTACTTGATGACGTTGTAATAGGACCAATGCTGGCTTGAGCATCATCGGAAAATGCTTGAACATTATTAGATTTTTTTGTATTATCTACTGGTGATTCAGACAAATGCGATTTTTGACTAACTCCATCTTGATGAGGTTGCAAAGAAAACATTCGAAAAGAAACTCTAGCCTGATACGCAGGATTACCAGTTTCCATTGGATAAGATAACTTTTCACTTTCTTTTTTTAAAGTTTGATCACTTGTTTGTTCTTCTGCTCTTGAAGTTGAGGTATTACTAGTAGAAATGTTTTTACTAAGCGGTTTTGCAAAATCACTAAACTGCGGATTTAAATGAGAAGGTAAAACTTCTCCGCTAGCCCCGCGTTTTAATCTTCCTGTAGGTATTCCGGCTAATCCAATGTCTGACATATTTAATCCTTATAGATATTATTAAGATCTTATTTTTATATTTATAACGGATTTCATGGGATATTCAGGAAGATATCAAGTCAAAAATAAATCAAAATACAAAGGAGATTCATCTTCGGTTGTATATAGATCGTTGTGGGAAAGAGCTGCATTTGGCTGGTGTGATAATAACGATAAAGTAAAAGGATGGAGTTCAGAAGAAGTTGTTATTCCATACTACTATGATGTTGACAAAAAGTATCACAAATATTATGTCGATTTAAAAATAATGTTTGAAGATAAAACGATCTTAGTTGAAATAAAACCTGAAAAAGAAACTGTGCCACCTATTGGCCAAAAAAGAACTAAGAGATATATCACTGAAGGTCTTACTTACGTTAAAAATATGAATAAATGGGAAGCT
>TARA_Y100000385_G_scaffold285218_1_pt1 | contig 12741 bp, 7 predicted proteins | sample TARA_Y100000385 | Tara Oceans TARA_Y100000385 (sample SAMEA2620980) | marine metagenome | biome: marine biome (ENVO:00000447); feature: surface water layer (ENVO:00002042); material: "saline water (ENVO:00002010), including plankton (ENVO:xxxxxxxx)" | depth 5 m
CTTTCAGTTGCTCTTGCCAATGTAATCGTTGACGTTGTAAATGATGAACTTGGATTGCCATATGACTTATCTGTACCAATTAATGAGGCTCTCGATACGGTCTCCTTTGCAGTAACTGATGGAATTAATTTTGGATTAGATTTTACAGCAAGTACCGTTACAAACGGAATAAATACTGGAGTAGACGTGGCATTAGGTGCTGTTACTACTAGTATGCAGAGTGGAATAGGCACGGCATTGAATAATGCTACAAATAGCGTAAATGGTCACGTAAATTCTGCTTTAGGAGCTGTGACTAATGGTATCAATGGTCATGTAAGTTCTGCTTTGGGTAGTGTGACATCAGGAGTAAATAATATTCTTCCTGGAATTGGTACTTCCATTTCTGGTGGTATAAATAGTGGTCTGACTAATTTGACTAATGGAATAACCGGTTCATTAAATTCGCAATTGAGCGGTTTTGATATTGGAAACATAATAAACTCGTCATTAGGTATAAGTTTCAGTTTTGAACAAATTCTAAATGGTATTTGTGATCCTTGTGTTGAAGATCCGGATGATGGACAACCTTGGCCGTCTATTAGTTTGCCTTCAACTATTGGAAGTTTTAAACTTCCTACATTAACAACTTTTCCATTTACCTCCGTTTCACCTTTAAGCCTTTCTGGGCTATCGCCTTTAAGTATTAATCCGCTTTCTTCTATCGGAATTAGTGCTCTGAATTTGATCCCAGTACCTAAATATTCCTTTGATAGATGTTCCTGATTTGCCATTATTGGATATTCCAGATCTTCCAAAACTGGATATTCCTGATATTCCATCAGTCGAGATACCAGCTATACCCACAATAGATCTTGCTGCTCTTGGTATTGATCCGATTAATCTATTTGACTTGAGTTTTTGGGGCATTCCTGATATCAGTTTTACTGAGTTGGAAACTTCACCATTGAGTAATAAAAATGAATTCATTACATTCTCAGACAAGGATGAGAATAAGATGGGATCTATCAAAGCCGCATCCATTACAGATTGGTCTAGGACTTATCTTAATCCTATATTTTTGAGTGGCCTTGCCTTTGCAATCACTGAGAGCCCAGTAGATAAGAAACATGGCAAATTTCACTTTAGTGGAGAAATTACCAAAGCCTTACTTGCATATGCCACCATAGGAGTAGAATATAGATCAGGTAATGGAGATTATGCAGAATGGCTAGAGAGAGCTGATCCAAGAGAAAAAATTAGTGCTGGAGATATTGTGGGAGTCATAGGAGGAAAAATTTCAAAAGATTTAACTTTTGCAGAACAAGTAATGGCAGTTTCTCACTTTCCTATAGTATTAGGAAATATACCTGAAGAGGAAAAACTTCATTTGGGTAACAATGTGGCCTTCATGGGTCAAATTCCGGTGAAAATATTGGGCCCCGTATCATCAGGCGATTATGTTATAGGTAATAATGATACGCCCGGCTATGGAATTGCAAAAAGTCCGAAGGACATGACAATTGATGATTTTAATAGAGCCGTAGGCAGATCTTGGGAAAAAGATAATTCTAAAGGAATAAAAATGATTAACACCGTGGTTGGAATACATAATGGGAACTATATGAGAATTCTGAAAGATTATGAGAACAAGTTTAAAGCTTCTGAAAAGCGATTCGAAGATTTGGAATCAAAAGTAGATAGGTTGACTGAACTTATAAGCAACAAGTCGTAAGAGTATGCACAGAAAATTATTAATAAGTGTTTTAAATAGATTCTTTTTTATCTTCCTTCCATTTACAATCTATAGCCAGAGCGACTCTCTAATGATTTTACAACAGGAAAACGAAAAGGTTTTAGAATGGCTAGAAGACCTCTATGATCATGGAGTATCTACATCTAAGGACTCAGTAGCTATAAATAAGGAGATTCAAAGATTAATGAATGATCGAAATTATAGGAATATAATTTACCCAACAGTTTATACTTGGAAAATGACAACGAAATTCTTGAATGATCAGGAATTGAAAAAGGCGTTTTGGTATATGCTCAACCTGTATTTAGTAAATGATAAAAATAAAGATTTAGTAATAAAATCCATATTAACTTATAATACCCTGTTTAAAATGGATGAAGTCATGGAAGCAACTTATAAAACTTACGCTCTTCTCGATCCCGAAATAGGAGAAGTGGTAAATGGAAAGTCGCAAATTACAGCCCCACCTATATTGGAAGAAAAGCTAAATGCATTGAAAGAAATATTACTTTATATAGAGAAGTACGCTGAAAAGACTCCAAAGAATAAGTAGTTAGAGCAATGTTGTGAATAGTTTTATGTGCTATACTCTTTTTACTAAAAGAAGAAGTAGGTTGTCTAGAGAATTTCATTAGCGATTATTGTAATTTGAGCATAAATTTTCTCCATCGTATTAAATAGAGAACTTCAAGGTTATAAATTATCATCTAATGAATTTTTCAAATATTCTATTTTTTATCTTCCTTCCCTTTTTATTCAATTGTGATACACCTCAAGAAAATACAAACATTAGCAAGAGTGGAAGTTACCAAGAATTAGTATCCCTATTCAAAGAATGGCGATCATTCGAAACTCCTCCTGATAGAAATGGAGCTCCTGATTACACTGCTGATACTTTCAATAAAAGATGGCCTAGGTTCCAAGAACTTCAAAAAACTCTCTCAGAATTTGATATCTCGTCATGGCCGATAAATCATCAGGTGGATTATCATATTGTTAGAGCAGAGATGAATGGTTATGATTTTAATCATAAGATTCTGAAACCATGGGAGAGGGACCCTGCATACTACAAATCTCTTTGGAATTATCGCAGTGATGTCCCAGGCCATGAAGGGCCTACTCATCATGCTACTACAGAACTTTGGACTTATACTTTTCCACTTTCATTATCAGAAAAGAATTTATTTATAAAGGACCTAAAGGTTATTCCTATTCTAAATGAACAAGCAAAGTTAAACCTGATAGGCAACGCCAAAGACTTATGGATTGCAGGAATAAGAGATATAAGACGCCAAAGCACTGGACTAAAGACTATTCTGACCAGACAAGGAGTGAAAAGTCATCCTGATTTGGTTGATGCAATTCATACGGCAATTCAGTCTACTGATGGCTTTGCAGCTTGGCTAGAATCGGAGTCAACTTCTAAATCTGGTCCTTCTGGCATTGGCAAGGATAATTATACTTGGTATCAACAGAATGTCCACCTCATTCCGATGACTTGGGAAGATGAGGTTTTACTGCTTAAGCGAGAATTGGTAAGAGCATGGTCTTCATTAAAATTGGAAGAACATAGAAATCGTAATTTGCCAATGCTCAAAGATGCTGCGACTTCTATAGAGTACAATGAGCTAGCAGATAAATCTGCCACAAGTCTCATGACATTTTTAGAAGAGAACGATATTGTTTCAGTTAGAGAATATTTCGAACCAGCCTTAAGAGAGCATTTAGGTGGATTTGTTCCTAAGGAGATGCGTAATTTCTTTTGGATTACTGCCCATTTTGATCCTCGGCCATTGTATTCTCATTTTTACCATTGGTTTGAATTGGCAAGAATGGATACCGAGCCTCATACAAGTGAAATAAGAAAAGATCCATTGCTCTACAATATTTTTGATTCTAGAAACGAAGGAATGGCAACGGCTGTAGAAGAGATGTTTATGCAAGCTGGGCTCTATGATGACAATCCAAGAGTGAGAGAAATCGTATATATCATGATAGCACAAAGGGCAGCAAGAGGACTAGGATCTCTATATGCTCATGCCAATGAAATGACTATGGAAGAGGCCGGTGGTATACATTCTGAATATACTCCAAGAGGATGGATGAAAACTGAAAAAGAACTGCTCCTATTTGAGCAACATCTATATTTACGCCAACCAGGTTATGGTACCTCATATATCACTGGAAAATATCTGGTTGAAAATGCAATGGCTGAGTTTGCTCGAATGAAAGAGCTAGAAAATGAAGAATTTAGATTGAAAGATTTCTATGATGGTTTGAATTCTATTGGGAATATTCCTATTTCACTAGGGGAGTGGGAATTAACGGGAAGCGATTTGAATTTTGAGTCTTTGCTAGAAGACTAGAAATAATTGCTGAGCAGGACTTCAATCCATAAAATATTCTGGTCTTTTCAAATGATGTTCTGTAGCTTGTTGGAAAGCATTAGCTAGAGCCAGAATCACACCTTCCTGATAGAGGTTTCCAATAAAAGTGATGCTAGTAGGATGTCCTTCGTCATCAAAACCAGTAGGTACAGTTACAACTGGATGACCTGTCAAATTAGTTATGACCAATTGTTTCCCACCGAAAGTGGGAGATACTATCACGTCATAATCATCAAATAGATCATTGATTTCTTCTATTAATAGCCTCCTATATCGATTGGCTTGTAAGTATTCTACAGCAGGAATAAATCTGGCCTGCCTGAGTGAATTTGCTCTAGATCTTTTAGATTGCTGTACCATCATATCCACTTTTCCAGCTCTGACCATATCATCAAACATTGCTGCAGCCTCTGCTCTCAATATGATATCAAAACCATCGAATGGATAATTGGAAGGTAAAGCAATGGAGTCACCTTTTATGCCTAAAGAATCCAAAAGTTTTATTGCTACTAAAAGATTAGTCTTCATCTTAGAAGTATCCTCACTTATTTCATTATTCAGAAAAGCTACTTTTAGTTCATCGATATTCACATCAGGACTATATGAAAAACCAACATCTTGAGTGGTCACATCCAAACTGTCATTTCCTCTTATAGCATCAAAAACAATAGCGCAGTCTTGAGCAGATCTGCAGATGAGTCCCACCTTATCCATTGACCATGAAAGACTCATTACTCCATCTCTACTCACCCTTCCATATGTAGGTCGGAGTCCAGATACCCCATTTCTAGTACTAGGTGATGTTATAGATCCTAAGGTCTCAGTGCCTAATGAAAATCCAACTAGTCCTGCCGCAGTAGCTGACCCAGAACCGGCAGATGACCCACTAGCTCCTTGGAGCGTATCCCATGGACTTTTAGTCTCTCCGTCAAACCAAACATCACCCCGAGCTAATGCACCAGAACTCAATTTTGCTATCAGTACGGCTCCGGCGTCTTCAAGTTTTCTGATGACTGTGGCCGTGTGATCAATTTCCTGATTTTTGTATGGCATAGCTCCCCATGTAGTCTTATATCCCGATACAGACATGAGATCTTTAGTCCCATAGGGGATTCCATGTAGAAGACCTCTATATAGACCTTTTGCTATTTCTTCATCAGCTTTTTTAGCTTGTGTCAATGCTAATTCTTCTGTAATGGTAATGGCGCATTCTAAAGTAGAATTGTGTTTTTTCAATCTACTCAAATACAATTGTGTCAACTTAAGAGAACTGATTTTTTTGGATCGAATTAAAGCTGCTAATTCAGGAATGGTATAAAAGGCAATCTCATTCCTGTCTTCAGATAAAATCACATCCGTGGGAAGATTAATATTCAAAGAATCTTCAATTTTGGGTAACTTGAATCCTCGAGGATGATGGTCAAAAATAAGGGCAGGAAAGGTTTCATGAGGAATAGAATAATGTCTCAAAGAGTCATACCCTTTTAGGTTTCTTTCCAAATAGGTTCGCATAGTATCAACGTATTGATCGGAAAAATCCAAACCATATAATCGTTGTGCAATGTGTACATCCTTGCTACTTATTTGTTGTTTTGTTGTGCTACATGAGCATAGAATAGAACAAACTATTGCAATTAGAATGTAGTTAATCTTTAGCATCAAGGTCTTACGTTTCTACTCATTCTCTCACTTATGATCTGAATGCCTAGCTCTTTACCTTTTGAATTAATCAATCCTAACTTTTCTCTCAAAAGAGTATCTAGGTCCAAAAGCTCTTTGTCTAATTCTGCACTCACAGCTTCTTTTACCTCATAAGCCTGATCAGTAGGTTGATAATCTCCACGCTGCTGATCTGCCATTAGAAATGCTAGTCTGTTGTTTATTCTTATGCCATAATTCAAAGGGTCTTGCCTACTTTGATTTTTAGTCATATGAATGTTGTTCTCGATCACTGTCATCTCACTTTTTAGTTCATTTGCTAAGGTCAGAATTTCATCAAATTGAGGTTTGTCTTTTAGTTTTTTATCAAAGTAGTCTATGTCATCCTTTATACTTTGGATGTCAATCATTGCTTGGTGTGCTTCACTCACGCCATCTCTCACTGAAAGGAGAAAGTCTAGCTGTTTTTGATACTCTTCATCTGTGGTTTCTAATCTAGGATCTTTAGCTATATCAAAGTTTACTTCTGATTCTCCTTCTTCTACTATGAGTTTTGCTGAGTAATGTCCCGGAGTAGCTTTAGGGCCTCTATTGGGCGATGAATACAAAATCATACCATCGAATTCTTTAAATCCAGGATGTCTCATATTCCAAACAAATCGATTGTTATCTGCTTTAACTTCTAATTTTTTAGATCTGTCTTTTGCTTTATTAGAAAAAGTCTGAATTTCATTGCCATCCGCATCTTCTATTCTCAATGAAACTTTCATCTCCTCATCGTAATCTTTTATGAAGTAGTTAAAGAGTACCCCGTTGGGGTGGTTTTCTCCTACTAATCTCGTATTCGGAGTTCCCCAACTCCCAGACTGAGCCATCCTGTATGCAGGTTTTGGCTCATAGAGGTGATGCTTCTTTTTTACTATCTCATTATTTATTTGTCGGATTGGACCTAGATCATCAATCATCCAAAAGCTTCTACCATGAGTGGCAACTATCAAACTTTCATCTTTAATGTGAAGATCTCTAATTGCTGTGATTGGAAGATTGAGCTGGAAAGGCTTCCAACTTTCACCATCATCAAATGAAACATACATACCCCATTCCGTACCAGCATATAGTAGGCCCTTCCTGACTGGATCAGCTCTTACTGCCCTGCTATAATGATTTGCTTTTATTCCGCTGACTATCTTTTTCCAGGACTTACCATAGTCTGTAGTTTTGTAGATATAAGGTTGATAATCTCCAAATTTATAAGATGTCGCAGCCACATAGACTCCTCCTTTATCAAAAGGATTGATGTCAATACAGTTCATCATATTGAGCTTGGGAGAACCAGGTGGGGTTACATTATTCCAAGTCTTACCATTATCTCTACTTACATGAATGAGCCCATCATCACTTCCGGTCCATATTACTCCTGGTTCTAAGGTGGATTCTGCTATTGCAAAAATATTGGCATAAAATTCTGCTCCTGTATTGTCTTGAGTAATTGGCCCACCTGATGACTTGATTGTTTTAGGATCATTACGAGTCAAATCAGGACTGATTACTTCCCATGATTGTCCCCCATTCGTGGTCATATGTACATGATTAGACGCAGCATAAAGTCGATTTGCATCATTGGGACTAAACATTACTGGGAAATTCCAATTGAAGCGGTATTTCATCACTTCTGCTCCAGACCCAGCAGGATTGTCAGGATAGACATTCACTGATCTGGTTTGTCCAGTAGTATGATCTTTTCGCATCATATAACCTTTATAGGTTCCGCCATACACTATATCACTATTGTTAGGGTCAGGAGCTAAATGTGCACTTTCTCCACCAGCAGAAGGTTCCCAATGTCTCTCAGATATCGTAGCGTCAGCAGACCGGTGAAGAATCCTCACAGTACTATTGTCTTGTTGAGCTCCATAAATTCTGAATGGAAAGTGATTATCAGTGGTTACTCTGTAAAATTGAGAAGTGGGCTGATTGTGATAAGTAGTCCAATTCTCACCAGCATCATAACTCACTTGCCCGCCACCATCATCACCAATTACCATTCTATCGTTATTATTAGGATCTATCCAGAGGTCATGATGATCTCCATGTGGAGTACCTATTCTTTCAAAGTTTTTGCCACCGTCATTTGACCTCCAAAATCCAACATTGAGGACATATACACGATCTTCATTTTGAGTATCAGCATATATTCTGCTGTAGTACCAAGCACGTTGTCTTAGTGCTCTATTTGTACTAGTTTTTTTCCAGGTCTTACCTGCATCATCTGATCTGAATACACCTCCTTCTTCAGCTTCAATAATCGTCCATACTCTATCAGAATTTAATGGAGATACAGTTACTCCGATTATGCCTAATACTCCTTTGGGTAATCCTGGACTATCTGTAATTTTAGCCCAGTTATCGCCTCCATCGGTACTTTTCCATAAATGGCTACCTGGCCCTCCACTATCCATTCTGTATCCATTTCGTTTTATCTGCCATGTGGAGGCATATAGAATTCTGGGGTTATTAGGATCAAAAGAAACATCTACTGCACCTGCTTTATCACTTTCATAAAGTACTTTTTCCCAAGTGTTACCTCCATCTTTTGATCTATACAGGCCTCTTTCATTGTTTGGCTTCCATAGATTTCCCATAGCAGCAACATACAGTACATTTGGATCTGATGGATGTACCACTATTCTTCCTATATGTTCTGTTCCTTTCAGGCCTATGAAGTCCCATGTCTCTCCTGCATCAGTAGATCTCCACAGACCATTACCAGAGGACACATTGCCTCTGACTGTCTGTTCTCCTTCCCCTACATATATAACATTAGGATCACTTTGAGCTACTGCCACAGCCCCTATTGATCCACCGAAGTAACCATCAGATATACAGCTCCAAGAATTACCACCATCCATAGTTTTCCAAACTCCACCACCAGCAGTACCCATGTAGTATAGATTTGCATTTCCTAATACACCTGCTACTGTACCTGCACGACCACCTCTAAATGGACCGACAAGTCTGTATTTCATTGTGTTATAAAATGATTCATCATAGTTCACTTTTTGAGCAGAGTTCTTCTGTGAAATGACATCTGTAAAAGTGAAAAGAATGATAAGGATTGCAGGTAAAAGTCTATTAATCATTGCTATTGTTTTGGAGTTTAATTATAGGCAATTTTTATGAAATCGAAGCCATTAATCCAACTAAATTGGAAATGTGTGATTTATTGAGCAGTTTCATCTCAATGCTAAAATTTGATGCCCTTTTTAAGTGGTAATTATAGCCTTGGTTCTTTGCAAAAGATATATAATAGTGAGAAGTCAACAGTTAAATTTAAATCACTTCATATTGCAATCCTTTGTTAGTATTCTCTATATTAATGGCTATTGAAAATTGATTGTGGGGAAAATCTTTTTGGCTTACTGGTTTGATTGATTATGTATTCTCAATTTTTTTTATTCAAAAGATAAAAACTTGATCTTGAAGAGCTTATTTTCTACCCTATTTATCATAATCCTGAATTCTAGCCTTTTTTCTCAATATGATTTAGATTCATTATGGAATATTTGGCAAGACTCGTCCTTGTCAGATACCATTCGATCAGAGGCATTAGAGGACTATATCTACGATGGCTTCTTTAATACTGATCCAGATAGTGCTATTTTTTATTCTAAAGAATTATATGAATTCAATAGAAAGTCCAATAATGAAATAGGTTTAGTAAATACCTTACGACTAGAGGCTTATATCAATTTCAGAATGGGTAAATACAGTAAAGCTTTGGGTTCATATCAAAAAGGCCTCGATATTGCCAAAAGTATAGATTATAAAGAAGGCATTGGAGATATTCTTCTGAAAATCGGCTATCTATATCACGACAATGAAGATGTTCTTCGTGCTCTTGATTATTACCAACAGAGTTTAGAGATTTTTGAGGATATCGGAGAAAGAGATGGAATTGGTTCTGTTTACAATGAATTTGGAAGTATATATAGAGCAGAAAGAGAGTATGTAAAAGCGTTAGATTATTATCTAAAAAGCATAGCAATTAATAATGAAATTGACAACGATGATAGTAATGCGGCTATGTTTCTCAATATTGGAAGCCTTTATCTTGATCAAGAAGATTTTGAAAAAGCTCTCGATTATTTTCAGCAAGGGTTGGTCATTTATGAAAAATTTGGAGACAAGTTAGGCATTGCTTCAGGACTAGCTGGAATAGGAAATGTATATGGTGATAAAGGTGATTTGGATAATGCGCTGATTAAACATGAAGAAAGCCTAAATATTAGCCGCGAAATCGAGGACCTGCAGGGTAGTATTAATAGCATGCTTTATATAGGAAATATATTTTTTGAGAAAAGAAATTTCACTAAATCTATTGAATATTGCTTGGAGAGTCTAAGTATGGCCAAAGAAATAGGAGATATAGGTGGTCAAGAAAGTTCTTTCAGTTGTCTATACGAAGGCAACAAAGCACTAGGTAATCTAAATATGGCCTTGTCTAATCTAGAACAGATGCTCATAGCAAGTGACAGTGTAACAGGAGAATTGAATTTAAGGAAACTCCAAGAAATAGAATTCTCCAAACAGCTCCTCAAGGATAGCCTGCTTCGCGTAGAAGAGGACATGAAAATAGAGCTGACTCATCAGACAGAGTTACGTCAAAAAGATAGAATCAACAACATTGCTCTAGGTATGGGCTTGTTTTTTTTATTGCTTTCAGGAGGTTTATACACTAGATGGCAATACATTAAAAAAGCCAAGTCAGAAATTGAAAAAGAGAGAGATCGATCAGAATTGCTATTGTTAAATATCCTGCCTGCAGAGATCGCAGCAGAATTAAAAGAAAAAGGTGAAGCAGCTGCTCGTGATTTTGATTTGGTATCTATTTTATTCACTGATTTTAAAGGCTATACAGAAAAGTCAGAAAAATTAACGGCCAAAGAGCTAGTAGATGAGATAAATACTTGCTTTATGGCCTTTGATCATATTTGTGAAAAGTATGACATTGAGAAGATAAAAACTATAGGTGATGCTTATATGGCGGCAGGAGGGCTACCTGTCCAGACCGAAGACTTCGTTAAAAATACGGTCTTAGCTGCACTAGAAATGCAGATATTCATTACTGATAGAGTAAAGAAGAAAAAAGCCAAAAATGAAATCCCTTTCGAGATGCGCCTAGGAATTCATACAGGCCCTGTAGTCGCAGGAATTGTAGGGATTAAGAAATTCCAATATGATATTTGGGGTGACACTGTAAATACTGCATCTAGAATAGAAAGTTCTGGAAAGGTCGGCAAAGTGAACATATCTCAACACACCTACGAAATTATTAAAAATGACCCTCAGTTTAGTTTTATATCTAGAGGCAAAATTGAAATCAAGGGTAAAAGTGATATGAATATGTGGTTTGTATCATAAATTATTTGATAAAAGCAGTTCTACTCTTTTTTATCTAAAAAATTTACTCTAGTATTCCCTTAAAGATCCTACTCTTTGAAATTTCCTTATCAATCCTATGATTAGAATAGTCGATTTATGTTATTTTATGAATACATCGATTTTTTTTAATCACAACTTCTTATTACAAAAGTGTTTGCTATTCCTATGAATATTTTGGAAAAGGGTCCAATGATTGAGATTTCTGATTAGGCTGTATAAAAAAGGAAATATTAAATCAGTAGGAACTAAAATTAGCATTGAACATGAAATATATTGTTCCCTAAAAATTATAAAATTTGACTTTCAGGATGAAAGTAGTAATTCTGAAGTATAGAATTCTAGGCTTTATTCAAAGCTAGAAGAAAATTTTGAATTCTCTTTTGGATTATAAATAAGTTCTATCCTTATGCGAATCAGAAACCTGGTGAAAAAATGCGTGGCTCCACTAAAATCATTCTGTTTAGAATGAAGGCAACGTTAGTTTCTATATTATGCCATTATTTAGATTGTGACTGCAGAAATGGGGCTCATCACTAAGCATAATTATTTTTAGATGATGAGCCGGGAATCGATTTTAAACAATTCCAAATGTAGATAGGAACAACAGGAATCAATACCGTAAGGATGTATAATCATGTCATGTAGTCAAGAGATTACAATGCAGAAGTGATTTTTATCAAAAATGGGTCAATGAACCAAAGAATGTTCTTAGTAAACTAATACATGAACTTTGGAAAATTACCCCTCTAGAGAAACAATTGATGAATCTTTGGCTGAATTGTCCAGATCGTATCTTAGATCTAGTAGAATCGACAAAAAAGTAACGAATAAAATATGGGTCATCGAAATAATACTTTGGTGAAGTTCAAAAAGTTACAGAATTATAACATTGCATACCAGAAATAAGAATGTCATATGGCAATGAAATAAGGATTGTATTCGAATATTAAGCCTGTGTGATTATTGGCTATTGCTTTTATAAATGGGTTGCAAACTGTAGGTAAATATCATAACAACAAGGTTGAAAATTTAATAATTGAATGATCCGGATGAATGAAAAATGAGTGTCTATGTATCTATTTGTACTAAAAAAAATGCTATTTTTTAATCTGCGTTTTAGAAAAAAATGAAATAATTCACAGGGCTTTTTGTCTGTATTTGTAATGTATTAGGCAGAATTAAATGAAAAATTTCAGTATTTCAAATCTACAATATCATAGTTTTGATGTAAGTTAATAATCTGTTTATTTACAGAATTGAAGAGAGGTCAAACGTTAGTAATGAGATTAAGTCAGCAGAGAGTGAAGAAAATCAAATCTTGGCTTTAATCACGGCCATAAATAAAAAAAGAGCTACAATATGTAGCTCTTCATAAGGGTGTTAAAAAATTATAAGGGTGTTTAGGACATGATCCTGATAAAAGTATTTGTGTTTAAAGAATAAGGGTGTTTAAAGTAGAATTCAGTAAGAGGTGTGACTTTTTCATATCCTCTACGAATTCAAATTTAGCACTCACAA
>TARA_Y100000385_G_scaffold280716_1_pt1 | contig 12727 bp, 17 predicted proteins | sample TARA_Y100000385 | Tara Oceans TARA_Y100000385 (sample SAMEA2620980) | marine metagenome | biome: marine biome (ENVO:00000447); feature: surface water layer (ENVO:00002042); material: "saline water (ENVO:00002010), including plankton (ENVO:xxxxxxxx)" | depth 5 m
TGCTGATCTCTACCATGTTCATTCTTTCATTAACCATACGACCAATAAAATGCTCTACTAAAGCATCTTGGTTAGGCATACTGTTAAAATAATCTGCAACGTTTAACTGACTTGCTTTGAATAATGCTTCGTTGCCTTTAGCAATGTCTGCAACAAATTCTTTGTTTGATTTCATGTTACTCTCCTTTAAAGATTAGATTTTGATATATCAATAGTATTTATCACTACCTGTAGTAAAAATATACGCACAACACAAAAAAATTATAAATAATATTATAAATTCAAAAGTATTTATACTTTTCTCAATAACAGGCAGAAAAAACTTATGAACAGCAAAATTTACAAATTAGTGATAGAAAACTTAGAAGAGGCATTGAACTTACCCAAGTACGATAATGTAACATCTAATCTTAATGAACAAACAACATTCGAAGATATGGGTATTACGCCTGTTAAGTTTGAGAAGTTCCAAGATGACATCTTAGAAACGATGAGTTTAAAGTCTGCAAGGATACGTTGGGAAGGAACAATAGCATCTGTCGTAGATCAATTAGATATCAAATACTCTACTATGTTTTTTGGTGAGATTTGGAAACCAATAACAGAAAAATACAGTTACACTGGCTGGGCATTAGTTGATGAAGTTAAGAAACTTAACCCTAGAGCAGTATTAGATGTAGGCTGTGGGTATAATCAGTTTAAAGAACGTATTCCAAACTTGACTGGCATCGACCCTTATAACAACATGTCAGACTATCAAGTAGACATCTTAGAGTACGCAAACGTTGACGAACACTTTGATGCAATCATAGCATTAGGCTCTATCAACTTTAACTCCCTTGAAGATATCAGAGTCAGACTAGCAAACTGTAACAAACTACTTGCTAAAGGTGGTAAGATGTTCTTTAGAGTCAACCCTGGTATTCAACATAAGAACGGGCCTTGGGTAGAAGTGTTTGAGTGGAGTTTTGAAGTTGCTCACAACTTTGCTAAAGAGTTTGAATTAGAATTAGAAACGTTCAAACAAGATTCAAACGACAGAAAGTATTTTGTATTTGCTAAACCGGCTTAACCAGTCTTAACTAGACGCAGACTTCCGATTCTATAGTCCGGAATATTATACATTTTTTTCATTAACTGTCTTGCTTCAAAGTGAGTCTGTGCAGTCACAGTAAAGTCCATATTACCAGTGTAGCCCGGCTGTTTTACAAACACTGTTGCTACATATAAGTGATAAGGACTTGCTACCTGAGCGGCTCTCATATTTACTTCTCGTAAATGCTTTTTTGATGTAGAGGATGATCTGGTTGGAAGAACGATAGAATCTTTTCAAACTGTCCTTTGCTCATAATAGCAACTTGTTGCAGTTTTTCTCTGTCTAACGGTCTGAGACCCATATACATTGTTATAAAATCTTCTAAGTCTTTAGTTGGGAAGGAATGACTATCACCGTCTGCAAATTTAATTGCATAATCACCGTCAACATCTATTGCTTTTCTTACTTGCATTAAGATATGTTGTACTTTATCCTTTTCAGGATCTTCTGGCTTTTCTTCTTCATCATCAAAATCATCAAAATCATCATCATCTGTACGAGCCTTACGTTTTGCTTCGTCAATTTCGTCCCATGCAAATGCTTCCTCGAGACCAGACAGTCTTTTGATTTCATTTAATTCTGCATCTTCTTTCATTTTTGATGAACGTTGTGTATCATATGAAAGTGGAGATTGTCCACCGTATGAACCTGACCCATCTCCTTCGTCTACTCCGCCTTTCCAATCTTTCTTAGATCGTATAGCAAAGTTAATTTGACGTAACTTGGAAGTTTCTTCTTTAGTTCTATCTTCCTTGTCTTTTAATGCTGAACGGGCTTTTTTCAATTCGGCAATAGTTTTATCTGCCCATTTACCGGTAGATTTAATCTCTGTGTCGCCTGACCATTTTTCGTTAACGTTATCCATATTAGTATTTATCTCTATGCCGTTAGTTTCTTTTGTATGTAGTCTTTAATAAACTGATGGTGATTATCTAAGTCAGTTTGATTTAGTCTTTCAAAGTCATTGTCTGCATCATCATACCCACCGTCATACATATCTTCTATAGTATATTTATTAACTGTAAGGAACCTGTGATAATAAAACACATCTGGACTTGCATTCATCAATGGATTGTCGGAATTCATAATATCATCATATATTTTGTATGCTTCCCAAATATTCATTGAATCATGTGACCACTTTAATCGATTAGATGAAAATAATTCGTTCTGTATGTAAGTATTAGTGATAGGATCTTGCTTATTGCATTCGTTAATTTCATCATCAGTCATTTCTGAAAATATACCTTCTTCTTGCCATGTACGATCAAAAACTGAAGGGTTTTGCATAGTATGTACACTCTCTGGCCCAGACAAATATAAAATGCTAATACCGTATGAGTCACGTGGGAAGTTAGTTTGAAGCCATTTGACTCCATCTAAGAATGTTTCTCTTGTTTCTTCTGGTAATCCTAGAATGATTGCTAGATTACAACGATATTGTCCTCTTCCTGCTTCTTTGTCTTTGAACCATGCTTTTACTTTAAGTAAACCTTCTTTTAATTTGTCAGTGTTAACACCTTTGCCTACAATCTTTCCTGCAGGTTGATGAAATGTTTCTATGCCATAAAAGTGTGATCGTAAACCCATGTCCCATAGGTCTTGCCATGTTTCTGGCTTGTTAATTAGTAAGTCTGCTCTAATAAAACCAGCTAAATGTGGTTGAAAGGGTAACTGTTTGATAGCATTAGCCAACTTGGCTAACTTGGCAGGAGTCTCATTAATCGTTTCATCACTTACTGTGTAATTTGTTACTCCCCATTTTTCATAATTCTCAAGTAGTTCTTCTCTGACACTATCTCCACACCTTGAGTAATCTCCTTTAACTCCTAATATTGGATAAGCACAAAACTTGCACTTGAATTTGCAACCACGTGCTAGTTCTAATGTTAATACTTCCTGTGGTTGAATGTAGTCTCTTTCTTCATACTTAACAGCGGCATCTGGCATAGGGAATGCTGGATAATCGTTCTGACAATCTATTACAGATATAGTCTTTCCATTCGAATATTGTTTCTTTATTTTTAGAGTGTTAAATTCTCCCTTAAAGTATTTGAATAGTTCAACAACAGCATATTCTGCATAGCCAGTGACATAAAAATCTAAATCATATTGCAAAGTTGCATTTAAACTTTGAGCACCACCGATAAATTTAAGTTGAGGATAAAAGGATTTTAAGTAATTAATAGTAACGGCCATATTTTTTACTTTTTGTCTATCTTTATCACCTAGCCATGTCACCATGTTGCCGATTGGAAACATAGAAGATATACCAACAACTAGTGTGTCTTCTCTTACACGTTGATGAAAGAACTTTAGTAGTTCATATTTTGACCACTCAGGCCAGAAGTCAACAACTTCTACATCATAGCCTTGTTCTCTGAGATATGTAGCCATGCGATGCCCGCCAGGAGAACGTTTAACACTAGTCCAAATGCCTTGATCCAACTCCACATGTTTTTCCATCAACAGCGGATCTTGCGACTCCATCATGCCGCCTAACATTATCATGTGGCCTTTGGAAGTAGTCACTTAGCGTGTGATTGATATAAATGGATTTATGATGTACTGACCTGTCTCGCTAATTAAACCTTTTTCTAACTCATCAAACATCTCATCTGTTATATATCTTCTGCGTAATTCAGATGATGTAAATCTACCCCATAGATGAACTTCTACAGGAACATCTCCTTCAAGTTCTAGTATAGCATTCATACGATGTCTGCCTTCATGGCCTGTTACTTTAGTTGGACGTTTAAAGTCTGCTGGTTCATCTTCCCATGCATCTGGTATCTCTATACTTAAGAATGGACTGCCGATGCCTTCTCCTGACTTTATCTTTTGAACAAGTTCTGGATAACCATCTGATCTATAGCCGTCTGGTAAAGGCTTTGCTAATTTTAAGAACATACTTGGCTTCATCATTGTTCTAAAGCCCATATAATCTACGTTAGAATTGTTGGGTGTAGAGCCTAGACCTCGTTCATTGTCTAGTTTGTATTCGTCAGTTCTATCTTCGTATGTGTTAGTATCACCACGAGCATCACTTGCGATACCCATGACCATGCCAGGTGATCCATCACCCTTGTAAGAGTTCTCTGCTAAATCGTTTGGTAATTCCCATGGCCCGTAAGTCTTAAATTTGCTTACCATCTTGGCCATTTCTTGTCTTGTATATCGTTTGAATTCGTTTGTGTTGTTAGGATCAATATTGCCGGCTTTGTAGTAATCTTCCTTACGCATTACAATGTTTCTGCCATTGCTCTTGTCAATAACTACATCACCTATTTCATTCCAAGCATGACCATGCTTGAGTCCTTCGATCTCACCTTGACCAGTAGCAACAGCATGTACTAGTGTCATGTTGTCTATGTGATCTTCGCCGAAAGGGTTAGAGTTAATTAACTCTCGTAAAGCAGATTCAAAACAATCTCCGCCATCTGGCAAGTTTGGTTTGCTTTCTTTGACAAACTCAAGGGCTCTCATTATCCCCAGCCTACATCTGCGTCATTGTCTTGGGCAAATTTAAAAATTTTAAGCAAGTTATCGATATAACCTTTTACTTGAGAATCAGAACGACCCATGTTATACATCGTTATACCTGTTTTGCCTATTCTATCCATGCCATCTTGGTCTTTATATCTACCTATTTTTCCACCAGACATTGATCCTGGCTCTGTGTATTGACTTGTGTCTGAGTGCTTTAATTGAATTAATCTTTGCATGAATTTAGATAAATCTTTGTTTTTGATTATGCCGCCATGATCAGGCTCTAAGCCAAGCATTTTTTGTATCTCAAATGCGTTGCTATTACTGACATTCATTTCAGGAGCAGTACTGACAAACTCGTTTCGCTTACCTTGGCCTTCGCAGTAGTCACATGCTTCATTGTCATAGTAAGGACTCTTGCCTGATGCATCACACACCCAACAGTCAACATCTTTTCTGTCACCAAAGTGACTAAAGTCATTTACAGTTCTGCCTTTGTCATCTATATAAGATTTAGAGACTGTAAAATCTACTGATTCTTTAAAGATACCTTTTTGTTTGTTTGTTCTTTTATCTTTGTATTTTGCTTTAGGAACTTTGAGATTCTTTTTGCCATAGACATCGCCAATGGTGTGACGTTTCGCACCATACTTGACATCTAGTTCAGCAAGAAACTCAAATGCTCTCATTAGTCTAGCAATACCATGTATGCTTCTGGATTGTGTTTTCTAAACCAGTCTATGCCTTTTCTAACATCTTTGTATAAACGTTCTGCTTCTTTGTGTTCACCTTTTTCTGACATTTTTTCTGCCATCATAGTTGAACCCATGACTACATCATAAACTGCTATCTCTTGTGGGTCAAGTTCAATAGAAGCACCGCTAAATCGGTTTTGTATCATTTCTGGTTCGGCATCTAATATTTGTGCATCAAATGGCATTGGTCTTTCTTTCATCTTTTCTTGCCAAGACTCTTGTAATGTTCCAGACAATTCTCTAATACGATTTAACTCGTCATAATCTAATTCTTTCATTTTATTCTCCGTATGGTTTTTCACCTGTCAAGTATGGCTTTGAGAACCATAATTGAAACCACTCGGGTGTACCAGGTTGTATGTTCTTTTCTTTCATTATACTTGATATTTGATTAGCAGTCTTTGATATGTTTGAACCCATTGATCCATCACCTTCTTCTACTGGCTGATAGACTCCTGCTAATTGCTTGATCTCTTCTATCGCATCGACTTTCTTATATAAAAACTCACTTGTTCTTGGAAACTTCTTACCTTCTTCAACAGTTTTCTTTGAGCCTACTTTTGGTATTTTGTTTTTACCTGTCTTTAATACTCTCAATGCCATTTCAGAAAGTTCATCAAACTTATCTTGCGGTACTTTCCAGCCACCCTCAAATCTTTTAAAACCTAAGTCTAGTAATTGTTGATTAGAATAACTTCCTCGTAAAGGCCATGGACGATTATCCCATATGGTTTTCATTTTTGGTTTGTGGTCTTTAGATTTTTTCTGTAATTCAGAATAGGCTTTGTCGCCCAATGACTCATATATATCTTTAGAAATCATAGGTCACTCCCTAGATGTCTTTAGTGTGCTTCGTATCATCCATTGATGTTTGTTGTGTGCGTCTAAACGTTCAGCAATGAAATTTGATATTCCATATTGTTTTGCGGCTTCTGAGACATCATAGCATTCATTAAGATGTTTGATAATGATTTCATTATCTCTATACAATTCTTGGAACATTAATTCTGCTCTTGGAATTTTTAATTGATCTGGGATAAGTGATAGTTCAGCATAACGTGAGATTGATCCAGGCGTATATGCTTCTAATGTGCGAATGTATTCCGCAGTTCTGTCGATAGCATTCTCATAGACTTCATTGTTTATTGCATCAAAGAATGCATGATATTGTGGGAAGTCAGAACCTTCAACATTCCAATGAAAGTTTTGTGCTTTGATCACAAAAGCATATGATGTTGCTAATAGTATTTTAAGGTTCTCTGAGAGCATTGTAATCGTTCCTGTTACATGTATTTATCTATCAGTTCTTCTATTGTAGCATTTACCTTAAGAACAGGAACTGTCTTAATTCCAAGTTTAGTATATGCATCATATCTATGATGCCCATTAACAATGTACCCAAATTTATCGACAACCATTGGCTTTTCTTTTCCAGACTTTAACATTGCAATTGTTTTGTCAACTAAGCCTCTGACTCTTTCATTTTGTACAGGCTTGACTTTATCAATAGGTACTCTGAGTTCTTTAATTGTGTACTCTGAGTTTTTAAAGTTTTTTGCATTAAGTTGTGGAAGTTCATCTCTCTTCCAGAGTTTATCTTCTTCACTCTCTACAAATGATAATTCTTTTTGCTGACCACTAGGCGATAGTGATTTCTCAGGCTCATTTTTTATAACTTTGGGTCCACCAGGTGTTAGTACATGAGCCAGTTTAGATTTTTCTCCTCTGATTACACTTGCAATCCACTTACCTTCTGCAAGTACAACATCTGAGTCTATAACGACTGTAGGCTGAGATACATACCCAGGAGTGTTGATCCATTTTTTAAATTCTAAGTCTGACATCTTAGCATACTTACTTGGCTTTATTCTTATACCCCATGTTTCATTGATAGTTTTAATAATGGTCGGTGGTAACCCTGCTAAGATAAACATGTTTTCTGTGTTTTGCAACAAGCCATAATTATCTACTTTTTTTGTGCCTTCATATGCTACTGAATCTATAAAATTCTCGCCTTCAGTGGGATAGTTTGCATATTTGCGTAGCACTTCTTTTTGCAAGTCTTCAGGCCATTCTTTATCTTTCATCAATAACTGCATAACGTCATGGTCAGTGAACATTTCACCTTGCTCATCTTCAGTAGTTAATGACATCTGTCGTTGGACAGGACTATTGTATTTGAATTTATCGTTTTCTTCTTCGTATGTTGATGGGTAAGGAAGACCTAATGATGAACCACCTGCACCTCCGGATCCGGGTGTTCCTCCTCCAGATGATCCGCCCATGCCTTCATCAATATCGTATCCATCTCCATCTCTGTACAATGTTTTGAGAATCATATCCATTATTTCTTCTTCATGTGCAACGTATTGATCTCTGCCTTTAGTTACTTTTAGTACATCGCCACTGTGAGAAATAGTGTAACCATTTTGTTTTAATTGGGCTGTAATCGAATTAGTAAGTTGTTTCATTTTCTGTGTTGCCATACCATAACTATTAAGATTGTAATAATCTAATAGCATTTCTAGTATGTCATTGGGAAGATCAGATAAAGGATGTTCTTTAAACAGGCTTGTTATTTCTTCTTTTAAATCAGAAAGACGCATTTTATAAAGAACCAGCAGACGTTGGCGTGTACTTGTTTAGTAAATCCATAGATTGTACGTAATCATACATTACTTGTGCAAAGTCTACATGTGCTTGATGCTCATAATGCCAGCCAAGATTTTCTTTATATCCTCGTATGCCTGCCCAAGATGTAAATGATGCATCTTCTGTTGCAAAAACATTCCAAAAACAATTGCCCCAATCAAATTCACAAAGATCCTCTGCACGATAGTTTCCTCTATGCTCGACTCCATAATCATCATAGAATCCTGCATGTGCATTTAAAAATAAATGAGGGATTTTAAGGTACTCTAATCTAAGATGTAGGTTGTACATTTGATTATAGTAAAAATTTATTTGACCATTGCCAGCTTTATCGCCACTTAAATGTTGATATTGCCATTTATAGCGTAGACGGTTACCATCAGCATGAACCTCTTCGGGTCCAAGTCCATCTAGCAATGAATTTGCTGAACGATACTTTCCGTTATAAAACCAATCATAACGAGACCACTCAGTAAAACCAATGATCATAAAATCTGGATAAGATTCATTGTTGCGTTCACAATCATCTAACATTTGATTAGTTGTTCGAAGAATGCGTTCATTACTAGCACCGCCTACAGCAGGATTTGCGATACACTTTCCGCCTAATAAGTCACATAGATGTAATGCATAGGAAGCATCTTTTTCATATAAATCAGTTCCTATAGTTTGACTATCACCATTTAGATATATTTGCAACATTTAAGCCTCTACTTGGGTTCATTTAGATAATCAATATCTTTGATATCATCATTCCCCGGACGACCGTCAAAATCAACATCGCCTTTACCTAAGTCAAGTCTTGTTTTATGATTGCTGATACGTCTCTTAACATCTTTCATTTTTTCTTCATCGCCTCTTTCTTGTGCGATTTGATATATTTGTGTAAGTTGCTGTAACTGATGACTGTTGTCATAAACTTCCTGAGCCATCTTATTGTTAAGACCCATTAAACTACCGATCAATAATGCTCCTGCGGCTATACCTCTGAGACGGCCATTGCCTTCTTCCATCTCTCTTTCGTATTCTTCAGCAACCATTCTAAGTGAACTACCGATCCTTGATTCACTTGTTTTACTACTCACGTTCTTTGCCTTTCCTTTTCTATCTTTATTTGGATCATTACGTCTTTTCTTGTTGACTGCCGCTCCGATTGCTTTCTTTCCACCAGATGATCTTAAACTTGCGGCTTTGCTTTTACTTAAACATTTAGGCTTTGCTTTACCTTTCGTGTCACCACATTTACCAGTACGTTCACCTTTGCTATTGTAGGCGTCCCAGCCACCGCCACCTGCTCCGCCATCTTTACCTTTGCCGAACCAAGCCTTTAAATCTTCGTCTAACTCTTCATCTTCTTTTGTTGTTGTCTTTCCCCAGTTACTTGCACCTACTTTACGACACTTAACTAAAGCACCACTTGCATATGCACTAGGCCATACATCATATCTGGCTTTAACTTTGTGATAACAAGCATCTTTCTTGCCTGCCGCTTCGTCAAACTGTTCTTCTGTTAATTGTTCGCCTTCTTCGTCTGCTTTATTAGGCTGATTATACATTCCTGTATCTTTAGGTTTAGACTTTGGTTTTTCCATTGATCCTTTATCTTTTTTTCTGTCTTTAAAGATAGTGTCAAATGCTTCTTGGTCATACATTCCTTCGTCTACTTCTTCTGACTCTGTTGCTTTGACACAGTTGTTGACAGTCTTGCCAAACATCTTTTTAGTGCCTTTCTTTTCATAACCTTTCCAGCAACGTTGACCTTCTTCTAAGTCATCTTCAGCATCCATTCTTGCATTATCTATTCTGCTTTGTAATGCACTAATCATATCAGTAAAAGGTTCTTCTAGTCCGTTAATAGCAGATTCTAAATTGTTTTGTGCTTCTCTAACTTTGTCTTCTGCATCATCTACTGCTTTAGGATCAATACCTAATTTTTCTGCAAAGGTTTGTACTTGTATCATAATATCTATGACATCTTGGCCAAGATATTTTCCACCTTTTGTTGCTTGTCTAACACTACCTAAGGAGTCTTCTAAAGCACCTAAACGTCTTTCGTCTTCAGATTCATTATACTCTTTTAAATATGCTTTGTCAGCACCTTGTAATATTGCACTCATTTATCCAACTCCGGATGTTGACTGTAATTGACCACCTGGGTAACTTGAACTAGGTCCGCCATATGGTTCTTTGTCTAATTTGTTTCTAGTATTGATACGATCATCTGCACCATTGCCATATGCGGCTAATTGATCTTCATGCATTTGAGTTTCGTATTGTAATGATTCTTTAACTGAATTGAGATAGTCGTTTGCTAGTGTAATGTAAGATTGCATCCAACCTTTAATACCTTCTTCTTCACTTCTATCTTTAAGATATCGCATAATGTCTTGTGCATTTTGTGCTGTAGCAAAAAGATCACTCTTAGCCATTTTGACTTCGTGGTCTACTCTGCTTTCCCCATGCTTTACAAAGCCTGACTTACGATCTTTCTTTGTTGCTCCACGATGAACCAGAACTTCTTGTTCTAATACTTCATCTTCAGTAACATTGTCTTCGTTGACTTTGTTCATATTCTTTCGTGCGTCTACAGAATTAGCATATTTACCTTTTGCTTTCTTACCTGTTAGTAAACTGCCTGCCTTGCCGCCGCCATATATGCTAGGGTTACGAGACTTAGTACTCCCTAATGTAGATGCTACTGGCGCAACACTACCTGATGATGTTGACCCTGCTGAGGCTGACTCTATGATGTCCTTAAATTTCATACGAATATTCTCTTATTTGTTATTAGTATTTATCAACTAAAGAGGAAAGGCATATAAAATCAACACCCAAAAAAATGCCCCAGTTAAGGGGCAGATTTATCTTAGGGTGAACTTACGCTAGTTCTAGCATAGAAAGAGGGACATTGTAACGACCCTGTGGCATTTCTACGATAGCCTTTTTGATGTTTACTTTAGCAACAGTTCCCAAAGTACGTTTAGTCTTTTGAACTACATATACTTTGTCACCGATACCGATTGATGATTTTGCCTGTGACACTTTAATGCTATTGACAAATGCGTTGATTGAGTTTAACTCGTCTAGGTTGAATTCACCGTTACGAATTGATTTTTTGATTTGATCTAAAGTCATAATATTTTCCTATTAAACGTTTTGGATTGAATGCTTATTTGCATGTGAAGAACTAGAATGTATAACACCATCGAAATCTTTGATGTTGATACCAGTTCGATTAAGTACTGAGTCTGTTACTCTAGCAGTCATTACTCTTAGGTGAGGCTCATTGACTCCAGTTGGGTATTCAGAACCTTCTGGATGATCAATATTTTCTTCGTGTCTATACCACATTTCTTCTAACGAAGTAAGTTGGATATTAACTCCAGGCTTATCGTCATTGTAGTAACAAGTTAATGAACCAATCATTTGAAACTTAGAGTCTACAATCTTGTCTGGGTTTTGATTTTTAGTGTTTAGAGACATATTTTATTCCTTTTTAAATTATACAACTAGTATAGCAAAATGGGTACCCAATGTCAAGCCTTTTACCCAATTAATTTGGATATTTTTGACATTTTTTTAGGTGCCATTTTTCGACTACAGGGAGTCCAAATTCGTCTTCATCTACACAGACATATGCTACAGTCTTCTTAACTAGACCATAACGATAGGGAGAACCGATTGTGTCTCCTACCCAGATTTTGTGGGGGAAATCTTCACAGAACACCATATGATCGTCATTATCTGACCATTCAAAGTAGTTTCCATGCTCTTTTTCAGTGAAAACACCTATGGGATTGACTGTGTGAGTGTAATATGACATGAAATGACACCTTTTGCTCGATTTGAAGTACTATTATAGCACCCTGAGTACCCAATGTCAACCTTTTTATTCAATTATTTTTAGGGGTTTGGGACTACATTCCTTCGAATTATGCTTTATTATCCTTTCCACCCCTAAAAATCACCTCTCCCATACCCAAGCACCAGCACCAAGATATCTAATCTTTTTGCCACCTGCTTTTTCAGTGTATTCGTCTTGTACGTTTACACCTTCCCTAAAGAAATCACGGTCTTGTTTGCCGGGATTATCTTCAAGCCAAAGCCTTTTGGCATCTGTCATTAAGTAATATCCGTCTAGTGAACTCATGTAGAAATTATATAACCTCTTGCATTAAAAGTCAACATTAATTTTACCCAAAAAAATGCCCCATGGGAGTGGGGCATTTTAACTTAGTTATATAGTTTGGCAACTATATTCTTACGGTGCTCCTGGTTTGCTAACTTCTTCGTTAACTACAGGGGCAGTTATCGCACCAGTTGTCGGTAACGTCACATTACCTTCGGCATCTGGTTGCAATGATTGGGCTTCTTCAGCCGCTTTTTGGTTTTGTTGCTCTACAAACATGGGTCCTATATTGTCCATCAAATACTGTTGATTTTCCATACAGAATACATATGAACCAGAATGTCTTAACAGAATTCGTTTGTCCATATAGATTTTTCCGCCCATGTCACGCCAGTTCTCACAGAATGTCCAATCTTCTGAATAGTAGCGATTTTGACGTACAGCAGTGTCAAAATAAGTTTTTAGATATTGATCATATACTGGGTCGAGTCCGATGTCATTCTTGTATTGCTTCACAGCAGGGTGACTATTCATTTGCTCAAACACACCTTTCTTAATCAATAAGAAACCAGTACCTGCTTTAGATACTTCTTGGAATCCGTCTGG
>TARA_Y100000385_G_scaffold270304_1_pt1 | contig 12725 bp, 9 predicted proteins | sample TARA_Y100000385 | Tara Oceans TARA_Y100000385 (sample SAMEA2620980) | marine metagenome | biome: marine biome (ENVO:00000447); feature: surface water layer (ENVO:00002042); material: "saline water (ENVO:00002010), including plankton (ENVO:xxxxxxxx)" | depth 5 m
ACCTCATAACCAGCGCACAACTTGATATCGCCGCCCCTAGTTCTGATAAAAGAGTTCACCTTCAGCTGTGCCGACCCATTCAGCTCGAAAGTTCCAGCTTCATAAGGGTTCTTGAGAGCCACAAACTGCATTCGAGGTGCCTCTGCACATCCGCTCAAAGTGACAGCCAAAAAGACAGAACAAGCAGCGAGTAATTTCATGAGGAAGTCCAAAATAATTAGCGAATTCCGACTGCCAATATACCACTCACAGCTTTCAAATTAATCTAGCAATCAAGGGACCATAAAGGCCGAAATCTGCGCACACATCAAAAAAACACTCTAAAGACGGTGCTTAGCTCCATGATTAAGAAAAATTAATGATAAGACCGCTCGCTCTCAAGATAGGAACAAGATTATGTCCTAAATAGTATTTCCTCCCTCTATGAAAGAAGCCCGGCGCGCATTGGACTATGAAAACTAGCTTGGAATCATTTTGGAATCATGCTTTTTGCACCAAAGCGGTTCACGATGCGTCTCTGAAATGTACTGATAGCGGTCCTTTCAGAGGCGCGGTCATTTTTTCACTGATAGACCTGTACCTTGACATGGTAGAGGTCGGCGGTTCGAATCCGCCTGGTCCTACCAAATTTTTAAGTCGCTGTTTTTAGAGCACTTTATTTTTTCATAATCGTGCGTTTTGGCGTGTTTCTGCGCGGGGACGCTACCGCGGAAAGGTAGTGATCAGTCTTTTAAGCGCCTTGCAGAGGAAGAAATACGAATCCGCTTCATTGTGAGTTGTATTCCTCAAGTAAAACGCTTCGTCTCCGTTCGATAAAATCTCTAATTGACGCCCTGTTTTTGTCACAAAAAGACGAGGAGTCACCCGCTATTTCGTCTGGGTTGTACTGTTGAGGGCACGTTCCCCCGCCGAGTACCTCAGGGTTTGAGGCATCCGTGGAGACCACCGCTGCCTCTATCCTGTCTCTTCTTAGGTCAAGTCGTGGCTGTATGAGATCCCATGAAAAATAGTTATCCAGAATCATTTTTATGTCTTCATACAGAGCTGCGCGATTGGCATCTGAAGAGAAAACTATCTCCCACAATATTGGTGGATAGTTCGGATAGAAGAACCTGCCAGCCCAGTGGTTGTTACTTCCGACATCAAATGCTGTCGTGGACGCAATGTCAGTAAAAACCTCCACATTCAAGAATTGATTACAGACCTCCAGTGCGGGATTTGCTTCACAGTTTGGCCCAAGCGTATCAATCAAGGTGTAATCAAAGTCCGTCGGTATGTACGCCCACAGGCTGGTGTCCTCATTGAAATATAGATAATAGTTGTTTGCGACACGCACATAATGGTCAACTGCGCCGACTACAATCTCGAGGGCTTGAGCCTTTATGAACCCTGGCACATCAAATCTTTCTGCTAGGGCCTGTGCACTGGGACGTGACTGCACAAATTTCGCGAATTCTCGTAATGCTTCCCGTGCCTCGCCCAAAGACTTCTTTTTGGTCTTCAAGTCATAGGTGGGTTGATAGGGTAGAAACTGGGATAGCGGGCCTGATGGCCCTTCACCGTTGATGTTTGAATTAACGAATGCTGGATTCAGATAATTATCTTCCCCAAGCCACGCCAACCGCGAGTCTGGGTCAGATTTTTCACGGCCAATGACACAGAAATTTTCATCGTAAAACAGATCGGATTCTTCGTAAGGTAAGCAATTTTCATCTGTGGCATCCGGTTCAGCTAAGTTCCCCGGGGCACCAACCTTGAATAGATACCCGTTCTTGTCAAAAAATAGTTTGAGGAAGGGCTTGTCAATCTGCTCCATCATGGTGAATACGCCCATGTTGAAAGATTGCGGCAATGGTTCGCCAAAGAGTCGCTGATCGGAGTTCCCAGTCACAACCAATTCAACCTCTGCATGGGTCGCTCTAGCTGCAGGGATACCTATATCGCTCAGTAGCTCGTGTATGAGCACCTCTCGCTGATAGGTGGGGTCGTCCCGATTGAATCTGAACCGGATCTTCTCCACATCCATAAACTCTCTTCCATCTGCGTCTGGATAGTCCGGTAAGTCTTGGCCAACAATTTCCTTGCAGGGAAAACCCTCAACGGCCGCTGGCACGCCGTTATAGTCGATACAGGAGTAGACGCTCTCATCTTCATCAAACTCCTCGTCGAATTTGATTGAAAAACCAAATCTTCTCGGCTTGTTCGGCTCTACCGAGGTGTCAATGGGGTACTGGCGACTAGTGTTTCCTTGCATCTTAAAACCAACCTTGGGCATCGATGCTATTTCGGTGCCATCGTCGTCCAGATATGCGAAATCTGCCTGACGATAAACTTCGCTGTGTGAGAAAGAGGTCAGTGGGCTAGCACGTCCGTCAGCATTTTTAACCGAATAGTTGGCTCTGATCGTGTCGAGCTCAAATGCTCGCCATTCGTCAACGGTCATTGTCAGCTTTATGGAGTGCAATCGATCAAGCGAGAAAAGATCAAAGCTGTCATTTGTCTCACATTGAATCTCAATATCGTCGACGTCTTGTTCAGCGATCGTCCCGGAATTATTTGATATTTCGCAGTCAAAGCGCGGCGGTTCTGCGGCAATTAACACCTCATAGTCTGTGTTCTCCTCCAGCTTATCCGGAAAAACAAACGACCCGTCTTCTTGAACCGAAAGCTGCTGATCGCCGAGAGATAAAACGATTGGGCGGTTTGACTTCAATCCCGTAACGCTGCCACCCACCGAGAATCCGGTTTGGCTCGGCGTCGTAGTTACAGACGGGGCTGGAGGGGCAGAAGCAGGACCGCCACCGCCTCCACAGGCGATCAGAGCGCCCGCGATGAGTGCGGTTACAGACAACGCATGAACTGTCCTTTTGGCCATCACGTTACCTCCGGAGACTCTCTCTTCAAGTGTATTCACTCAAATTACCTGCCTTCTAGAAGATAGACAAATATCAGCGGAGTGCATCAACGCAGGAGTTACGGCCTGCATGCCTGAGGTTGTCGGCTACCAAAAAGCACCGTACCCCGACTCGTAAACTGCTAATCTATGATGCGTCCACGCGTGTCTTGGTGCGGCCAATCGGCCTTGACATGGTAGAGGTCGGTGGTTCGATCAAATGCGACTATAGGAGCATTTGGCACCGAGCGCCCACGGCGTGAAGCCCGCAGGGACAAAACACGCTCCAGCTTGTTTTGGGTAATCCGCCGGGTCCTACCAAAATCAAAAGCCCGCCTTCAGGTGGGCTTTTTAGTTTTGGAGGGGTGGGTATGGACGAGAACCGCTGTTCGACAAATCACGATCTAAGGACCTTTTGCAAAATAGCGGTCAACTTCTGGATGAGGGATCAGACAACTGTTTACGGAGGCGGTCCTTCCGAACTTTACCGCTGGGGGTGCGCGGTAAATCTTCGACCAACTCGACGCGCTCTGGGATTTTTTGGCGCGCAAGTCCCTGTGCCTCGGTGAAAGCCGCTACGTCTTCCTGTGCGAGTCTCGCCCCCTCAGAGTGAAGAATAAGAAAAACGCACACCCCCTCCCCCAACCGCTCGTGAGGCATAGACACCACGGCAGCCTCCTTAATATCAGGGTGGAGATGAAGGCAATCCTCAATCTCTTTTGCACTGATGTTTTCTCCGCCGCGGATAATAATGTCTTTCTTTCTATCGGTAATCAGGATCGCGCCTTCTTCAGTCCTGCGGCCAATATCACCGGTATGGAAGAACCCATCACTGGTGTGGGCTTCCGTATTTTGATCCGAGTCGGCGTAGCCCAAAAACATGCCCGAGCCACGTGCCGTGATCTCGCCATCCGTACCATCGGCAACCTCGTCGCCGTTCTCATCGACAATACGCACCTCGTAGCCGTAAGCATGGCCATCGGTCGTGGCGGCCAGTTGCGCATCGTTGAGCCAGCCCAACGTGATAATCGGTGCTTCGGTGCTGCCGTACACTCGAACCGTGCGGCAGTTTGCAAGTACTTCGTATGCCCGCAAGACCAAAGCGGGGGGCACTGCCGCACCTCCACAAGAGAACACCCTCATGCTTGGCAACGCGTCACCCCGTCGCTCTGCGGCATCCAGTAACTCTTGAAGAAAAGGCGTAGCGCCAACCGTCATGGTGCCACCCACGCGATGAATAAAATCAATGCATTTATCTGCGTTCCACCGCTCCATCAGCGCGGAACGTCCGTCTCGTATGAAGGGTAAATTTAGACCGCTGCTATAGCCAGTAATATGCGTAATGGGCGAGGGCATGATCATCACATCTGATGAATTGGTACCGGAATGGTCGCTGGTATTGTCCAAAATACGAATCAACGTGTTGTGGCTATGCAGCACCGCTTTTGGAAAGCCCGTGGTGCCCGAAGTGTAGAGCCGGCACTTAACTGAATTGGGATCGACAGATGGTAAGCCGGCCTGCGCAGCAGGTTCACAATCCGTTAGCTGCTCGTACCGGATGGCGCCGGGGTATTCGGCCTCAGCTCGCACGGTGACAACGGTCTCAAGATTCGGCAACTCCGGGCGAAGCCTGGAGATCATATCGACGTAATCAATGCTTCGGTGTTGATCGGGTATGAAGATCAATTTGCTGGCGGCATCACTCAAAATAAAGCGCAGCTCGGCATCTCGATAAATTGGAACGATGGGATTAACCACTAATCCAAGCGCTGCTGCCGCGATATCGATCACCGCGCCCTCGCGCCAGTTGGGCAACTGAAAGCTGATCACGTCGCCCTGCTGCAGGCCCAGCGCGTTCAGGGCAGCGATGAGCTTCAGCGCCTCCTCAGCGATCCTGCCATAGGTCGCGTCAGGCTCGTCCTCTAAAAAGATCGCAACTTTGTCGGGGTGTAATTGAGCCTTTTTGAATGCCTCTATTGCTATGGTGGTATTCCGCCACTCTGACGCATCGCGAGACAGCCGCTCTTGACTAAGTAAGGTCATAATTCGGTGAGCACCTTACACTGTGAGGTCGGCGATCTCAGCGCCTCAAAAGCCGCTGGCATGTCATCCAACTTTACGATATCCGTAATCATTGCAGTGGCATCTATTCTATTCTGACCGAGCATTGCGATGACAGTCTCAAAATCATCTCGGGTATAAGCGATTGCAAAATACATCCTCAGCTCTTTCACCAAAGCCTGAAGTGGAATGATGGTGTCGGGCTGCTCGCAGACACCCACTGGCACAATCCTCGATCTGCGCGGTGCGATATCGATACTCTCCTGCAGCAGGCCAGGGGCGCCAACACACTCAAAAATAACGTCTGGGGCCTCTCCACTCAGGTCCGCAAACTGCTCGCCTAATGTCGCGCCCGGGGTCAATGTGCCGGTCGCACCCATCTGCTTGGCCATAGCGAGTCTTTGCTCAGCCATCTCGGAGACCAACACATCTTTTGCGCCGAAGAATTGGCACCACAGTGATACAGCAAGACCAACCGGCCCTGCGCCGATAATCAGCACCCGCTCACCCGCTTTGAGCTGCGCTACGCGCACCGCGTGAAGCCCCACTGCAAGCGGCTCGATGAGCGCAGCGCTCTGCATTGTCACATCATCAGGCAATTTAATCGTCTCGCTGGCACCCGTTTTGACATACTCGGCGAACCCGCCCGGGCTATCCATCCCGGTCAGCTTCACCTGCGTGCACTCGAAAGGGCGTCCGTTGACGCAAGATTTACACACCCCACAGCCAATAAAAGGCAATGCGGTGACGCGATCGCCAATTTCCCACTGACCTTTCAGAGCAGACCCAATCTCTGCAATATGGCCGCAAAACTCGTGACCCAAAATTGAATCGCACTCTGCTGCGAAAGCGCCCTCTCGAGTCGAATGCAGATCGGTGCCACAAATGCCGCAATAGCTGACCTCCACCACCAATTCGCTAGCTTCTGGCGATGGATCGGGAACTTTCTCCACTTGAAGTGATTGCCCAATACCTTTGAAAACAGCTGCCCTCATAATCACTCCACCTCTTCGCTTCAGTTCACAATCGACGGCGTCACCGCATAGAACCACGTTCGCCATGACGCTAGTTTAAATTTTCTAGCGATCGATCCCGTTTTTTTAGTTACCGGCGCGCTTTTGCCGTCTATTTTTTTGACTTTAACTCAAATTAAGTTGAGAATGCTTCAAATATTTTTTCAGTTTTTACAGCGTGTTATCGAACGCAGCGAAGTTAGCGTGCGCATCTAGTCTGCATGCTGGCGAGCGGAGAGACTTTTCTCGATACAAAAGAAGATCACCGAGCGGAATAATGAGCACACATCAAAACACCCCCTTAGATTTGACCAGTGAAGCATTTTTGAGAGAGCCGCACCCCTCCTATCGCCTTGGTAGGCAGCACTGCCCCGTCTATCACGTTCCGGATCAAGATGTAGTGATGGTTTTCGGTTACGACGAAGTGCTGGAAGCGCTGATGAAGCCAAAGATCTTTTCCAGCAAGAATGATGAATCCGTTTTAGGTGCCTCAATACACAACCCGGAATGCCAGGCGATTTACAAAACAGGCTGGCCCCAAGTTCCGACGCTGCTGACCAACGACCCGCCCTCTCATACCCGCTTCAAAAAATTGGTTAACCAAGCTTTTACGCGCGAACGCGTTGCTGGAATGCAGGGTCATATCGAAGCAATGGCCGATGGATTGATTGATCGCTTTATTGAAGATGGCGAGTGTCAATTTATTGATCAATTTGCCAATCCACTTCCGTGTCAGGTGATCGCAGAGCAACTGGGTTTTCACGAGCGCGATATCCCGAAGGTAAAGGTGTGGAGTGACGCGTTTATAGACCTTATTGGAACTGAAATGCCGTCGGAGCAGCAGGTGGAGAGAGCCACGCGCGTCGTAGAGTTTCAACACTACATGAAGGCATGCTTGGACGAGCGACGCACCCACCCACGAGAGGATGTGCTGACCGATCTGGTCAATGCCCGGGTAGACGATGAGACCCCCTTAAACGAGGCTGAGCTTCTCAACGTTGCTCAAGCGCTGCTTGTCGCCGCTAATACAACGACTTCTCACATGCTGTCAGGTGGCCTGCTCGCTTTGATAGATCACCCAGAGCAATTAGCAAAAGTCCAGGAAAGCCCAGATCTGATTCCCAACATGGTCGAGGAACTTCTGAGACTACAGACTCCCACCCAGGGCATGTGGCGGCGAGCTGCTGAAAATGCAGAACTCGGTGGAGTATCGATTAAGAAGGGCACCATGCTGATGCTGGTATTTACGTCGGCCAATCGCGACGAAAAATACTTCTCTCGCCCAGATGAGTTTGATGTCGAGCGAGACTTTTCAACTGCCCATGTCGCCTTCAGTCGAGGGGTTCATACCTGTATCGGCATGATGCTCGCTCGCCAGGAGCTTGTTTGTGCGTTCAGACAAATACTCAAGCGGCTGGACAACATCACGCTCTCGAAGTCCAGCCCACGCCCGCAATACGAGCCGAATTTGATCTTTCGCGGCCTCGAGAGTCTACACATTGAATTTACGGCCCGGTGAGCACGCTATTCAGCTAGTAATGCCCTGTGCGCGGCGGCGCGCTTAGCGAACTCTGGTCTTCGAGTGGATACCGGCTTGACGACACGCCGGACTCCGAAAAGCTTAACGAGGGTCAAACCCACATAAAGGCAACATTGTCTCCAGAAAGATCCGATGCGCATCTTTCAGTTTCATGCCCTTGTCAAAATAAACAGATGACCGCAAACCAATTGTCAGTGCGTAGCATACCTCGGCAGAATCAGCTGAGTTTTGCCCAAGCGCAGACGGCGCCGTCTCAAAAAGGGTCGCCAGATAAGATTTGCAGACCTCGTCGAAGTTATTTTTTGCCCGGCACAACCCATCGTGGTTCACGGCGACGCCAAAGCACTCCAGCATAATGCCAATCTCTTTGCGAGAGCGCGCCTTACCTTTAAACCAAAAATCGGCCAGCGCGTAGATCTGGTCCAGCGGCGCTTTTCTGGATATCGCTTCAACCTGCTCTAAAATGCTTGCACAGACAGATTCAAAGTACTCGAGCAATATAGAGTCCTTGCCCGAGAAGTAATAGCACAGGTGGCTGGCCGACATGTCAGCCCGATTCGCAATATCCTGCAGCGATGTATTTACATAACCCTCGACCTCGATACAGTCGTGCAGCGACTTGAATATCATTCGCCGGCGCCTTTCCCCGGGGCTAACCGGACTTGCTAGGGATCGTTTTGACATCGCCAAAGTGGCCTCAACGCAGGATTTAAACGTTACGGAAATATATTACCGAATCGCCGATTCAGTTTAAACAGCTCAGGCAAGCCCTCGCTTTGTTACCGAGACACGAGGCCGGATTCAGGGGCCAGGCGATTGCTAGCTGCGATGACTTGAAGCCTCTCAAAGGCCCAGCGACCGCCCAATTATTTCCTTCATGATTTCAGTCGTACCGCCATAGATCGTCTGCACACGGCCGTCTCGCCAAGCGCGAGAAATACTGTAATCATCCATGTAGCCATAGCCGCCGTGTAGCTGAAGGCACCGATCGTTGACTTTATTTTGCAGCTCCGTAGTCCACCATTTCGCCATTGCAGCCTCTTCGGCAGTAAGCTCATTGTTATTGAGCGCAACAACACATCGATCAACGAATTCCTGCCCTATGCGTATCTCAGTCTCCATCTCTGCCAGCGCAAAGCGGCTGTTCTGAAAAGAGCCGATGGGCTGCCCGAAGGCCTCCCTTTCTTTCACATAGTCTAGGGTGAGGTCAAAGCTGTAGCGTGCTGCCGAGATGGCTGATACCGCAATATTCAGTCGCTCCTGAGGCAAATTAGACATCATGTAATAGAAGCCCTGATTTTCGCTGCCCAAGCGGTTAGCCACAGGTACATGGCAATCAACAAACGACAGCTCGGCAGTGTCCTGACAGTGGCGACCGATTTTTTTGAGGTTACTGCTGCGTATAAAGCCTGGCGTCCCAGCCTCCACAACCAGCAAGGTAATGCCTTTGTGCCGCTCTGGTCCCGTACGCACCGCCAAAACGAGTACATCTGCGTTGATACCGTTAGAGATGAATGTTTTCGACCCATTGATTACGTAATGGTCGCCCTCTCGCTTGGCTGTAGTGGCCAGACGCCCCAAGTCTGATCCAACGCCCGGCTCCGACATCGCGATCGCAGAAATCAAGTCACCTGAACACAAGCCGGGAAGCCACTTCTGCTTTTGGTCTTCATCGCAGAACTCAATGAAATAGGGAATGATAATGTCGTTGTGCATGGCTATCCCCGAACCTGCACTACCAACACCCGCCAACTCGAATTCTTCCATAATGATCTGGTTGAAGCGGAAATCGTCTACTCCAGCGCCACCCCATTCGGTTGCCACCTGCGTGCCTAAAAACCCGCCTGCCCCCGCAGCCGTAAACATCGAGCGGTCGCAGATGCCATTGGCTTCCCATATCGCGTTGTGCGGCACAACTTCTGCTTGCACGAACTTTTTGAAAGCATCCCGAAATAGCACATGGTCTTGCTCGAAATGATTGCGCTCCATATGTAGTAGCCACCGTGATTTTCGCGAAAAGATAAGGCACTACACATCGGCAGTGAATGTATTCCTGAGCAGCCTTCAACCGCAGGCGGCTCGAAGGTCAAGCATGGTACTCAGTTTCAAAACTAGCAACAATAAATTGAGCTATTTTCAAGATTTCTTGAATCATACTCAATTAAAGTTTCTAAAGCATACGGAGTGGGTTATGCTCGTCAAGAGTGCGAATGCACCCTTGCTGCGACCTTCAACCAAACAGCAACCATAGGAGACCACCGTGGCTAGACAACATAGACTCTACGAACCCAGCCGACACTCTGCGCAAAGCTATGAGGATATTCTGGCCTCTGATCTGGTTTCCTCTCCTGACTTTTATCGCGAGGGTGAGAATCCGCCTGCGGCATTAGAGTCCTATGCAACATCTCGTTATTACGACCCGGCATTTTTTCAAAAAGAAGTGGAGCACCTTTGGCCAAAAGTGTGGATATGGGCCTGCAGAGAAGAGGAAATACCCAATGTTGGCGACCACATGGTGTTTGATGTTGCCGGCTACTCTTTATTGATCGTTCGCTCCTCTGATGAGGAGATTAAAGCGCTCCATAACTCTTGCTTGCACCGGGGAAGGCAAATCATGGAGTGTGATGGCAAGGGTGCCAAAGCACTACGCTGCCCTTTCCACGGCATGGCCTGGAATCTTGATGGCTCACTGAAGTTCAATCCATTTGCATGGGATTCCCCGCAGTGGAACGACCAGGAAACACGATTACCTGAAGCCCTTGTCGCCACCTGGGGTGGATTTGTATTTATCAACATGGATCTCGCTGCCGCACCTCTCGAAGATACTCTCGGCCCCATCCCCGACCACTTTGCTCGATATGAGCTGGAAAAGCGTTATAAAGCCGTTCACGTCAGCAAAAAGATTCGGGCCAATTGGAAGGCGTCCACAGAAGCCTTTATGGAAACCCATCACGTCGTAGGCACTCACCCACAAGGGCTGCCGATGACTGCAGATTCGAATACCCAATACGACCATCCCAGTGAATATGTTGGTCGGCAAATTTGTGCGCACGCCGTGCAAAGCCCGCATATTGCTGAGGAGCTAAACCAGCAAGAAATCTTCGACGCTTTCTTTGGATCTGGGCAGCACGACGTGGACGACGAGTCGAGACTGATAGTGCCGGAGGGCATGAGTGCCAGGGCATACGCCGCACACGTGATGCGAGCGCAGTTATCGTCGATCACTGGCGAGGACTACAGTCACGCGGGCGACGCTGAATTTACCGACTCACTAATGTACAACGTAGCGCCTGCTATGAGTTTCTGGGGCGGCTTTTACCAAAATATTATCTACCGATTTCGCCCTAACGGAACCGATCCAGAAAGCTCCATTATGGATATCGTGATTCTGAGACCCGTTCCAAAAGATGGGCCCCGGCCAGATCCCGTTCCCATCATGCATCTAGACTTCGACGAGCCCGTGACCTTAGCAGGAGAAACCATGGGCGAAGGCCTCGCCGTTGTATTCGAACAAGACGCGGTGAATCTGCCTTGGGTCCAAAAAGGACTACGAGCCAGCCGAACCGGCACCGTTGAGTTCACTAACTATCAGGAAATGCGCTTGCGTCTGCATCACCGCCTGATAGATCGCTTAATAGAACAAGGCGAGGCAACAAAATGAAGCAGACAATCAGAATCTTGGCGGTTTGGCTCGCTGGCATGTTGATGACCGGACATCAGGCCGCAGCTGAGGTGGCTGAATCTTACAAGTGCAAAATGAAAGCGGGCGTGAGTAGAGAGCAAATCGCAGAAATGGGAGAGGCCTACATTGGTGTAGGCGAGTCTAAAAACTTCACTGATTTTAAGCTCAGCATCCTGTTCCCAATGTATAGCGATGACATTTCAATAGGCACCTTTTTCTGGAACGGCACTTCACCCACGCTGACAGCGCTTGAACAGGCCATTGCGATCTGGGAGGGCGCCGATAACAGTGCGGCTCGGACACTTTGGGTGAAATACGTAAAGGACTGCGAAAGCGCCAGCCTCTATAGCTCGATTCCAATCAATTAAGGCACATCGCCGCAGCCTCGGGCGGCCGCGGCACTGGAGAAGGCCAATGCTCAGCGCAGAACACTATCGGTCTATGGCGGTAGAACGCCGGGAGAATGGGGTGGCTGTCGTCACACTCAATCGGCCCGATAAGCTCAATGCAGTCGACAACACCATGCACACTGAGTTAACCCGCTTCAGTGTGGACTTTGCGAATGACGATGATTTGCGCGCTCTGGTAATTACCGGCGCTGGCAGAGCATTCTGTGCCGGCGGAGATTTTAGTCCGGAAGACCAAGTTTCGGGCGGCTCTGACGGTAAAAAGCTCTGGAGAGAGTCTCGTCAAATCGTAGACAACATGCTTGCTTGCGAGAAACCTATTATTGCAGCGGTAAATGGCTATGCGCTTGGATTAGGTGCCACCGTGGCGCTGCTCGCTGATGTTTCCGTCGTATCTCCATCTACAAAAATTGCTGACACACACGTGAATATGGGTATTGGTGCCGGCGACGGTGGACAGGTGATATGGCCATTCCTCATCGGCGTTAATCGCGCCAAATACTACCTGATGAGCGGCGATAAAATCGGCGGCAAAGAGGCCGTTGAAATGGGTCTTGCAAGTTTCATGGTCGCGGAAGACGAGCTGTTGCTGCCGCGCGCAATTGAGATTGCAGAAAAACTGGCTGCGGGTGCTCCGCTGGCAGTCGCCGCATCAAAACTGGCCATCAATGCATATCTAAGATCAGTAAGCGCCACGCTATTTCCGTTGGCAGCGCAGGCCCAAGAAAACACTATGGCCAGTGCCGATCATCAGGAAGCTATTCTCGCTTTCCAGGAAAAGCGCCCTCCTCACTTTACCGGCAGCTGATATCCCCCATCGCAAATCTGCCGCCGAATTTCCAGAAGCCGATCGACCAATCAAAAAAGGAAAATAGTTGATGCCCGAAACCTACAGAAAAATTGTTGCACATAAGTACTCGAAGAACTTCAGAGACGCCAGCGAGATCGTTACCGCAGACATCTCAGAACCAGGTCCAGGTCAGCTATTGGTCAAGAATGGTTTCGGCGGGGTCAATGCATCAGACGTCAACATCAGTGGTGGCGTTTATTTTTCAGATGGGAACTTCCCTTTCGATCTAGGCTGCGAATCCGTGGGCGAGGTCGTTGCGGTCGGTTCTGGTGTAACAGA
>TARA_Y100000385_G_scaffold278135_1_pt1 | contig 12713 bp, 10 predicted proteins | sample TARA_Y100000385 | Tara Oceans TARA_Y100000385 (sample SAMEA2620980) | marine metagenome | biome: marine biome (ENVO:00000447); feature: surface water layer (ENVO:00002042); material: "saline water (ENVO:00002010), including plankton (ENVO:xxxxxxxx)" | depth 5 m
TCATGCGCCTGTTTCTCAATCAGTAGTTGCACATCCCGTGGGGGATGCCTCTGCGGTTATTACATCCCCGTGGATTCGATCTTTGTGTACCCAGATTGGCTTGGATTTAGCGCGCGTGGTGCCTACAGGGCGGGGTAACCGAGTCGTTTTAGACGATATTCGACGATATATAACTCAGTTGCAACAGCCCATTGCTGCACCACAGTCACAGGGTGTGGATAAGCCATTGGTAGAGACCTTACCCGATTTTTCAAAGTGGGGGCCAATTGAGTCGGAAACGGTATCGTCCTTACGCGTAAAAATTGCAGATAAAATGAGTAGTGCATGGCGTATTCCGCATGTGACACAGTTTCATGATGTGGATATTACTCAAGCGATGGCTTTGCGTAAGCAATGGAATGGTCAATACAAAGAAAAAGGCGCCAATCTAACGGTGACTGCGATGGCAGTTAAGGCTGTTGTATCTGCCCTTCAAGCGTTTCCAGCGTTTAATGCAAGTTTTGATGGAAAGCAATTAATTAAAAAAGCATATTATCATATTGGCATTGCAGTTGATACGGCCTCTGGCTTAATTGTACCGGTTATTCGGGATGCCGATCAGCTGTCATTATTTGAATTGGCAGTTCAAATTGGTACCGTAGCGGACAAAGCGCGGGAGCGTACGTTGACAGCAGCAGATTTGCAAGGCGGCACATTTACTATTTCAAATTTGGGGGGCTTGGGAGTGGGACCCTTTACGCCAATTATTAATACGCCAGAAGTGGGAATTTTAGGCTTAGGTCGTGGGGTGAAGCGCCCTATTGTAAATGCAGATGGCGACATTGGGATTGGCCTAATGCAGCCCTTGGCACTATCGTATGACCATCGGGTAATCGATGGAGCGGATGGCGCCCGGTTCATGACCCACTTATCGGATGCGTTGGCTAATTTAGAAGAAGCCGCAGTTAAGGAGTCATTATGAATAAAGTAAAGACTGATGTTGTTGTATTAGGGGCCGGCCCTGGGGGCTATGCAGCTGCATTTTATGCGGCAGATTTGGGGCTCAATGTTGTTTTAGTTGAAAAAGAACCCGCTTTGGGAGGCGTATGTCTAAATCGAGGGTGTATTCCATCCAAGGCGTTGTTGCATGCTACAGATGTGTATCATTCTGGACAGCAGGCGAGTGATATGGGAATTCAATTTGGTAAAGCTACGTTGGATTTAGATCAGCTTCGAACCTGGAAAAATGGGATTGTTGATCGATTGGGTGGCGGGGTGCGTCAACTGGCAGCCACACGCAACGTTACGGTTATAGCGGGTCGCGGGTATTTCGAAGGGTCTCAGCTGTTGCGTGTAGAGACCGAATCCGGTCAGCAATTTATAGACTATGATAAGGCCATTATTGCCACGGGGTCTCGGCCCGCAATGCCACGTGCGTTTGATTTGGGTAGCCCACGCGTTATGACATCAACAGAAGCCTTAGATATTCAACAGATTCCGGATAGTTTATTGGTTATTGGGGGTGGTTACATTGGTATGGAGCTAGGGATTGTGTACGCACGGATGGGTACATCCGTTAGTGTGGTTGAAGCCACGGAGCAATTGTTGTCAGGGGCAGACCCAGACTTGGTTCGTCCGGTTGAAAAAATGGCAGAACGTATGTTTTCAAGCATTCAGAAGTCCGTTAAAGTAAAAGAGATGGCAACCAAAAGCAAAAAAATTGAAGTTGTATTGGATGACAAGGGAACACTCAGTACGCATGCTTTTGATTCAGTGTTAGTGTCTGTGGGTCGTGCCCCCAATACAGATGCGTTAGGTTTAGAAAATACAGACGTTAAGTGCGATGAAAAAGGGTATATTAACGTGCATATGTATCAGCAAACTGACGATCCAAATATTTTAGCGATAGGGGATTGTGCCGGTGGGCTTTTACTGGCCCATAAAGCGAGTAAAGAGGCGCGCATTGCGGTAGAGGCCTTAACGGGTCGTCAACCCACGACAGAATTCACAGTTCCGGCAGTTGTATTTACAGACCCAGAGTTAGCATGGGTGGGTTTAACAGAAGTAGAGGCAAAGGCCAGCAAGAAAGCAATAAAAGTGGCTAAATTTCCATGGACCGCATCCGGCCGAGCGATGACTTTAGGCCGTACTGATGGTATGACAAAACTTATTGTTGAGCCAGATACACACAGAGTATTGGGGGTAGGTATTGTGGGTCCACATGCGGGAGATTTAATTAGCGAGGCGGCGATGGCCATTGAAATGCAGGCGACTGTTGAAGACATTGCGCATATTGTTCATCCGCACCCCACATTATCAGAAAGCATGTTGGAAGCTGCCGAGGTTTTTTTGGGTCACTGTACTCACGTGGCTAGTGCACGATAAAGCACCCGCTAGACCCATATTTTTGTATGCAGCCACGATTGGGTTGGTATGGTTTTCCCTGATTAACTTATGGCCCTTCGTGGCATCCTTTTTTGAAGCGGTTGTATTATTTGTTTTATTTAATTCACTGTATTTAAAATCCGAACGACTGATAGGGTCACGCATGGTGGCCGCTATGAGTGTTATTATGCTTACGTTTGTTATTATTGTTGTGCCATTATTATTTGTTATTCCAACCTTGATTTCAAATGTTCCTCGTTTTTATAAAAGTTTGATGTGGTTTTTAGGGCAGCCTGTAGAGTGGCCAGGCTTTTTGCAGGTATTTGTTCAATCGAATACGTTTTTAGTGAACCAACTGTTGCCGGGCGCTGTGGGGCAACTGGTGTCTAAAAGTGGTGATTTTGTATTGGCGGCAATTACCAACGTTGGTGGCTTTTTTATTAATATTATTATTATGTATGTTATTTTGTTTTTTGCTTTTACGGAGCAAAAACGATGGGTTCCGGGGGTTTTGTCGTATTGGCCGAGCAAGCATATTTATCTAGATAAAATCACTGATATTTTCCGAAAAACAATCCGGTCATTTGTTATTAGCACTGTGATTGTGGCTTTATTTCAAGGATTATCGTTGGGTGCTATGCTATTTATTACTGTAACCCCCAATGCATTTATTTTAATGTTAATTGCGTGTGTGTTGTCATTTGTTCCCATGATTGGGGTTCCATTCATATGGATTCCGGTGGCTGTGTACCATGTTATTCAGCATCAGCCAATTCAAGCGGCTATTATCTTGGTTATGGGGGTATTAATTAGTAATCTCGACAACTTAATCCGGCCATGGGTGCAAAAACGTATTGGAAAAATTCACCCATTAACTACAATTTTTGGTATTATTATTGGGCTTCCGTTGTTTGGCATTTCAGGATTAGTCATTGGTCCTGTTATGATTGGTTTAACAGCCAGTCTGTCAGGGTTCGCATTGGAGCAATACAATCAAGACTTAATTGTTTAAAGTATTCCGTGGGATGCTATACTAAAAGCTTATGAATCGAGAACTCTTGGTTACTAGCGCGCTGCCTTATGCCAACGGCCCCCTGCATTTGGGGCATATGGTTGAATATATTCAAACAGATATTTTCGTTCGCTTTCAGCGTAGTGTTGGCCAAGTGTGTCATTATGTGTGTGCCGATGATGCTCATGGGACGCCAATTATGCTAAGTGCTCAAAAAAAAGGCGTTTCCCCGGAGGATTATATTCAAGAAATATACCATAATCACTGTGCTGATTTTGAGCGGTATCAGATCCAATTTGATTACTATGGTCAAACTCATTGTGATGCGAATCAGGCACGCAGCGAGGCGTTTTTTAAGTTGGCAACCGAGGCAAATAAAATATACAAAAAAACCATTGTTCAAATGTACTGTAAGGACTGCTCGTTATTTTTGCCCGATCGATTGGTTAGAGGTACGTGTCCACACTGCGGGACTTCGGATCAATATGGCGATGTATGTGAGCAGTGTGGGGTGACCTACAAACCGAATGATCTGATTGAGCCTCGGTGTGCGCAGTGTGGCGTTATACCGGTTATGAAAGATAGTGAACATTATTTTTTTTCATTGCAGTCGTCTCAAGAATTTCTCATGCAGTGGCTGAACGCATCAGCGTTTCGTGATGATGTTAAAAATAAACTGAGTGAATGGTTTGAGGTAGGGCTTCAAGATTGGGATATATCGCGAGAAGCCCCCTACTTTGGATTTAAAATACCGGGTTCAGATCATTATTTTTATGTGTGGGTAGATGCCCCATTTGGGTACATGGCCATGACGGATCAATTGGCAAAAGCGAATCCAGAGCAATCAGGTTTGCGGGACATTTGGTTTAAAGATACGGTAGAAATACATCATTTTATTGGTAAAGATATTTTATATTTTCATGGACTATTTTGGCCGGCAATGTTGTCAGTAATGGGCGCTAACTTACCCACTCAATTGCATGTTCATGGTTTTTTGACGGTTAATGGAGAGAAAATGTCTAAAAGCCGCGGTACATTTGTTTTAGCCAATACGTTCTCAGAACGCTATGAACCAGAATTACTCCGGTACTATTATGCTTGTAAACTGGCTGGAGATATGAGGGACCTTGATTTTAATGAAATGGATTTTATTCATCGAATTAACGCCGATGTTTTGGGTAAATTTGTCAATATTGGTAGCCGAACGGGATCGATTTTAAAAAAATCATTAAACAATCAACTATCAACACCAGATGCTTCTGGAGCTGCTGTCATAGCGTCAATTCTGGATCAAAAAAACACAATTTATGAGTATTATGATCATTTAAATTATAGTAAGGCAATGTCGGTAATTATGCGACTCTCAGAGCAGGTTAACGGGTATATTCATAATTCTGAGCCCTGGGCTTTGGTGAAGGATAACCCCAGGGCAGCTCAAGCCGTGTGCACAACAGCCATTCATGCTTGGCGATACTTGGCTATTTATTTGCAACCAGTCTTGCCCGGGCTTACCGGCAAGATACAAGGTATTTTAGCGATTGACTCATTAAATTGGGAATGTCTAGCTCAGCCACTACCCAATGGCCACATAATTTCCAATTATTATCATATTATTAAACGTATTGATGGTCCAACAACCAATTTATCGGGCTAACCTAAAATTTTCATGGCTTCTTTATAGGCCGTATCAATGGCTTTAAATCCAGTATTTTGAACCATGGTTAATAGGCGGTTAATATTAACCATTTCAATATTTAGCGCAGCGGGATTCACATTGGATAATTCGCGCTGCTGACCAAAAACAGTACTGGTAATGCTACCGTTCGGATTGTTAGCCGCTTCAATTTTATACGGTTCTCCCGTAATTCGGGATGCCCGATAAGACAAAATATCTTCAATGTCTAACTGTTCGGGATTGTGAAATTCAGCGACAGCCAATTGATATAATGGGGTGGGTGTATCAGAGTTTATATTAGACACAACCGTTCCATCTTCTAAAATACCAACGTTGGGGCTATCCGTAATATCTAAGGGAACCAATGATTCGCTTACTGTGCCATTTACAATTTTAAACCCCAACGCTTTTCGGCCGCGAATCCCGTAAAACACACGATTATCTTGTTGAATAGCGGAGAATTCCCCCGCACGAGTGAAAATACGTTCATTAGTACTGGATTGGGTGACAAATAAAGCATTGCCTTTAATAGCAGCATCATTGACAGCCCCTGCACCCAAATCGCCTTGACCAAAGTTAAGCTTAACCGCAGCCATCACCCCCCCGCTTTTATCGGGAATCATGGTCGTAATCATTTCCTTAAAACCAGAGGTGGACATATTACTAGCATTGCGCTGTAATATGTCAATTTGCTGCTGTGCCATAACCAAGCTTTGGGATGATTGTGCGAGCATTGATGAAAAAGTGGCCATTGGCATTGTGGATGTGTTGTAACTATTCATGTGGGTTTCCTCCTATACATTTGTACAAATAGACCGATACATATCTGGGCGTATGTGCCCAGTTTCTGACTGACGGTGCCCAGGTTCTGTGGACGTGATACGCGCAAGTACACGCTGTAGTTGAGCGAGGCGTTCCATTAACGCATGGCGTACAGAGGGCGGAAAGTTTGCGTCGTCTAGCATGCCGTAAATGCTGGCGCATTCTAACTCAACAATGGGGTATAGGGCACGATTCGCGCGAAGAATTCGGATGGATAAATTATGGGTACTAATGGGAACCCCCAAGCGTTGTAAATTTCGAATAACACTTTTTATTTTTTGATTGTTATTTTCCCAATCAGTACCGGATTCAGTATGAAAAGATGCTTTTTCTAATAAAGCTTCATCGAGCATGGCCTGTAATTTTTGAATGGCTTGATGATTGGCTTGTGTGGTCAGCATGCGTTCAGTTTCCGTGTTATAAACACCCAATTTAATGCCGGTTCGTTTATCAAAAAAAAGCTTAAATTGTGCCATGAGACCAGCCATAAAAGATCCTGAAATGGCTAAATGCATTAAGTTGGCACGAATTCGATCCAGTATAATATTGGATTCGTCGTCTTGGGTGTATTGATACGCGTGGGAGTGATGGTCGGATTCATTCGAGTGATCAGAGTCTCCAAAATCCAGTATCATATGCCCAAGGTCAAACAGATCAATAGCGGTTGTTTTATCAAACAAGGGATTATTTTGATCCGTAATAACCCCCAATTTTTTTGCATTTTCTAATAATTGATCCTGTAGTTGCTTAGGGTCTGACGACTGTCCCGAGGTGTTGGAGTCAGACGTGTGCTGTTTAACTATTGTCTGTAAGGCATAGAGTACTTCATCTTTCGCTTCATCTAAAATAGACGCATGCATGGTGTCAATTTCATCAGGTTGTCCCAGCTTTCTGGACGATTTTAACGAATTAACTACAGATATGTAGCTGGATTCTAAAACTTTAGCATTCATAGTATCGGATACGGTTTTATTATTAATCGCAGACAAAAAGCCTTGAATAACCAATTGCTTCAGGTTTTGCTTTATACTTTTTTTCATTGCATTTTGAATAATTGACTGGCTAATAGATACTAAAGAATCAATGTCAGATTCACTAGCGCCTAATGCTATCATATCGGCCTTACTAATTGTATAGGATTTTTTAGTGCTTGCGTCATGATTGGCGGCGTTTTTTTGAATAGGATTTAAGTTAAAGACACTTGCAACATAGTGCTGAGCCACGGCTTTAGCTGTTGTTTCCCCTGTTTTGAGACTGTGTTTGAGTTGTTTAATATTAGCTTGGGCTTGTTGATTAGCCATAATATCTAAATTAGCATTAATAGTGGGTGTGGGACTGGATAGTGTGCTAAGTGATTGCGTTAAACTAGCGTCGGTTTGCTTCGAAACGCTGAGCCGGTTTGTTTTTTTTCGTGTAGCTAATTGTTGATTCATTAACTGGTTTTTAATGGAGTGCTCAATTAATTGGGTTAAGCGCTGGATTTCCACTTTTAAGTAGTGATTATCCATATTTTTTTTATACATGCTTACGGAATCTTTGTGATTCGTGTATAGCAATTTTGACTGCTGGAAGACTTGGTCCAACTCATGCATGTTTTTTTGTACATGCTCAGCGTTTTTCATAGCTAATTGCTCTAATATTTTTTCACGCTGCTGTTTTTCAAGTTGTTGTTTTTCAAGTAGTTCTTGAACACGTTTTTCATCGTCATTTTCTATAGTGGATGGTTCAGTTTCATCCACTATAGAAATAGAATGGGGATTAATTGTACTCACTGAACAACCCCAAGGGTTTTCAATCCCAATAAACGTTGATTTTTTTCGGCTTCCTGACTGCTAATTCGGTGGGTATGCAATTGGTGCTCGAGCTGACGATTTAAATAATGACTCCGGGTTTTTATTTTGTTGAAATAAATACCGATTCGGGCGTTCTTTTTTTCTAAAACATGACGAGGGTCAGGGTTAAAATCTGAAATCCGAACTTGAATACCTTCTGTTGTATCTGAATTGTACCAATAGATTAATTGGTTATCTGTTTGTGTTTGTTCATCAAGAAAACTTGCGTGAATACGAACGAGTTGTTCCAGTTGAATGCGGGTTATTCTTTCTGGCGTATACCAATTGTTTTGACCCAGCTTTTCCATGTGTATCGACAGCTCCTGACGAACTTTTTTTAGTGAACGCGTCAGTTTTCTTTGTTTCTTATGGTTTGAAACAATACACAACAATTCAATGTTATATTCATTCTCTTCAAATTTAGCTTTGTTTTCTTCAATAGATTTTTTAATAATATCGCGACGACGCTTATCCAAATCACTGGCATCAACGCCAGCCGCCAATAGCACAGCGAGTAGGCCGTTTAGCTTCGCTAAGCTATAGTTAGCGATTAATACATTGGGCGACTTGGACTGCATAACCATATGGTCATATTCAGACAATAACCGATCCACTTTAGAGGGGTCAAAAACTATTTGAATGGCCGGCCGCAGCGCTTTCCCAACATACTCAATAATACTGGAGAAAAAACTAGGGGCAGGGGCATCTAATTGTGTAGATTCCCATTTAAAAGCAACGCTAAATTCGACAGTATCTCGAAAATATGAACGCGGGTTGCTTTCTTTTGTGCTTTCCTGGTTTTTCTTAGAGGATTGAGTAACTGACGGAGCGGACGATTGGTTGGCCACTTGTGTAGATTGATGGGGTTCTAGCATTAGTTCCCAGCAGCAGCTTTACTAGTATTTTCAATAATTTGCGTGGTTTTTTGAAGCATGACTGATATAATCTCACTGCCTCGCTCATAAAACTCTTCTTGAAACGTAATGGCGCGTAGTGTTTCGGGGTTTCCAGGAGACACGGGCCCCAAGCCTTCGACAAATACCAACAAATCATCAGAATCATCGTTATTTAAATTTCGAACGGTTGCATCCACGACCCCCGATTGAAAACGAAGTAATTCACTAAAATATGTCTTAGCAAGATCGAGTTCGTTGCTATTATGCTTCAGTTGAGGGTTAAATTGGAGAACTGGTATAGACACTTCAGACATGTGCACACTCCCATTTGGTTATATTAATCATACTATAATATATATCGAAGCAATTCCGAGAAATCATGCATGCTATATAAACGAATTAAGACACGTACTGGTATTTTGGGCGAATGATACGTCGTCCAGATAATCCTTCTTCAATGTAATGGGTGCACCAGCCAGATACTCGAGCCATAGCAAACATACTGGTAAATATAGGCACGGGTATGCCTAAACACTGGTATACAAAGCCACTAAAAAAGTCCACATTTGGCGAGATAATTTTAGTGGTTTTTTTAACAGTTTGAAATAGCCGTGGGCCCTCACTCTCAATGGTTAAGTATAGTTGATAATCTGCTGACTTTTTGTATTCAATCGCCAATTGATCCGCTTTTTCTTTAATTAAAATAGCCCTAGGATCAGATAGTGTATACACGGCGTGTCCCAAGCCATAAATTTTACCGCTTTTGTCGTATGCTTTTTTTTCTAAAATTTCTTTGAGATAATCGCACACAGCAGATCGCTGATCCCAATCGTTTAGTGTGGCTTGAATATGATCAATCATGTCGCACACTTTTTGATTGGCCGCTCCATGCAAAGGGCCTTTAAGGCTACCAATGGCTCCAGCCAATGTGGAATACAAGTCAGATGCACTAGAAGCAATAACACGTGTGGTAAATGATGAATTATTGCCCCCACCATGCTCGGCATGAATGACTAAAGTTAAATCCAAGGTTTTTTTATCTAAATCTTGAACGGGTTTGCCTTCATGCAGCATGTATAAAAATGCTTCAGCAGTTCCCATTGTGGCTGTGGGCGTTACGTACTTGGCTGATTTCCCGTTGGCATTGGATAAATAAGCGTAAGCAACAATCATAGGGAACTTGGCGATTATACCCAAGCTTTTTTCGAGTAGATCATCCGGTTGCGATGCCAACGGGTGTTTATCCACTGTGTACAATAAGCTGACAACGGTTTGCACGGTATTCATAACACTTGTAGAGGGGTGGTTCTGAATGACTTGAATAATAGCGGGGTCGAGCTGGCGGTTTTCAGCCATCCAGGTGACCAAGTCGGCTAATTCATCGGGTTTTGGTAATCGGCCAACCAGTAATAAAAATACAGTTTGTTCAAATTGGTAATCGGGCGATAATTGCCGCACAAGTTCGTCTAGCGATAGGCCTCGATACGTCAGGACCCCATGACAAGGCTGGACGCCATGCGCTGTTTTCTCAACGCCTTTCACAGAAGAAACGCGGGTTAGGCCTGCCAATACACCAGTGCCGTCGGCATTGCGCAAGCCACGTTTAACACTTAATCGTGAAAACTCTGCGTCTGGAATGCCATACGTTTGAACGATATCGTCACTTAATTGCTTAATTATGGATTGAAGTCTAGTCATTACCGTGCCATTATACCATATAATGTCCATAACTCAATTAGTTCGACCGTCACTCGACGGACTCATTCAGTGTATTAAACCGTTGGGGGTTTTAGATAGTATTGCTTCAGTATTAGGCTGGGATGAAGAAACATGGATGCCACCGAACGGTATTCATCGACGGTCCGAACAATCCGCCGTGTTGGCCCAAATTACCCATGAGCGATGGGTTTCAGATGAATTTCGTAGGGTGCTTTCACCACACGTTGATTTGAATACAGGGGTGGTTAACCCCGATTATACACCCATAGAGTCACGCTTGGTGGCTGAAACGTATCGCCAATGGCGAAAAAAAACCGCCATACCAACGGCATTTGCGGCACGCTGGGCAACACTGACTTCAGAAGCCCAGCATTGCTGGCAAACCGCGCGCAATCAAAACGATTATGCGCAGTTTGCCCCCCATTTGGATAAAATAGTAACCGCTGTTCGTGAAAAAGTGCAGTATCTTGGGTATTCGGATCATCCGTACGATGCCTTGCTGGATTGTTTTGAGCCGGGTATGACCACGCAGCGATTAACGACTATATTTGACCCTCTTAAGCAGGGAATTCGCCAAAAGCTAGCGCAATGCTCAGGCGGTAATCGCCCGTATATTTCAGGGGTATTTGATACCAATAAGCAATGGGATCTGGGCGTTATGATTTTGAAAAAGATGGGGTTTGATTTTAATCGTGGACGTCAAGACCAGTCCGCACATCCGTTTACTACAACATTTGGGTTAAATGATGTGCGCATTACCACTCGATTTAGCGATACTGATATTTTAGAGGGGTTGTCAAGCACAATTCATGAAGGAGGGCATGCTCTATATGAGCAGGGGTTGGATCCTCAATGGGCGGATACCCCTTTGGGTTCGGCGTGCTCATTGGGTATTCATGAAAGTCAATCGCGGCTATGGGAAGTTATGGTCGGCCGTCACGCAGCATTTTGGCAGGGCATTCACCCCCATATGCAATCATTGTTTCCAAATAACGTGGGTAGCAGGGATCATTCAACGCTATATCGCTACGTGAATCATGTGTCGCCTGGCCCTATTCGAGTATCCGCCGATGAAGTTAGCTACAATATGCATATTCTTATTCGGTTTGAGCTAGAAAAACAAATGGTACAGGGGTCTATTGATGCGATGGCTTTGCGGGATTTATGGAATGAGTATTATTACAATGAACTGGGCGTCCGTGTTTGCGACGATCGAACGGGTATTTTACAAGATGTGCATTGGTCAGCGGGACTTATTGGGTACTTTCCAACCTATGCACTGGGAAACTTGTACAGTGTAATGCTATTTAATGCCGCAAAACAAGCCATTCCAAACTTAGAAACTAAAATTATGGCGCTTGACTTCTTGCCATTAACGCGTTGGCTTAATCAAACGATCCATAGGTATGGGAATGTATATGCGTCGGAAACGCTTATACAAATGGCTACAGGGGAATCGCTTAGCGCAAGCCCATTTTTAAACTATCTAAGTGATAAATACCCAATTATTGATTCACCCGGATAATATTTTTCATCATTCGGATGCCCCGTTTGGCAGAATAGGACGAAGAGAGATAAATATGCCTATAGATGCCACGCGTATCGGGGGGTAATGATTTGGGAACAGAGGCTCCTTCATAAAACCCTTGTTTAAGCAATCGTTCGTGAGGTGGAACGCTTGTAATAAATTCAGGATCCGTGTGTAGCCGTATGCCGTCAACAATTTCCAACGCATTTAGATTTGATACAGATACAATGCGCAAGGTAGCAATGGGCCCGCTATTTCCAATAATTACACCAGTGTGCGAAATATAAATATCTGAATTGGGCAATTGAATAGGCGTTAAGTCTTCGCTTAGCACGCGATGTTGGCCAGATACAGTGATGAGATAGCTTGTTTTTGGCTCTTTTTTGAATCGACCATCGCGCATTAAAAACCGATTCCCGGCTACGGATTCAACAAGAAAGTAGCCTTGGGGATTTTGAATGTACACATCATAATCGCGTTTCGATGCCACGGGCGGGCCTGGTACATGCAACGGGTATGTTTTGAGTTGGACGAGTCCATTTTCTAGCGTTGAATAAGGCTTTACCCGCTTGTATCCAGGGGTCATCTTATTTATGGAGTATAGGGTCCATACCATAACCCCTTCACCGGCCATTTTCATTGCATTTTGGTTGACCGCCAACCCTCTATCTAATACGGGTTGATTGTTGCCGGAATCGGGCACAATGGATCGGTTTCGAATGACATCCTCTTGGGTCACGATTTGGCCAAATACCGACAAACTTAGAACTAAACCCCACAGGCATTGGTTTATCATAATCTCAAGTATACCAAATTATTAACGACTCAATCTCAAAGCGCATAGCCCATGTACACCGTATAGTGC
>TARA_Y100000385_G_scaffold257532_1_pt1 | contig 12708 bp, 21 predicted proteins | sample TARA_Y100000385 | Tara Oceans TARA_Y100000385 (sample SAMEA2620980) | marine metagenome | biome: marine biome (ENVO:00000447); feature: surface water layer (ENVO:00002042); material: "saline water (ENVO:00002010), including plankton (ENVO:xxxxxxxx)" | depth 5 m
CCCTCAATTGATTTGGAGAATTAGAGTTGTTTGAAACATACTCTCGGATAGTTTTGAAAAGACTTTCGACAGATTCAACCTTGGTAGTTGATTTACCAAGGGTAGTTGATTCTAGAGAAACTTATCAAGGCGTGCCGCCTGATATTTGGAAATGGTTGCAGTTGGAGTTTGGTGAGTACGTTGGTAATTTTGTTTTTTTTGACTACATGTAAGGAAGTTTAGATTATGGTTACTTTTGTTTTAAAGCGTTCGGTTTCCGGTTCTGTCGTTAGAGTTCCAGCCGACGAACCTATTCAGGGAATGTCAAAAGCTCTGGGAAAGATGATCGTCTCTTACGCTCAGTTAAAGGTTGCGGGGGCAGATACAATGGTTGACGGTGTTGAAGCCGCCGAAATGATTGATGAGTGCAAGGAAAAATTCTCAAAACATTTGGCTGCAAACTTATCCAAAGCCTTGGAAGAAATGGGAGAAGGTTGGGAGTTCGAGGATTTGCTGTTGCCGACTGATCCAGAAGAGTATTAACATATCTCGATTATTCCATATGCAATTGGGTTGCATGTAAGCAACGCTGATGCAATTCGGTTGCATGTGGATATATCGGGGTTTTCCGATATGTTTTTGGGGTTGACAAAAAATCCAGGCCGGGCCCCGATTTGTCGTAAGTCCTTACGTACCAACGACTTACGTCAAAAAAAACCCCAAAATAAATTCCTGCCAAAATATAAGATTTCTATTTTAGGTGGACACCCGAGAAACGGGAAAAGGCTTCCCCAGCAACCATATTAGACGGTAAAAACCGAGGTCAAAAAAACCTTTCCCCACTTGCTCAAAATCGAGCTAAGTCCTTGCCACGTATAGAGTTACGACTTCCATTTGACCTCTTAGGTATAATAAGGTGTAAGAAGAAAAAAACTCTTCTTGATGCCGACTGCGGTTGGCAGAATGTTCTTTGAAAATTTGGTTCTTTTTCTGATTTTGCTCAAGATTACTCTTGACAAATGACGATAAGTATGATATAATGTATTCATAAGAAAAAAAAATTCTTATTGATCTTTGACAATTCAGAAGGGTACGTGAGTCTGGAGGCGACTTAACGACGATCAATCTCAATCGGTGCGGCGTATCTGGATACAGTTCTGAAATGATTATTCAAAGTAAGATAGAGATTGTGAACTCTAAAAAACACCACAGGGCTGAAGTGGAACAGCCATAACAAAAGCCACGGGACAATCATGAATCTTGATGCTATTTTGGCAAAAGGATTCGACACCACATTTTCGGTAACTTGCCGAATGTGCGGTTGTGTCAACTTTGTTAGCTTACGCGAAAGTGATTTCGAAAGCTGGCGAAAAGGTGAGTTGATCCAGAACGCTCTGCCGTATCTGGACGCTAATGATCGTGAGTTGTTACAAACTCAGATTTGCAGCACTTGCTTTGACACGATGTTTTCTGAAGAAGACTAGTCGAATCTGCCAACGTTTGGGGATAACCCTGTGAAGTCTAACCAGCTTTGTCGTTAACCACTCAATTGGTGAGTCGATTGGAGACAGTCGCAATTTTATTTCTTGTTTTTTTAAATGGAGTATTTGCACAATGGTGTAAGTGAGCAGGTTTCGCTTTTGCGATATAATGAATGACTAAATCCTGACTAAGTCTATATATCTAACTTGGCGAAGTATAAACGCCAACAATTCATTTGGGGCTTTTCATTGGTGAAAGCCGGACGCTACTGCGTTTCACAGAGATTATTTCTAATCCTTTAGCGGGGATTGACCTAACAGGCGTGAAATGTTGCCGGTGCAAGGCAGGTTCGATACCTGTAAGCCTCGCTCTCAAGGGCTTGACCCGAAAGCCCCGCCTAGTCGCGGGCATAGCTGGCGAGCTATTCAAGATACGCTAAACCATGCCGATGGGTGAGGGTTTAATCCCAAGGGAAAAGCCGCGAGCGGCTCTCGCCCATCGGTTGCACATGCAACGCGATTGCAACTAGATGTATCGGGATTTTCCGATATATTTTTGGGGTTGACAAAAACGGCCGGGGCCGGGCCCGGTTGACACGTTTGGTCAATGATAGCAAATTAAAAAACTTTCTTTTTCTGGGCATTTTTACTGGATATAAACATTGCAATTGGTCGATAATAATATATAATGGAACATGAGGCAGGATGCGAAGGCCGTTCGATTCGACCGGAGTACCTTGGTAGGGGGATGGGGCGGTTTTATCAGCCGGTCATATGACCCCTCCCCCGATGGCAGCATCCTGTCTTACTTTAACAATTAAGACTTAACCCTTTTTACCTGTGTCAGCAAAAAGAGTTTGACTTTGAGAAATCGCGTGGTATAATTCTATTATGAGGCGGGGCTAAGTAGTAGTCCTCGAATGTCACCTGCTCGGAGGCTACCGCATCAGCAGGCGGGTGACTGCCCCTGTCTCATCTTAACAATTAAGACTTAAACCTTTTTACCAGTGCCAGCAAGAATAAGGGTTGACAATGAAATAACGGATGGTATAATACAGTAGTTCTGAGTTCGAGTTCTTTAAAGGGGTTAACGTGAAAGTTACCAAAACAGTAGTGGTTAAGTTCGAGAGTGTTTATTGTGGTTACCGAGAGATCGAGTTTACCGATGTTGATGGTTCAGAAATCAAGGTGCGTCTGACCGACGAACAGTGGAGAGAATTGGGTCTATCAGTTTCCCGTAAAGTGAAAGAGATCGAGAAGAAAGAAAAAGACGCATTTGACTGTGCTGTTGAGCGGGCCATTGAAGATGCCGCTAAGTTTGAAGCAGAACAATCTTGATCCTAGTCATTTTAATCCTATTCGCTTCGCCAGCTTTCTGGCGAGGCTTTTGGGATGGAGTTATAAACGGTTAAATCGGGCCCGGCCCCGGATTTCCGTAAGTCCTTGCCCCCCAACGACTTGCGTCAAAATAAAGTCACAAATAATTATCTTTCTTTTTTTATGGTTTTTACTACAGATAGGGTTGACAAACGCCGATAATAATATATAATGGCATATGTAAGGTGCGAAAATGAAAACAATCACAATCAAAATCAAAACCAAGAAGCCGCGAGTTGGTCACCAAGCCAACACGCATCAGGTACACGAAGATAAGCGTACCAAAAGAAATCGCACAAGATCGGCAAAACTTCAAAAGATTCTTAAAGAATACAGTTGACAAACGCCGATAATAATAGTATAATGAAATAGTTCAGTTCCGAGTTTTTAAAAAGAGAAGAAGATTATGAGTGCAATTCAACGATTCGATAACCGTTGCGTTCTTAGCGATTACGTTCTAGCCGTCCAGAACATGGGTTTATCGACCGCTTCTGGTGGTGCTTTGATCGGCTACCTATGGAATAACTCTCAAGGTATACGACCAAAAGGACTTGCTAACAGTGTTAACAAGGACGTGCATATGGGAAGCCCCGTTCTTGCAATGCAAGACGCTATTCAGGATGCTTGCGATTTTCAGTGGAATCGACGCGATGTCGACTACAAGAATTTCCATTACGTGTTGGATACAAACAGGCCACTCGGTTTTAGACTTCGGAAATGTTTTAGTTAATTAGTTGACAAGTACCAAACGTATGGTACAATCTATAGTGTTGAGAGTTTTTAGTTTTTTTAGGAGAGTCCAGAAGATGATTGATTTTTACAACAAGCGTAACGAGCGTAAGGTTTCTTTCAAGTACCCTGTCGGTGGAAACCGCAACATCTTGCGAAAGGTTGATGGTGTCAAGTTGGCATCGTTCACCGGAGCGGGTGGTCGGGGTATCAAAGTCCAAGAGGCGAACGGTCAAATCCGTTCGATGTCCGTTCGCAAAATCGTTCAATACTAATTTGAACCACTGGCAAGGGATGCCCGCTGGCAACGTACTGCTCGATTCCGTTCTCGAAGACCGGAGCGTCTGCGAATGTTTGGTGGTGTCAAGTCGCAGGCAGTAGAAAACCGCCATTTTTTGCGGGAATGGTAGATGACGCTTTCATGAGGCGTATCGGGTAGCACTCCATCGAAGGTTCGATTCCTTCACCCGCAACTTTAGTTTCTTGTTTTTTTAGGGTGTGAGTTATGCAGAATTTGGGTTTGGGCTGGACTCTTGTTTATGGTGTTGCTGGTGATCCCACTGTGGGACTTCGTGCGGGCGAAGTGATCGCGGTATCCCATCAAGGGATTACTGTGTCTAATGATGGATTGATTGAGACGTACACTCAATCCGAAGTCGAGGACATGCTATTTGTTAAAGAGGGTTAGAGTTTCTGGACTAGGGGCAACGCGGGAAACGCAGGCGTTTTGGGAGTCGAGACCCATGTAGATCGTGCGAGCACAAGCGTTGCCCCGATGTTTTACCTTGGCTCTGGTCGAGTCCCTTGGCGGGTATACCGTTGGTTGCTTCGCGGGCAATCCAAAACACTGATCGCTGTGCATGGCGTGATTTGTCGGAAAGGGTGAGGGTTCGATTCCCTCGCGGGGTACTTTTAATTGTCTTTTCTTATCTACTGAGACTGCGACATATAAACATATGGAGATTTTCCGATATGGCGGGCCCGGCCCCGGATTTCCGTAAGTCCTTACACCACAACGACTTACGTCAAAAAAAAGTGCAAAATATATTATTTTTTTTATTTTGGTATTTCTGGGGTTTCTTTCAAGTATAGGGGTTGCAATTGACGATAACAATAGTATAATCTTAGAGTAACCACAACCAACCATAGAGGGTTTTATGATTAAGTTTTCCAAGGGCAATGTTAAATTGCAACGTCTCAAGTCCGTTCCTGCACTTGCTCAATATTTTACCAAAACAGGCCGATCAACCAAAAAGGTTTATTCGTTCGATTTGCTATCTGGTTTTTCTTGTCCGTTCGCGGATAAATGCAAGTCCAAAGTTGTAAAGATCAACGACAAGCGTAAAGTTGTTGACGGTGCGAATTGTGAATTTCGATGTTTCTCTGCATCTCAAGAAGCAACCTATACCAACGTCTACAATTTACGTAAGTCTAATTTTGACGTTATGCGTTCAATCAAAAATCGTTCTGGCATGGTCAAGTTATTGAATGACAGCCTACCGAAAGACGCTGGAATTGTTCGTATCCATGTTGCTGGCGATATGTTCAACCTACGTTATTTTGATGCTTGGATGTTGGTTGCCGTAACCAATCCGAACGTCTTGTTTTACGCTTACACGAAATCGTTGCGGTATTGGGTTGATCGTCTCAATTTAATTCCCGACAATTTTGTTCTGACCGCTTCCCGTGGCGGTCGCGAAGATCATTTGATCGACCAACACAACCTACGCGAATCGGTTGTAGTTTACAGCGAAGCCGAAGCCGAAAAGCTAGGTTATGAAATCGACCACGACGATTCCCATGCTGCTGACCCAACCAAGCGTAACGAGTCGTTCGCATTGCTGATTCATGGCATCCAACCGAAAGGTTCCAAGGCTGCTGATTCAATCAAGAAGTTAAAGTCCGATGGTGTTGAGTTTGCATATAGCAAGAAAGGCGGGTAATATGTAGTGGATTACGAAGCTATTATTTTCGTTGCAAGTTTAGTTTTAGGTTTAGTTTCTGGTTTATTAAAGAGGTGAGTTTTGAAAAGTTTAGTTTTATTTAGCTACAAGCAACCGCTCGAAGGTTCTAAGGTTCGTTGGGGTGTTTTGCAATCTAAGCGAGACACAAAAAAGAGTCCTTTAAACTTATCGACGGTTAACGGTAACTATCGTAAGTTCGACCGCAAGTTCAAGCGAACGCGGAATCTAGAATACGTCGAAACGACCCAAGGCGTTAAGGCGTTCTATAAAGAGCAGAAAGGTTGGGGTTTAAAAATTCCAATGGTTGGTTCTTTGTTCTCTGGAAAGTTAGCGAGCAAGTAACCTATACGCACAAGGGTTGCATCTGCACTACGTGTGCAGGTGCTTCCTTCTTGTGTATGATATATCGGGATATTACCATATGTCGATATTCCGATCCGGGCCCGGCCCCGGATTGTCGTAAGTCGTTGACGTGCAAGGGTTTACGACAAAAAAAAGTCACAAATAATTATTTTGTCTTTTCTTACCAAATCAGAGTAAATGGCTAAAGATTATGCTTGCAATTGGTCGATAATTATGTATAATGGAGTAGTTCCAATGTTTAACTTAGAGGTAAAAATGAGCATCCCAAGAATTCCAGAAGGTCGCGGTTGGGTTGACAGTTTATTGCAATTGATCGACGAGAGAAAGTCTGTTCAGGTTTACAAGAATCTTCACAAAGGTTGTTGGAGTGTTCGGCAGGCTGGCAAGGTGGTTGCCCATCTAGATTATATCTGCTTGAAGAATTGCAATTTCCACGTTGGCAAGGCTGGCAGAGATCGTGTTCGCAAGGAAGGTGCTAAGAATGTTCACGCCCACGTTACTGGTTTTGTTCCTGCCAGTGGTGAGGTGACTTGCAAAACAGAGACATTTCTTGAGAACGAGGGTTGGAGATGGCAAGAAATAACTTATTGTCCTTACCAGCACGATTCGTTTGTATCTCTTGAAACTGGCGAACCTGTTCACGTTTCACCAATGGTTGATCTTGATAGCTGCGAACTGTTCGGCAATGTTATGGCAATGGTTTTAACCAATCAACCAATGGAGTCAATCAGACTATGAGAAATACACCAAAAGCAATTTCGGCAGCGTGTGCATTGGTGGACGCTGCAAAACGAGACTTAGAAACGTACGGCGATGAACAAAGGCACGCTATTGAAAACATGATAGAAATTTGCTTGGTTGATTTAAAACCGGCAATAGGTGATCTATGGGAATTGATGTGTGCAATGGATGAAAGCGAAAATGATTATAGTTTGCAGTTAGAGAACTTAAACTATCATTACAGAATAGGTCAAGAAGTTCTTGACGAGTTAACACGTTTAATTAAGGGGTAGAGCAATCGTAGACCAAGAACAAAAAATCATTGTGGATAACTTCACAGCTAGAACAGGTATTCATGCGTCCTTTTGCCAGTCGTGTGATATTTGGATAGTTCATTGTCCAGAGTGCAATCACAATTGGTGCGGTGGTAGTTGTGGTTGTGGGTTCGATATGTTGCTGGATAAACAGCAGGCAAAACTTGACGGAATGTTATCAACTTTAAAGGGAGAGAAGTAATGAAAATACGGAAAATAACAGCAGGGTTCGTGATACAGGAATACGACACCGAACGGCACAGATGGATGCAGCAAGAGTTTATTGCAGGAGATGAGGTTGAGTGGATGAGTGAGACTGGCGAGGTGTCCGATAGTGTTGACAGTTCGTACCTTCCATTTCTAATGGTTCAACCGTGGCCGACAACTGTAAAGGAAGAGAAGTAATGAAAATTTATGATTGTTATGAAGGTGTTTCCAATAGTGAAGATTTTATCGCACAAAATCCGACCATCACAATTGTGGAAGCTCAGGCAATTCTAGAGCAACACAAGTACCACAGTCACAGAACTGTTTTGTTGGACGATTGGACAACTGGACAACTTAACGTGCGTGTATTGATTTACGAATCAACAAAAGATAATATCGAGATAATCTGCCGACAATGCAGCATCTCGCAGCGTGTTTCTACCAAAGAAGTTTTTGACTGGATGGGTTACTAATGCGAGAAAAAATGACATTCAGGAAAATCGTAGAAAACGCTTTACACAAGAGCTATGATCCCGACATGGATTTGGCAAATCGTGGGATGCACTTGCCTCAAATGGCACGTCACCAAAAAATTTACGATTGGTACGAAAAAAGATACTTGAACCCAGATTCACCGGAGAGAATCAAATGAGAAAAACAACCGAAGCCGAATTGCTAAACATTATCATGAAGTGGCTATCCGACGAACACGAAAGGTGCATTTTAGGTATGCCAAGATTGCAACACGACTTTGCAATCCACTTTGTTGGAATGGGTCATGGTTGGGTCGAATTCAACCTAGAGTTTTGGGATGGAAAAACTGCGTTTCTCGAAGCGTGGGTAGACCGCGAAGAAACAGAGTTGACGATTGGTGATCGTGAGAGCCTTTGCGAAAACATCCCAGATGAAACCCGATGGAGAATGGGCGTTGTTAAGCAAAAGACATAAACTCAATTCGTGTGCATCTGCACTTCGTGTGCAGGTGCTCGCTTGTTGTGTTTTTGGGGTTGACAAAAATCCAGGCCGGGCCCCGATTTGCCGTAACCCCTTGCCACCAAAGGGTTTACGTCAAAAAAAAGTCATAAATAATTATTTTTCTTTTTCTGGTATTTTCTTTAATGGCAGGGGTTGACAAATGCCGATACTAATAGTATAATGAGATGTGTTCCAAACCGCTGGTGCGGTTGCCCTTCCAAGGGTGTAAAGGCTGAGTAAGTCGTAGGGTTCGATTCCCTAAATGGATCGTTTTTTTGCTTGACTTTGGTTTGCCGCGTGGTATAATTAGGGTGTTGAGTTTTTTTGTCTGATCTTGAAAGGATCAATTTTATGAGTTCTGTTTCTTCTTCTGACGTTTCCGCTGCCGTTCGTTCTTCTTTCGATTTTACCGTCGACAAGTTCCCGCTATTCGGCCCCGATAATATGTCCACCGACCAATATGGTCTTTTCCGTTCTGATACTGGTTACCTAACTGGTGTCAAGTCGATTTCCAAGCAGTATGTTCCGCATACGACCGATGACGTTTGTGCATTGGTGGAAGCCGCATCGACCGCGTTTGATGGTAGTCTTGACCTAAAATGCCACTGGCGTAATGGTCATTACGTTTCTATCACTCCAACGCTGGAGCAACGTAGGTCGGTTTACGGTACTGCCGATGCTATTTGGCCGCGTATCATGTTGCGTGGTGGCTTTGATGGCAAAGGTTTCAAGGCGACTATGGGTTACTGGCGTGACCTATGCCTTAACATGTCGATGCTCGAAACGGTCGAATCGACTAGCGTTTCGATTCGCCATAGCTCTAATCTTCGCATGAAGATGGACGAGCTAATTCAGACCTTTGAAGGTTTGAAAACTGGTTGGGATAACCTAACGGAAGTTGCTGCAAATATGCAGTCGCGAACCGTTAACCGCTTGGACTACGTTCGTGAGGTATTCGCGGATCGTATGCCATCGCAAGATCAATTGAACTTGCTTGCTCTTAATCCTAATGCCAAGATTCGTGCGATCAAGACTTGGGAAAACATGTTGAAGGCGATGCAAGATCGTCTTGACTCGGAATCTATCCGCTCCAATCGTGCGGTTGGTCGTCAAGAAATTTCCGCGTGGGAAGCGTTTAACATGGTACAAGGCTACGTCCAGCATGACGCTCAGGCAAAGACTGGTTTCAAAGATCAGTTCAGCCGAATCCTACGTGCCGCGAATGATCGCCACGTAAAGCGTGCCGCTCAACTTGCTATGTCCGCGTAGCATCGTTGATCCTTTCGAGACCTCGCCCCACAGTGGGGCGGGGATTTTCTTATCTTGATTGGGGGTGGATTGTGGATACTGGAGAAATCACCATCCTAGTTTTTCTTTTGTCTCTGGCATTTTACATTGTGAAAGATTTTACAAACTGGTTTTAATTTCGGGCGGTCACATTGTGGCCGCTTTTTTTATTTATTTTTTTTTGATGTTTTTTTTGACGTAAGTCCTTGCTGCGTAAGGGGTTACGGCAATCCGGGGCCGGGCCTGGACTGCCCTTCACGTAAGTCCTTATATACCAACACTTTATATCATTTTTTATCATTGATCGGCGGGGCAGGGGGGGGTTGACAAGTCGCTCCTAATATGTTAGGATTGTAGGTGGAGGCTTAGAGTCAGCTAAAATGGCACATATTACCTCCATTAGTTTTTATGTGGAGGGGTCTTGTACCCGTCCTTCCCAAAAACCTCCCATTGGTGGATCATGTGACAGTCAGCGAAAACTGCACCATGTCGCTCCTAATTACTTCCTATTGGTGGCTCATGTGACAGTCAGCGAAAAGACATGTAAATCCGGCCTATGTCCTTCCCAATATCTTCCTATTGTGGGATCATGTGACAGTCAGCAAAATTAAGACATAAGATAATAACTATTTACTAGTCAATAAAAAAACCCTTGTGCATCAACAATCCTATTACACCGCAATGAATATTAGTTGTTGTACACAAGGGACAGCATTAGGTTAGATAGTGAGTTCCCGCAGCTATCTATCTAAAACTTGGAACTGTAATATTATAGTCATTCAATCTATATTAACACACACAAAAATCATAAGATTATTTGTCGCTTCCATTCATCTCTGATTGTGGCGTTATGTGACAGTCAGCAAAATCGTAGTAATAAAATTCAATAAAACGACTCTTGTATGGTATTTCTGAGAAAATCTCTTTACCTTCCTTCTGCAACCAAACTACCTTGGCGAGAGTTTCACAATCATCTTCATCCATTTCACACACTCCCAAAGCAAAAAATGACCCAATAATTTTTTTTACTTTTACCTTTGGTGTTTCTTTTTTCTTGGAAGGACGAGGAGGCACTGGGTTCTCAAGCATCACTTGTTTCATTTTTTCCAATGTTTCTGGTGGAAACAATTTATTCATATCAAACATAATCTTCCTTTAACTTTGTTCTACAGTAAAATATTCAACCAACCAAGCAAAAAAGTATTTCATCGCAACTTGCAAAACAATACCAATAAGCACACTGTCAATCCAACCATACTTTTTTTCAGAGTGTTTTTGTTTAAAATCTTCCAATACAATTTTAAGTTCTGATTCTTCAAAAAAATCAGTTCCAAATATCGTTTTGACTTTGCGGCGTGACGGTGCTACCCAGACACCTTCGCAACTCGACTCACAACAATCAAGCAGAAACAAATCGACCCAATCATCACCCATTCGATTCCTAAGAGTCGCAATTGCTGCACGACACTTCCAACTCTGCTGTTTAAAAAAGTCCGCAACGACTCCATTTTCATACCGTCTCATTTTAAAATTCTCCATATTTACGAGGGTTTGTAAGGTTTTGCACTGGGGGTAATACAAAAGTACATTCTAAATTTAAGCAAGATAAAGTAAAAGATGTGTTTTATGTTGATTTTTACGTGTTTTGCTTGTTTTTGTTAAACTTTGTATGTTTTCACAGTGGGGTAAATACAAACTACTCTCTGCTAAACAAAAAAATTAAAGATTGCTCCACCAAAACGACTGGCGACTGATCTTATAACACTTTATAATAGCATAAATAGTGTCCATTTGCCACTATAATATCGAGTTTTTGCATTATTTTTACAGTATTTTGCATATTTGAGCCAATTTTGGGGTTTTTGAATGATTACTTATTGCTTCTGGACGAGGTTGACATCATATTTTTACCAACACCCCACCATCTTTATTCTTTCTTATTGTCTTTATATATGTTATAGTTATTGTATGTGTATATTACATTGTTATTTACTGTACTTTGTTATAATTCACACCCTTATTAAAGGTAGTATCATACCCCATAATTTATAGTTAAAATACTGTGATTTAAGTGTGCTATACGGGTTGTTTAAATGCTATTATATTGTGAGTATTATAAACGTCCGGTAATTTAATCAGAGAAAAAAGATATTTTATGAACAAAAAAAAGAAAAAAACAAAAACCTGCATAGACTGCGACCAAAAGACGGATGACTACTATCCAGTTTACTCAAATAAAGGAACAGTTCATAGATGTGCTTGCTGTTACGAGCTTTGGCTTACTCGATCCACAAGGTACAATGTAATCAATACTGGCCTAGTAAGAATCGACGATGCTCACACAGTGGACGCAAACGACCCTCTTGGTCGCTTCAACTGGAATTAAAGGAAGGGTAAATCTTAGGACTTCAATTTATTTCAACCACGGAGAGTCCAATGAAAAAATTCATCATCCCACTATTGTTACTAATTCCAATCCTAACTTTTACACCAGAGCAGAAAAACGACTTAAACATAACAAAGGTCGTTTTGGAAAAGCCTCAAGAACCCGAAGAAACCAAAAAGACCCAGATGCTTTATTTCGGAGCTACATGGTGTCCACCTTGCAACAAGATGAAACAACTTTTTAAAGACCCTGAAGTCAAAAAGGAACTTGACAGGCTGGATTTTAGAATGTATGATCAAGCCAAGGACAAACCTATGTTCAAGAAATTTAACATAACTTTATATCCGACCACTATATTTCAGGCAGAAGGAGCAATTACTGTTCGCTATACTGGATACATACCAAAAAAAGATTTACTAGAAATTCTGAGAAGTATTAAAGATTAGGGTTGACAAACACGATATTAAAAGGTATACTTAGCGTGTACCTTTTTTTAATTGCGGAGACAACATGACCAAACGAGAACAAGACGCTTTCATTCACGCTTTTATCACCAGAATTGGTGGCGTAGACGAGGATGCTGTTGCTGCTTGGGTAAGAGGTGAGCCTGTAGACTTGCCCTACAAACACATTGAGATACTAGATGACGCACTAAGTTTTTGGCTATTTGCGGTAGAATTTGGAAAGGGCAGTTAAATGAAATTGAGCGAATATATCAAAAAGATGACAGAACTTCTTGAGTCGGAAGGTGATATGGATTGCATCTACCGTAAAGACGACGAAATTCCACACCTAAGATGGGAAAAAGGAAACACCTATTACAAAGCGGAATCGGGATATTGTGGATATGCAGACAAAGACACGCTGGAAGGTTGGGAAGTCGAATGTTATTGTATTGACGAAGCATCTTGGCTTGTGGAGAACGA
>TARA_Y100000385_G_scaffold290041_1_pt1 | contig 12695 bp, 10 predicted proteins | sample TARA_Y100000385 | Tara Oceans TARA_Y100000385 (sample SAMEA2620980) | marine metagenome | biome: marine biome (ENVO:00000447); feature: surface water layer (ENVO:00002042); material: "saline water (ENVO:00002010), including plankton (ENVO:xxxxxxxx)" | depth 5 m
ACTAAAATAATCTGTAACCCTGTTAAAGACAGAAATAAAAGATTTTTGTTGGGAAAACAAGGTACAGTTGAATTGTTGGCGATTGGTTTAAACCCAAGTAAAGCAAATGAGGAACAATTAGATCCCACTTCACGAAATATAGAAAAAATCGCAAACAACAATGGTTGCGATGGATGGTGGTTTATCAACCTTTACCCAAAGAGGGCTTCGAAGCCAGCGAAACTACCAAAAAATCCAGATATTAGGTTGACCCAACAGAACTTAATGTTTATAAAGGATTTACTTCAGGATCCAAAATTTAAAATCATTAAGGTTTTGTGTTGTTGGGGAAACCATGTGGATGATCACTTATATCTTAAATTGCAATCAGTTAAAATCTTAGGATACATTAAACAATATAATTTGAAGCTCTATTGTATAGGAATCACCAAGTCTGGAAATCCTTTTCATCCAGCACCAATGTCAGTAAATAGATTTTTAGGAGGAATTGATCGATTGAAATTGATCTCTTACTAAGAATTTATTTGTTATTGGTTTTGGGGATCAGCCACATGTTATTTTTGTGATCAATTTTACCTCCCATTTTTTCTTGAACAACTCTATCCACTATGAGTTGTCCTTTAAGTGCCATATTTTGAAATTGATCGATTCCTTGATTCGGGAAACCCTTTCTTGTTCGATGGATATTAAATGAAGAAGATAATTTTTTTCCAAAAATTTTCTCAACTTTATTTTTACCCTCCATAAATCCTAACAATCCTCCCCAAGTTGCTGTCGGGTTATCAGAATCCCATCCTGCTAATGCACCAATTTTAATGGTTTCTTTTAAATCTCCTTCACCATAAAGTAAACTTACAATACTTGCGCCAAAATTAATTCCAGCCGCAAAACATCCATTACAGCTTTTATCTGTTGTTGCCCAGTGATATCCATCTTCCTGACGGATTTGATATTTTTCATGAAGCGCATCACGTGTTTCTTCCCAAGGTGTTTTTTGGTTGTACTGCTCTAACACAAAGTCAAACATTTTTGCTGAATAAGAATTGTTGGGTAAATGTAATCGTGCTTGTTTTGCCATCCATTCAACCTTTCCTTTTATTGTCTTATGTTTTGTATTCATTGAAGCTAATGAATACATGATGATATTAAATTCCGAAATCCAAGCAGCATTTTCTCTTGCAGTAGTTCTTATTGGGAGATATGCTAAATCAATAGCGATTTCTGGTTTTGTTGGGGCAAAAAATCCAAAAATTTCGGTGGTAAGTTGTGCATCAATCATTTCATAGTGAGGATTAAGATTAGGGGCGCTAGTTGCAGGTGGAATAATACCATCATTCATTAAATCAAATGCTTTTTGATTTGAAACCCATAAAAAGTTTTCTTCATCCAGATGAATGTGTTTTAACCAAGCATTTCTTATCTGTTCTCCTGTAAGGTCTAATGAAGGACTATTGTAGAGTAATTCTTGGTAAATGTATTCAATGTCTGTATCATCGTCAGCACCCCAAATACTGTCTTTTTCAGCATATATGTAAGTAATTGTCTCAGAATATTCACTGGAACCCCATAAGTTTGGTTGGTCCGGTTTTCCCCAATCCTCTCTTGTATAGAAACCTCCTCCTCTTCCATTAACAGGAGTTCCAATTTTATCCATTTCGGTAATTAAACCTGTCCAGTTCGCAATGCATTGACCTAACCAAAACCCTTCCAATTTATTCAAATACTCTAACCTATTAATTTTAATATAGTTTTCATTCGTTTTTGAGCATTGACTAAAAAAGAAAATTATTAGACTGAATACTATAAGTTTTTTCACGGCTCTATTTTATGTGGTTTAAACGTATGTAAATATATTAACATTATTTATCAGATTTTTAATTTCATCCCAATGATATTTTTAAAATAATTTATCCTTTCGGCTTATCTTCATCAGAATTAAGATATTTTTTTTTGTTTTTTACATGTTTTTCTAACCACTGATCTTGTTCCCATATTAGATGAAGAATTGTTTCTTTAGCCCTGTAACCATGACTTTCTTTTGGAAACATCACTAGTCTTGTTGTAGCACCAAGCCCTTTAAGAGCATTATAATAACGCTCACTTTGTAAAGGATATGTTCCTGAATTATTATCTGCTTCACCATGAACTAATAATAATGGAGTTTTCATCTTTTCTGCATGCATAAATGGTGACATGCTATAATATACTTCCGGTGCCTCCCAATAGGACCTAGATTCACTTTGAAAACCAAAAGGGGTTAACGTTCTATTGTATGCACCACTTCTTGCAATTCCTGCAGCAAATAAATTTGAATGGCTGAGTAAATTTGCCACCATAAAAGCCCCATAACTGTGACCACCAACAGCAACTCGATCTCGATCAGCAAATCCTTTATTAACAACTGCCTCGATTGCAGCCTCAGCATTGGCAACTAATTGTTTCCTAAAACTATCATTTGGTTCTTCCTCTCCTTCTCCAATAATTGGAAAGGCTGCTCGGTCTAAAACTACATAGCCCTGTGTTACCCAATAAATTGGAGAAGCCCAACTGGGATATAGAAAACGATTAGGATTATTTGTTTTTTGAGCAGCGCTAGACTTATCTTTATATTCTCTAGGGTAGGCCCATAAAATCATTGGAAGAGGAGTTGGATTTTCATAATCAAATCCCTCTGGAGTATACAGAATACCACTAAGATCAAGTCCATCTTTTCGTTTATAACTAATTAATTCTTTACCAACATTTTTAAGTTTTTTAAATGGATTTTCAAAATAGGTTAGCTGTTCAAGTTTATTTTCCATAGCCAAATTACGAGTGTAGTAATTTGGATAATCATTCTTTGATTCAATCCGAACATTCAATTTTCTAGCTTTCGAATCATAATCATAAAGTTGTTCAAATTTATCAGTGTAAGAAGATTGGTAGATCCTGGTTTTCTTATCTGACTCTAGATTAATTTGATCTAAAAATGGGAATTGTCCTTTTTCTGTAAAACCTTCTCCTAAAAGGAAAGCTGATTTGTTTTGTAGTACTAAGATGAATTCTCCATATCTCCCCTTTTCGGTTACAAAATCACCTGGATCGCTATATATATCTTGATAATTACGATCATTTATTATTCGAGCTGGAATTTTGGGATTGGATGGGTCGAAGACATATGTTTTTGAATTTCTATTGTTCCACCATTGATCATAAATTATAGCATTTGATTCATTTCCCCAAATTATCCCAGCATATCGATTTTTCACTTTTGTTAGAAGAATTGGTGTTTCACTAAAAGGTGACTCCCATTGATATATTGCATCCCTGAAAGGCACTTCAATTTCCGGATCACCCTGATCTAAAGCTTGTACATAGTATATTGATGCAGGATGATCTTTACGCCAACTAATATTTCTTTTATTGTCACTTACTGCCATAAACCCTTTCGGAAGCACTTCTTGAAGTGGAGCATCAGAGATTACTTTTATTTCTCTCGCATTTAAATCATAAACACTTGTTTCAGTTGGAAAGCGATAATAGGGCACTAGATATGAAAAAGGTTTTTTTATAAACGATACCATAACATATTTTCCATTTGGCGATACGCTTATATTTCGGTACATTTTTGCATCCAGAAAATGCTGTTTATTGCCATTAAGATCAACAAGATAAATTTCGGAATTGCTAAGCTGAGTAAAATTTTTAGCATCTGTAGGATTCTTGATCAAGTCTTGATAAGTTCTATTTTGAGCCTTTTCCCCATTATTTTCTGTGACTTTTGGACCTGTTGGAATAATCAAGGATTCATCTATTATTTTTTCTCTATTTTTTGGCAGATATTTAACCAATAGTTTTTTACTATTTTTTAGCCAGTTAATGCTATTCCCCATAGTTGAATTTATAAGTGATGAGGTTAATTTTTTTGCTAGTCTTTTATCAATATCCAATAACCAAAGTTCAACACCAGACTCTGAGGTATGAGTCATTGCAATTTTTTTTTCATCTGGGGACCATATAAAATTTGATAATTTAGGATTATTTGGAAGTCCTTTAATTGGTATAGATTTTTTCCCTTTTTCAAGATCAATTAGCTCTATTTTATTGTAATAAGTAGTTCTACTTCCTATATAACGTTTTGGGTCTACTCGAAGTCCTGCAATACGGAGTTCACTTTTTGAAAGCTCAGAAATACTTTTATAAGTTGATCTTGAAAGAAGAACTAAGATAGAATTTTTAGTATTTCTTAAAACTGAAGGAGCTAAATCAACATCAATTAAGTCCAATAACTCTTTTTTAGGAACTTGATAGTTTAATTCTTCTTGTCCAAGAATATAGGTTGATAAAAGAAAAGATATAATTATGACAATTTTTTTCATATTATTTAAAATTTATAAGCAAAATACAAAACTTCTTTAAGTGAGTGGATTTTACATAAAACATTCTAATTTTAAAATATTATATATTTTGAAGCTCTATTTTATTAAATCCCAAACCTTTTTGTAATCGTTCTCCACAATAAAAAATAACGTTACTGGAAAAGGAGGAAGATAATGCAGGATCAAGATGATGTATAATTTGAAACTATTTCCCTAACAGTTATGTTGCCTTATATTGTAACAACATATTTGGACGCTTAATATAATAATTTTCTTTAGCTTAGATGAATGAGTCAATCTTTTGAATACATAATTATTGGAGCTGGTTCTGCAGGATGTGTCCTGGCAAATCGATTGTCAAAAAGCTCAAAAAATTCAGTTTTATTGTTAGAAGCAGGTGGACCAGATACGAATATCAATATTCATATTCCTGGGGCTTATTTAAAGATTCATAAAAGTAAGGATGATTGGGGTTTTTGGACTGAAAAGCAAGTAAATGTTTTAAATCGAAAAATTTATTTACCAAGAGGTAAAACTCTTGGGGGTAGTAGCTCTACCAATGCGATGGCTTATGTTAGAGGAAACCCAACTGACTATGATGGTTGGGCTGAATTAGGGAATACAGGATGGAGTTTTAAAGAGGTACTTCCGTATTTTAAGCGTTCAGAAAATCATGAACAAATTGATATTATGGATTTTGGCTATCACTCTAACTCAGGAGAGTTAGCGGTTACGATCCCAACTAGATTTCAAACTCCTTACGTAGATGGATTTATTGATGCTTGTGAATCAATCGGAATCCCAAGAAATTTAGATTACAACGGCTTATCCCAAAAGGGTGCTAGTTTAGTTCAAAGTACCATCAAAAACGGGAAGCGTGCAAGTGGTGCAACTGCTTTTTTAAAACCAGTTTTACATAGACAAAATTTGACAATAATTACTCATGCAAGAGTTGATAGAATCATTTTAGAAGGTAAAAAAGCGGTGGGAGTACAATATAATAGAAGAGGAAAAACCTTCAAAGTTAAAGCTCATAATGAAATTATTCTTTCAGCTGGATCATTTAAGTCACCACAGTTATTAATGCTATCCGGAATTGGGGAAAAAAATCAATTAGAAAAGTTTGGGATTGATTGTGTTCATGATTTAAATGGAGTTGGTAAAAACTTGCAAGATCATTTATTTTATCCAATTTGTGCCCAATCAAAAACTCAAGATGGAATTAACCATTATATACCACCTCTAAAACAAATTAGAGCTGCTTGGAATTACTTTGTAAATAAAAAAGGAGTTTTTTGTAATAGTCCCCTTGAAGGAATGTCATTTTTTGACCTTAACCAAAAAGGTGGAAAAGTAAATTTTCAATTACATTTTTCGCCAATATCTGTAAGAAATGAATATGGCTATGATGCTTATGACCTTTATGATTACCCAAGAAAAGATGGCTTTACCATTTTACCTACGTTATTACACCCCAAAAGCAGAGGTTTGATTACATTATCTTCATCAAAACCAACTGATCCACCAAAAATTCAACCAAATTTTTTACAAAATGAAGATGACCTAATTCAATTGTTGAAAGGGGGGAAATTAGTTTTTAAAATAATGGAGCAAAAGTCCATGAGAAAACATATAAAAATGAATGGAATTCCAATTAATAGATCATCTGATGACTTGCTTATCGAACATATCAAGAAAACTTTAGAAACTGTATACCATCCTGTTGGTACATGCAAAATGGGCAACGATTCGATGGCTGTAGTTGATCCCTCTTTAAAAGTTCATGGGGTAAAAAATCTTAGAGTTGTCGATGCATCAATTATGCCAAAGATTACATCAGGAAATACTAATGCCCCTGTTTTTATGATAGCAGAAAAAGCAGCTGATATGATTTTAACTCAATAAAAAAACTAACAAAGAAAAAATAATTAAGAATAAAGATTCATTTTAAATTATTCTGATGAATCAAATCTTATTTAAGATCAATTTTTATGTGTTATTAATTTTAAAGAATGAGAAAAAAACTATCACTTACATTTTTAATTCTAAGTTTAATTTTCTTAGTAAATGTTAGTATTTCAAAAGATAAAACATTTAAGGAACTCAAACCACTTTATTATAATTCTAATTCACAGTTCATAGAATTAGATTCTAGAAAAATACATTTTCGTGATGAGGGTAATGGTTTTCCTATTGTTTTGATTCATGGTACTGGTGCATCACTTCATACCTGGGATTCATGGACTAAAGAGCTTAAAAAAACAAATCGTGTAATTCGACTTGATTTACCTGCTTTTGGCTTAACAGGCAAAGACCCATTTAAACGTTATTCAGCTATGGATTATGTTTTTTTACTAAATGATTTTTTAAATAAATTAGGGGTAAAAGAATTTCATTTAGCTGGGAACTCATTAGGAGGCCTAGTAGCCTGGTTGTATACCTCTAAATATGATAAAAAAGTGGATAAACTATTACTTTTAAATCCCAGCGGCTTTTCATCTAATAGAACACCATTTATTATTCAATTAGCTAAAACACCATTAATAAATTCATTTCTTAGATATTTTACACCAAGAGTATTTATTGAAAAAAACCTCAAGGAAGTATATTATAATAATTCTCTTATAACTGCTGAAACAATAAGTCGCTATCATGATCTTACATTATTTGAAGGAAATAGGGAGGCATTTATTGATAGAGCAAACATTAAACGAGAGGATTATTCTATGGAAATGAAAAAAATCAAAACACCAACATTAATTCTTTGGGGTAAAAACGATGAGTGGATACCAGTTAGTAATTCTTCTAAATTTAAAAATGCTATAGAAAATTCTAAAGTTGCAATAATGCCTGAGACAGGTCATATTCCAATGGAAGAAAAACCAATTGAAAGCTTGGAAATAATTTTAGATTTTATAAAACCTGAAAAAGATTCAATTACTTCAATTTAATTCCAAGGTATTAGAATAACCATATTTATTTCTGGGAGAGATAGTTTTTTCCGTTTTATTAATAATAATTAACTCCCCAATAGAAGAGTTAATTATTATATGCTATTTTTTCTACCACGCAAAATGAACAAGTTCTGCATCTAATGTACCATGTATTTTCCTACTTGCTATTCCATATTTTACAGCCATTTCTTCAGCAAAAGATGGATTCCATTCATTTTGAGCAGCATTTGGATTTGGTATCTCAAAAATCGAATGAGTAACGGGCTTGTATGCATTCTCAGTTCGATCGATAATTTCGTTAAGTTCCCAATAAAGTCTAGTTTTTGATTCCTTATGAGAAGGTAAAAATAATTTTCTTTCAAAATCAACATAATCGTCATTCAATTGTTCGATTCCGTGGTATATTCCCTTGGTACCAACCGATGGTGCTGCACCTTCAGCAAGAAAGGCATCCAATCCCTTGTTGGTGTAAATAACAGAATTTTTACGATATCTATTGTTTAGTGTTTCTTGCGTATATTTTTTTATGATTGAACGTTTAGTTTTACCTTTATGTGCAGTCTTTATTTCATTTTGCCACCATTCAGGAGTTTTTGAGTTCATTTCTTTCATTTGTTCTTCGTTGGCAAAAATATTAAAGATGAGGTAGTCAGACCAAGCATTATTATTATTACTAGATTGATCTACTTTCCAAACAAACCAACCTATTTGCATTCCTTCTTTAACATGCTTTTCCTTAATTGTTTTCCAAAAACCTTCGAAATCAACATAATCCTCATTCAACCCCTCATTTAAAGTTACTTCCTCTACTTGGCGATAAACAGATGACCAATCTTGGGCATTAACTATATTAAATACTGAAATTAAGAATATGCCAAAAAATATTTTTTTCATTTTAATTGATTTATGATTAATAATAATTTCAAGATATCAATATTGAGCTAATCTCACAAACCCTTTTATCACATTTATCGACAGCATATCAAATATTTTTTATCAAATTTACCTCAGGGGACAGTTTAAATATCATTCAAAAGGAATTATAGAAAGCATATCTATAGTCTTTTCTTTAAGACTACTATCTCCAATTATTTTTAAATTATGTTTTCCCGGATTTAGGTTTAATTTATTAGTTTAGAATATTTGCATTATAATAAACATCTTCTCTTACAATCATTCCTTCATTATTAAACCACATCTGACTATGTACAGGTAGTTTCACAATCTTATTAGTATTTTTATTCTTCAGTGTAAATTGCATCCATATGTATGCTACACCTCCATCACCTTCGTAATCCATATAGTCAGGATAACCTACTTCGTCCAATGAAATTACCTCAAACAAGCTAAATATATTATTAACATTTTCAATATGATCTTCTAATGAGTTGTATTCTTTATCAATCAGATTACTGTCATAAATCCTTGCATTTTCACTAAAATTTTCAAATGTAGCTTCAATGTTTCCTTGTTCGACATTGTAATAAACTAATCTAACTTTACCTAAGTTGGGATGGTCTTTATAAATAGTTCCATTTTTAATTGTTTGTCTTGAGAGATTCCATTTTTGCCATGCAGCTTGATTATCTGACCACCAAAAACGAATAATTTTATCTCCTTTTTTATCAAAAACAAATGTAGCATTAAACGGAGTTCGAAGTTTAAAACCATTATTTTTATCCCATGCAATAAACTCTTGAAAAGTTTGAACAAATAGACCAGATCTTTTATATTCAATTGCATCAGAATAAGCCTGACCTTTATCTTTTACTGAGATATTCACAAAGTTTTTACTCATCCAGTTAGACTGAGCTATCAAATTATTGATATCACCACCTTTATAGTTCGGACTATTATTCATAGAGCTTCCCATCTTAAATCCTTCACCTGTTATTTCTCTGAGAGTTTCAGTGTCGCCATTTATCCATGCTTCTGTAAATTGATTTACAATTTCAATAGCAGGATGTTTGTCATATACTTTTCCATTATTATTTTTTTGAGCAAATGAAATTAGTGGAATTGTAAGGAATATTAGAAGTAGGAATTTTTTCATTTTAAATTATTTATGATTTATAATGTTGTAATTTAAATATATAATTTGAGGGAACCTATCTCCTTAGGCCATATTTATAGGTTATTTAAAAATTGTAATCAATTTCAGTCATGAACTTTAATTAGATAAAATAGCTGTAGGTTTTATATCAATGTCAAAACAATGATAGATTTTAAGATCAAGAATAAATTTAAAAACCTCCACATGGGAGGTTTTTGACCTAGGATATTTAATTCCAGGATGAGCTTAATTGTGGTAATCTTTGATGATGTCTTGTCATGTTTCTTTCAACAGACATTTGTAGCTTTTGAGAATCTTCTTCATAAGAGTCTTTTCCAAAAAGCTCATCATATTTTTCAACAACAATTGGAAACATTTTTGAATTTTCATTATACTCAGCTTCAAAATTTTCGTGGTGATACCTTACCATTACCCAATTACCATCACATCCAGACATGCAATTTAAAGTAGACACTCTGTTTGGCCAACTAGCACCTTCTAATGCTTTTACAAGTCTAGTTCTATATCTCCAAAATTCTTTCTCCATACCAGGTTTGATTTTGTAAATTAATATTCTTCTATGATTCACCATTTTATTTTCTTCTGGCATATAACTAGCTTCTTTATTTCTTGAAAGTATAGTATTCCCCTTTGATGTATGGAGTTTTCCTGTTGTTTTAAACCAAAAGTCATTTCCAGCTTTATCTACTTTATCAAATTCACTAACTTCCCCTGCATATTGCATTCTAATATAGTTTTGAGCATTAGGACCGCTTAAAATTTTAAAAGTTATGTAACGGGGCTGTCCATCTTCATTGTTATAAATTTTGGTTTTTTCTGCAACTGCTGATTCAAATTTTGCAACATTTTCCTGATTTACTTCTAATAATCTTGACTGTAAATACTGGGCATTCAGTCCTAATGACATTAAAATTGTCATTATAAAAAAGATATTTTTATTCATTTTAAATGATTTATGATTAATAATAGGTTAAGATACAAAGAACAATCTAAATCTAATGAAAAGAATATAACATGGACAATCTTCAAATAACATGGACAATCTTCAATAAGAAAGTTAAAAAATATAATAATCCTAGGGATATATTAATTCCTAATTAAAATATTTATGTTAAAAATTGTAAAGAATTATGTAATTAAATTCATACTTCAGTCTTTAGCTAAATTTACCCAATGACCAACCAATAATAGAACCTTGGACAGCACCCATAATTGAAGAAATGAATATATCAGTTAATACAAATTGAATTGAAACAATATTAGTTATTCCCATAAACTGAAAACCAAAGAATGTAAAAATTAAAGCTCCAAACCAAGTTCCAGTAATAGCTCCATTTTTCACATTATTTATCCCCATTTTATCAAAACTGATTATCATTAAGAAAATCAATGCTATACCACTAATTAGCATAAAAATAGGTTCTGGCACTTCATTTATGACACCTGGGAACAGTTTACTTAGTCTTATTTGCTCAGGACCATAAAAAAGAAGACCAGGTATAATACTTCCTATCCCAACACCAATAAAACTTACAACAAACGCTACAATATATTTTTTCATTTTACTATAAATTTTTATTAATAAATTTAAATATATGGTAATAAGTTTTCATGTTACCAGCTCCTAATTTATTTTTTTTTAACTTTATAAAAATTATAAGTAATATGTGTGACTGTGATTGTACCCCTTGTATAGAAGATAAATGTTCAGCATGTGTTTGTGACCCTTGCTCATGTTCTAATTGCGACTGCTAGTTTTTTATAAAAAACAAATAAAATCTAAATAACTTTTAGTAAATCCATCCGCCAATCTGAGAACGAATCTCAGCTCCATAATTTTTTTTGATATTTTACTTTTTAGAAACTTAACCCATCTAAATACTTAAATGAAGTTTCGATGTCTCCAATGGGGTCTCCTGCTAAATCTTGTTCTATAAAATAATGTTCCATACCTGTTTTTTGAGCAATTTCTATAATTTCTTTTAAAGGAATAGCTCCTTCCCCTGAAGGTACTAGGAGAGGAAATAATTCCATCCATTCAACATAAGTTGAGCCTTTTCCTTTAAAATTGGTTATTTTTTTCATGTCTTTTATGTGAAGCAACTTATAACGCCCTTCATATCTTTTTAGCAATTCTATTGGGTTCGCTTTTCCAGCAGTAGTCCAAAACAAGTCCATTTCAAAAAACACGATCTCTAAATCGGTTCCTTTTAAAATTAACTCTAAAGGGACAACTCCATCCTCCGGAATTAATCCATACCCGTGATTATGATAAGCGAATTTAACTCCTTCCTCTTTGGCTTGCCTACCTATTTCATTAAATCGTTCGCCCATTTTCTTATAGCTATCCAAATCGAGACGCTCGCTCTCAGGAATAAATGGCAAAACTACATATTTAGCTCCCATAATACGAGAAGCCTTCGCAAGCTCAACCATATTAGACTCCAAAGTGTATAAATCAGTGTGCATCGAAGGGGCCGTTATTTGATATTGTTGTAATAATGCTTTAAAATGTTCTGGGGAGTGGTTATAAAATCCACTGGCACTGAAACCTAATTTGGGAGTTACTAACGCCCAAGATTCTTTTTCGATTTCACTAGAAAAAGGATAAGGACCATATAGTTCAAACTCTCTAATTCCAATTTTAGACATTATTTTGATACTTCCCTCTAAATCGTTTTCCAAAATTTTTGGGATAGAAAACAAACCTAATCCTATATTATCCATATCCTAAAACTAAATAAATATTATATAATTATGTTATTCTATGTGTTATGAATTTAAATACAGCTGTAATAAACTGAAAATACTCAAAAAAAACTATTTAGTGTTATTTAAAAAAACTTGATACGGTCCTCTTCTAATTTAGGGGGTATTTTAGACTCTTATAGCTTTTTCCATACATCGGATCTACCACCTGAAGGTTTTTTTAAATTTATTGACATACTCCAAAGAGTAAAAGTTGCCAGAAAACTTAATGGTATAAATATATAATACGAGTCAGGAATAAATCTAAATAATTCAAATTCATGCAGGCAATGAATAATTCCAATCAAGAAATTTATATATAATAATATTGCAGATTTAGTTAAATAAATTTTCATTTTGCAAAGGTACAAAAACAACACACAGAATTTGCTTGTTTAAATAGTATTTTGTTTTCAAATAAGGAACAATTATAATACCATATTTATTAGCTAAAAAGTTTTTTTGATTTCTTTTTAATAATAGCTATATGCCTGCTACTCAAAAGCGTAAGGTTAGTTTCGAAATCTTTAGCACAAGTGCTAAGGATTGCCACTGGAGTAA
>TARA_Y100000385_G_scaffold4283_1_pt1 | contig 12693 bp, 8 predicted proteins | sample TARA_Y100000385 | Tara Oceans TARA_Y100000385 (sample SAMEA2620980) | marine metagenome | biome: marine biome (ENVO:00000447); feature: surface water layer (ENVO:00002042); material: "saline water (ENVO:00002010), including plankton (ENVO:xxxxxxxx)" | depth 5 m
CAAAACCGCAGGTTGGGGGTTCGATTCCCTCCTGGCCTGCCATTTTTTAAAATGGCAAGTAACGTTGCTTTAATGGCGATCCTTGTAAAGATAAGAATAAGGGTATGGTGGATAAAACAAATTCTGAAAGCACAAATGTGACCCTCGATTGGGTGCGTTCGGCCGTCGCAATCATAATTGTTGCGGCCGGTATTTATGCTAACTCGTATTTCTCCGCCGAATCCCTCTTACTGCGAGTGATTGGGCTACTTGTTGGCGCTAGCGTTGCGGGATGGCTGGCGGGAGGAACAAAGAGAGGGAAAGCTTTTATTAGTTTGTGTTTGGAAGCTCGAATAGAAATTCGAAAAGTCGTATGGCCAACACGTCAAGAAACGGTCCAAACAACTCTGGTGGTTTTGGTCGTTATTGTAATTGTTGCTTTAATTTTATGGCTTTTGGACTGGGGTTTAAATGCAGCTGTTTCATCGGTAATAGGTTAGAGGTCATAATGGCGAAGCGTTGGTACGTAGTGCAGGCCTATTCGGGATATGAAAAAAAAGTAATGATTGCCTTGCAGGAGCGTATAGCGCTCGCTGGTATGGAGGGGTCTTTTGACGAGATACTCGTTCCTACGGAAGAAGTCGTAGAGATGAGAGCAGGGCAGAAGCGGAAAAGTGAGCGGAAGTTTTTTCCAGGATATGTCCTCGTTCACATGGAGTTGAACGACGAGACGTGGCATTTAGTTAAGAGCACTCCCAGAGTGCTGGGTTTCATAGGAGGGACGGCTGAGCGGCCCGCGCCTATCACTGACAGGGAAGCCGCTAAAATTCTTTCGCGAATGGAAGAGAGTGAAGAAGCTCCCGCCCACAAGACGATCTATGAACCGGGTGAGATGGTGAGAGTTATTGACGGGCCTTTCAACGATTTTACAGGTACCGTTGAAGAAGTGAATTATGAAAAAAGTCGGTTGCGAGTCGCCGTTTTAATATTTGGGCGCTCGACACCTGTAGAGTTAGAGTTTGGTCAAGTAGAAAAAAGCTAGCAATTTGTAAAGGTTCGTTAACCAAAGCATTTTTATTTGGTGTATTTGGAATAGTCGCTCACTCATTGATGGCAAATGATGAAGTGGTCAGATATCAATTAAGTCTTTAACCGCTTAGCGAGGTTGGTTAGAGAGGTTATGAGGGGAGCTCACACAGCCTTTTGCTGATCGGAGCGTTCGAACCCAAGGAGAAAGTAAATGGCTAAAAAAGTGTTGGCTTATATTAAGCTTCAGGTTGGTGCAGGAAAGGCTAACCCGAGTCCACCGGTAGGTCCCGCCCTTGGGCAGCACGGTGTTAATATAATGGAGTTTTGTAAGGCGTTTAACGCGCAAACGCAGAGCTTAGAGCCTGACCTTCCTATACCAGTAGTAATTACGGTTTATGCGGACCGCAGTTTTACCTTCATTACAAAAACGCCTCCCGCCTCGGTTTTGCTGCGTAAAATTATCAATATTCCAAAAGGTAGTGGGCGACCGAATACAGAGAAGGTTGGTACTGTTACTCGCGCTCAGCTTGAAGAAATAGCGGCTCAAAAAATGGTGGACCTCACGGCAGCGGATATGGATGCAGCTGTGCGTTCTCTTGCAGGTAGTGCCAGAAGTGCCGGTATTAACGTAGAGGGAGTTGAGTAATGGGCAAATTAACAAAAAAGGGAAAGCTCATAGCTGAAAAAGTGTCTCCGGGAAAATTATATTCTGTGACAGAGGCCGTAGGACTTTTGACTGAGTTCGCGTCAGGGAATTTCAAGGAGTCTTTAGAGGTGTCGGTTAATTTGGGGATAGACGCGCGGAAGTCTGACCAAGCTGTTAGAGGCTCGACTGTTTTGCCGAGCGGCACAGGTAAAGAAGTTCGTGTAGCTGTATTTGCTCAGGGCGAGAATGCAGAAAAAGCAAAATCAGCTGGTGCTGATCTCGTTGGCTTCGATGATCTTGCAGAGAGCATTCAGGGTGGCAATTTAGATTTTGACGTCGTAATAGCAACCCCAGATGCGATGAGAGTCGTAGGAAAGCTTGGCACGGTTCTTGGTCCCCGAGGTTTGATGCCGAACCCGAAGGTAGGGACAGTAACGCCTGATGTTGAAACAGCGGTAAAGAACGCCAAAGGAGGCCAAGTGAGGTACCGAACCGACAAGAACGGTATCGTCCATGGGGGTATAGGAAAGGTTGGTTTTGATGCGACGGCAGTGCAAGCAAATCTTGAGGCGCTGTTGTTGGATCTAAAAAAATTCAAACCAGCTTCCTCAAAAGGTGTCTATATACGAAAGGTGGTTTTGTCTTCTACCATGGGCCCGGGCTTGCAGATCGATCACTCGGCGCTTGCGATATAAGAGTATAGGATTTTTAGCGCCTTGAAGCGCTGTGGGCGGCTTTTATTTGTGTGAAAGCTGAAAGAGTCGCCTCTCTAACTTTGTGGTTTTATTGATTTTAATGAAGCCATCAAAGACCGTAGGTGGTTTCTTTTTTGAAGCCTTAATGGCCTACGCAGATGGTGAAACCTGAATGCGGCAAAAGCCGTTATTCTAATCACCGAACAATTGAAGGTGCAAAAAATTTGTATTCTTCATGGGCTCATGACGAGCTGAAAATTTGGACCACTTGATTTTATGAATATCGCGAGCCGAGCGGCTTAAAAGTTCATATCAAATTGTGTTTCCATCTTTACTTAGGAGTGAAAGTAGTGGCTATAAGACTGCAAGAAAAGAAGCAGATCGTTTCTGAAGTCAGTGAGGCTGCTAACAATGCTTTATCCGCTGTTCTCGCCGATTATCGGGGTGTAACTGTGACGGATATGACTGGCCTCCGCAAAACCGCTCGAGAAAATAACGTGTACTTGCGTGTTGTTCGAAATACGCTTTTAAAAAAGGCAGTAGCAGGTACTGATTTCGAGTGTATTCAAGAGGTGCTAGTAGGACCGACAATTTTGGCGTTTTCGCTTGAAGATCCGGGGGCCGCTGCTCGCGTGCTTAAAGATTTCTCAAAAGAAAATAGTCAATTTGAAATTCGAGCATTGTCTGTTGGTGGTAAGTTATTGGACGCGAGTCAGATTGATGTGTTGGCTAAATTGCCAACGCATGAGCAAGCTCTCTCCATCCTTATGAGCGTGATGTTAGCGCCTGTAACAAAGCTTGCCAGAACTTTGAAAGAAGTTCCGTCGAAGGCGACCCGAGGAGTAGCAGCCGTTCGCGACCAGAAGCAGGAAGCAGCATAAAAATTAAACAGAAAGCATTATAAATCAATTAATTAGGAGATAAGAGTCATGGCTCTATCTAAAGAAGAAGTTTTGGAAGCGATCGCTGAGATGTCGGTTATGGATGTTGTACAGTTGGTCGAGGCGATGGAAGAAAAGTTTGGTGTTTCTGCTGCGGCTGCGGTTGCTGCCGCTCCCGCTGCTGCTGGGGGTGGCGAGGCTGCTGCTGCGGAAGAGAAGACCGAATTTGACATTGTTCTGACATCAACTGGTGACAAAAAGGTCAACGTTATTAAAGCAGTGCGGGGCATAACAGGTTTAGGCCTAAAAGAAGCGAAAGAGCTTGTTGATGGCGCTCCTTCAACACTCAAAGAAGCTGCTCCAAAAGGAGAGGCTGAAGAAGCTAAAAAGGCTTTAGAGGAAGCTGGCGCAAGCGTAGAGCTCAAATAAGATCTGTTGAGTGTCAGCCGTGCTAATTTCATTTTGTTGGCGCGGCTTGATGCTCGCACAACGCAGTAAAAGCTGCCCGCGGGCTACTAAATTTCAGCAAGACGCGAAGCATTTATCGTTTAGATATTCTGCTTAGATTGAAAATACTATGAGTTGAAACCTGCTGAGTTCAAAGCCGGTTAATAAATTATTATATCGACAATAACGCTAGGAACAGAAAATGGCCTATTCGTATACCGAAAAAAAGCGCGTCCGTAAAAACTTCGGCAAGTTGCCAAGCGCGATGGACATACCGTACCTCTTATCGATACAAGTTGATTCTTACAAACAGTTTACTCAAGTTGATTCTTCGCCAGAAGACCGTGCTCAGCAAGGCTTACATGCAGCCTTCAAATCGGTATTTCCAATCGTTAGTTATTCGGGAAAGGCGGTCCTAGAGTACGTGAGTTACGACCTCGGTAAGCCCACATTTGACGTAAAGGAGTGCCAGCTGCGGGGCACTACGTATTCTGTTTCATTGAGAGTAAAAGTCCGCTTGATTCTTTACGACAAAGAGTCAGCAACTCAAATTATTAAAGATATTAAAGAGCAAGATGTCTACATGGGTGAAATACCCCTTATGACAGATTCTGGAACTTTTGTCATAAATGGAACAGAGAGGGTAGTTGTTTCTCAGCTCCATCGCTCTCCTGGGGTATTTTTTGACCATGATCGCGGGAAAACGCACAGCTCTGGGAAGCTTTTATATTCGGCTCGAGTCATTCCTTACCGAGGGTCTTGGCTGGACTTTGAATTTGATCCGAAAGATATGGTTTATGTTCGGATTGACCGGCGTCGTAAATTACCGGCAACGGTTTTGATGCGAGCGCTTGGTTACACTTCGCAAGAAATCTTGGGTGAGTTCTATGAAAATAATTCTTTCAAGATTATCAAGGGCAAAGAAACAAGCTTTTCATTGCAGTTAGTTCCGTCTCGGCTCAGGGGCGATGTTCTAAATTTTAGTATTAAGGACAAGAAAGGAAAAACGATTGTTGAACAAGGGCGGAGAATTACAAGTAGGCATGTTAGGCAAATGGAAACCGCTGGGCTTAATGAGTTGAAAGTGACACATGATTTTTTGATTGGCACTTCATTAGCGACAGACGTTATGAACGATGAGACCGGTGAGGTGGTGATTCCGTGCAATGCAGAGATCACGCCAGAAGTTATTGAGGAGCTTGTTGCAAACAATGTGGAGCAATTCGACACGATTTACACGAATGATCTCGATTGTGGTCCCTTTATCTCGGATACGTTAAATATTGATGCGACGACGTCCAAGCTTGAGGCCATGGTTGAAATATACCGAATGATGCGCCCAGGGGAGCCGCCGACAAAAGAGTCAGCCGAAAATTTGTTTGGTAATTTATTCTTTGCGCCAGAGCGTTATGACCTTTCTGCGGTAGGACGAATGAAGTTTAACCGAAGGTTGGGGCGTCAAGAGTCGGAAGGTGGTTCGGTACTGGATCAAAAGGATATCGTTGATGTTTTGAAAACGTTAGTAGGCATTCGTAACGGCTTCGGATCCGTTGATGATATTGACCATCTTGGAAACCGACGTATTCGATCGGTTGGCGAGATGGCTGAAAATCAGTTTAGAGTTGGATTAGTGCGGGTTGAAAGAGCCGTAAAAGAACGATTAAGCATGGCTGATTCGGAAGGTTTGATGCCTCAGGACATGATTAATGCTAAGCCCGTTGCTGCAGCAATCAAGGAGTTTTTTGGATCAAGTCAGTTATCTCAGTTCATGGATCAAAACAATCCGCTATCGGAGGTCACTCACAAACGCCGGGTTTCGGCTCTGGGTCCAGGAGGGCTGACCCGAGAACGGGCTGGATTCGAGGTGCGAGATGTGCATCCAACACATTACGGTCGAGTCTGTCCTATTGAGACTCCAGAGGGTCCGAATATAGGGCTAATAAATTCTTTAGCGACTTATGCGAGAACAAATCATTATGGGTTTTTGGAGAGTCCGTACCGAAGAGTAGTAAAAAACAAGGTAACCGATTCTATTGACTTTTTGTCGGCTATTGACGAAAGCGACTTTGTTATTGCTCAAGCCAGCGCGCCATTAGATAAGAAGGGCGCTTTTACCGACAACTTAGTTACTGTGCGATATAAGGGTGAGACTCTTCTTAAATCGAAAGAAGAGGTAGATTATATGGATGTTGCCCCGCAGCAAATGGTTTCTGTGGCTGCTGCTCTGATACCTTTTCTGGAGCATGATGATGCTAACCGAGCTCTGATGGGTTCGAATATGCAGCGTCAGGCAGTGCCCACTTTGAAAACCGAAAAACCCCTCGTTGGTACAGGAATGGAAAGAAATGTTGCCAGCGATTCTGGCGTGTGCGAGGTGGCTTCTCGCGGGGGTACGATAGAAAGCGTTGATGCAGCTCGAATCATTGTAAGGGTGAACGACGATGAAACGAATGCTGGAGAAGCGGGAGTCGATATTTACAACCTGACGAAATATACCCGGTCGAATCAAAACACCTGTATCAGCCAAAAACCGCTTGTTAAAGAGGGTAATGTAATAAGTCAAGGCGATATCATTGCTGACGGCCCCTCAATCGATATGGGGGAGCTCGCGCTTGGGCAAAATATGCGAATCGCATTCATGCCTTGGAATGGGTATAACTTCGAGGATTCAATTCTAATTTCTGAGCGGGTTGTAAAGGAAGATCGTTTTACAACGATTCATATCCAAGAGCTTACCTGTATAGCTCGAGACACTAAGTTGGGATCTGAAGAAATTACTGCAGATATTCCGAATGTCGGAGAGGGTGCGCTGAGTAAGCTTGATGACTCTGGAATTGTTTATATTGGTGCCGAAGTAAGCGCGGGAGATATTCTAGTTGGCAAGGTAACGCCAAAAGGAGAGACGCAGCTTACGCCTGAAGAGAAGTTGCTAAGAGCAATTTTCGGAGAGAAAGCTTCTGATGTAAAAGATACTTCGCAAAGGGTTCCAACAAGTGTGACCGGGACGGTTATTGACGTTCAGGTTTTCACTCGGGACGGCCTTGAAAAAGATAAGCGTGCGATGGAGATAGAGGGTTATCAGTTAGCCCAAGTAAGAAAGGATATAGATGATGAATTTCGAATCGTCGAAGGCGCTACCTATGAAAGATTGGCTAAGGCTCTTGTAAATAAAGTTGTTGTAGGAGGGCCAAAATTAAAGAAAGGCCAAAAGGTAACCGCTGATTATCTTGATAGTCTTCCGCGAGAAAATTGGTTTAAGCTACGTATGTCTGATGATAAGGCAAATAAGCAGTTGGAGCTTGCGGAAGAGCAGCTACAATTAAGACGCTCCGATCTTGACGAGCGATACGAAGATAAGAGGAAGAAGCTTACGCAAGGTGATGATTTGGCGCCTGGGGTTCTGAAAATCGTAAAAGTTTATTTGGCGATTAAAAGACGCATTCAACCTGGCGATAAAATGGCTGGTCGTCATGGAAATAAAGGAGTTATCTCTGTCATTATGCCGGTCGAAGACATGCCCTATGACGAAAGCGGTGAGCCTGTAGATATCGTTCTTAACCCTTTGGGTGTTCCCTCGCGTATGAATGTAGGTCAGATTCTGGAGACACACTTAGGCGCAGCTTCAAGAGGTTTGGGAAGTCGCATTGCGACGATGCTAGAAGCAAAGAAAAAAGCTGCTGACGTAAGAAAGTTATTAATTGAGATTTATAACAAAATCGGCGATAGGAAAGAGGATATAAAAGGGCTTTCCGATGATGAGATTTTGGAGCTTGCGCATAACTTACGCGGCGGCGTCCCGATGGCGACACCAGTATTTGATGGTGCGGCTGAAGTTGAGGTGAAGAGCATGCTTGAGCTCGCGGGCATTGACGAGAGTGGTCAGTTTTGGTTGAGTGACGGTCGAACGGGCGAAACATTTGATCGACAAGTTACGGTGGGCATCATGTACATGCTTAAGCTTAACCACTTGGTTGATGACAAGATGCATGCTCGGTCCACGGGGTCATATAGTTTGGTGACCCAACAACCTCTCGGAGGTAAGGCTCAATTCGGCGGGCAGCGGTTTGGTGAAATGGAGGTTTGGGCTTTAGAGGCCTATGGCGCCGCCTACACTCTGCAAGAAATGCTTACAGTTAAGTCTGACGATGTCGCGGGTCGCACCAAGATGTATAAAAACATTGTTGATGGCGACCATCGAATGGAGCCGGGAATGCCTGAATCTTTTAACGTTCTAGTGAAAGAAATCAGGTCATTGGTTATCGACATGGAACTAGACGTCAGTAAATAGAAATCAGTTAATATGAAAGCTGTGCCTCGCAAATAGGCAGGTTGAGGAGTAAGAATGAAAGACCTTTTAGGTTTGTTAAAGTCTCAGTCACCCTCTGATGAATTCGATTCGATCCGAATCGGCCTTGCTTCTCCGGAGATGGTGAGGGCATGGTCCTTTGGTGAGGTAAAAAAGCCGGAGACGATTAATTATAGAACCTTTAAACCTGAGAGGGATGGCCTTTTCTGTGCGAAGATTTTTGGGCCGGTAAAAGATTACGAATGTTTGTGCGGTAAGTATAAACGCTTAAAACATAGAGGTGTAATTTGTGAAAAGTGCGGGGTCGAAGTTGCGCTCTCGAAAGTTCGCAGAGATAGAATGGGACATATCGAGTTGGCGACCCCTGTAGCACATATTTGGTTTTTAAAATCATTGCCCTCGCGAATAGGTTTGTTGCTCGATATGACGCTCAGAGATATTGAACGCATTCTTTATTTTGAGTCTTTTGTCGTAACAGACCCAGGCATGACAACTCTGGAAAAGGGGCAGTTGCTGAATGATGAGCAATATTACGAGGCAATGGAGGAGTTCAGTGACGAGTTCGACGCAAAAATGGGTGCGGAAGCGGTCCAGGCGTTGATGAAAGACCTTGATGTACCCGCTGAGGTTTCCCGGCTTCGTGAAGAAATTCCCGCAACTAATTCGGAGACGAAGCTGAAAAAGTTATCGAAGCGGCTTAAATTGCTTGAAGCATTTTCTGAGTCGGGCAATAAGCCGGAATGGATGGTGATGACAGTTTTACCTGTTTTACCACCGGACCTTCGGCCCTTAGTGCCTCTTGATGGCGGGCGGTTTGCGACATCAGACCTCAATGACCTCTATCGCAGAGTAATAAATCGCAATAACCGATTGAAAAGACTTTTAGACCTCAACGCTCCGGATATAATTGTTCGAAATGAAAAGCGTATGTTGCAAGAGGCGGTAGACGCTTTACTTGACAACGGCCGTCGTGGTCGTGCCATAACAGGGTCGAACAAAAGGCCGTTGAAGTCCCTCGCAGATATGATTAAGGGCAAACAAGGCCGGTTTCGGCAGAATTTGCTTGGAAAGCGCGTTGATTATTCGGGTAGGTCAGTTATTGTTGTTGGACCGACATTACGTTTGCATCAGTGCGGCTTGCCAAAAAAAATGGCATTGGAGTTGTTCAAGCCGTTCATCTTTGGAAAGCTTGAGCGCCGGGGATTAGCAACAACGATTAAAGCCGCAAAAAAAATGGTTGAGCGAGAAACCGCAGAGGTCTGGGACATTCTTGCGGAAGTGATTCGTGAGCATCCAGTCTTATTGAACCGAGCTCCCACGTTACATCGCCTGGGAATCCAAGCCTTTGAGCCAGTTTTGATTGAGGGTAAAGCCATACAGCTTCATCCCTTAGTTTGTGCTGCGTACAACGCCGATTTTGATGGCGACCAGATGGCTGTCCATGTACCTCTGACTCTTGAGGCGCAGCTTGAAGCTAGAACTCTTATGATGTCAACGAATAATATCTTGGCCCCATCGAGTGGCGAACCAATAATTGTTCCTTCACAGGATGTCGTTTTGGGGTTGTACTACATGACTCGTTCGAGGGTAAATGCCAAAGGGGAAGGCATGATTTTCGCCGATCAGAAAGAAGTTCAGCGCGCCTATGAAACTGGGAATGTTCATTTGCAGGCAAAAATCAAAGTTCGAGTTACTGATTTCATAAAGGATGAAAACGGCGATTTAGTATCAAATACGGCGATTGTCGATACAACTGTGGGGCGGGTGATGTTGTTCAACGTAGTTCCTTCAGGCCTCCCTTTTTCTATGGTTAATCAAAAGATGGGAAAGAAACCTATTTCTCAGGTTCTGAACGCTTGTTATCGAAATGTTGGGTTGAAGGAAACCGTAATATTCGCGGACCAACTCATGTATACCGGTTATAAGTACTCAACCAAATCAGGTTCTTCTATTGGGGTTAATGATTTTGTTATACCAAAAGAAAAGGCATCGATTATTGGGCAGGCCAACGCTGAGGTCGAGGAAATAGAAGCACAGTTCGCATCGGGGCTCGTAACGCAGGGAGAAAAATATAATAAAGTCATTGATATCTGGTCGCGAGCCAATGACATAGTAGCTAAGTCAATGATGGAAGGTCTGTCTACTGAGCCTGTAGTCAATAAGGCGGGCGAAACTGAGCAACAAGAGTCCTTTAATTCAGTTTATATTTATGCTGACTCTGGAGCAAGGGGCTCGCCCGCGCAAATTCGGCAGCTCGCTGGAATGAGGGGGCTAATGGCTCGGCCTGACGGGTCCATTATTGAGACGCCGATTACGGCGAATTTTAGAGAGGGCTTGAGTGTATCCCAATACTTTACTTCAACCCATGGAGCTAGAAAGGGGCTGGCTGATACGGCGTTAAAAACTGCCAACTCAGGTTATTTGACGCGTCGTCTTGTCGATATATCTCAAGATCTTGTTGTAACTGAAGTAGATTGCGGCACCGACGAAGGTTTGAGAATGGCGCCGATAATTGAAGGCGGCGATATTATTGCTCCGCTCGGGGATAGGGTGCTCGGACGCACACTGGCTGTTGATGTTGTTGACGAAAAAACGAAAGATGTCATTGTAGCGTCAGGTACTACTTTGGACGAAAAACTTGTTGATATTTTAGACGAAAAAGGAGTCGATGAGCTTTACGTTCGATCACCTATCACTTGCGCTACGCGTTTTGGAATCTGTGCTACTTGTTATGGTAGAGACCTGGCGAGAGGGCACGTGGTTAATGTCGGTGAGGCGATTGGTGTTATAGCGGCGCAATCTATTGGTGAGCCAGGCACGCAGTTAACTATGCGGACGTTCCACATCGGAGGGGCGGCTTCGCGTGCAACGGCCGCAGATAGTGTGCAAGTTAAAAATTCCGGAAAAATCCATTTACACAATATGAAAACGGTTGAGAATATAAAAGGCGAGCTGGTTGTCGTGTCGCGATCGGGAGAGCTCATTGTTGACGATTTGCAGGGTCGTGAGCGAGAGCGATATAAGCTGCCTTATGGGGCTGTGATTACTATCGGTAAGGAAACGGTCGTTGAAGCGGGACAGGTTGTTGCTGCATGGGATCCTCATACTCACCCGATAATTTCTGAGGTCGCGGGCTCGGTGGCCTTTAGTGCAATGGAAGAAGGAATTACTGTTAGGGAGCAAACAGATGAGATTACAGGTCTAAGTAGCATTTCAGTTATTGATCCAAATGAGAGGTCTTCGGGGGCAAAGGAATTGCGTCCTGCTGTTACGGTTGTCGATAAAAAGGGTAAGGAATTGTGTTTGCCCGGTACCACACATCCAGCTCATTATTTCTTGCCCGCCGGTGCGATAGTTTCCTTGAAGGATGGGACTGCCCTAAACCTTGGGGACGTAGTTGCGCGGATTCCGCAAGAGGGTTCGAAGACGCGGGATATCACGGGCGGTCTCCCTCGGGTTGCGGATTTGTTTGAGGCTAGGCGGCCTAAGGAGCCGGCTATTCTCGCTGAAATTTCGGGAACAGTTAGTTTTGGTAAAGAGACAAAAGGCAAGCGCCGTTTAGTTATTACACCGAAGGATGGCGTTAATCCGATTGATGGCAGTGATCACTACGAGGTTTTAATATCAAAATTGCGGGCCATGGCGGTTTTTGAAGGAGAGTATATTGAGAAAGGAGAGGTCGTGTCAGAGGGGCCTCCTGCTCCGCATGATATATTGCGACTTAAGGGCGTTGAAGCGTTAGCGGAGTATATAGTTAACGAAGTCCAAGATGTTTACCGGCTTCAAGGTGTCCGAATAAACGACAAGCACATAGAAGTAATTGTCCGTCAAATGCTGCGTAAGGTGGAAATCATCGATTCTGGAGAATCGAACTTAATAAAAGGGGAACAGTTAACGCTTACTCAAGTGATGGAAGTTAATGACAATTTGCTGAAGGAGTCTAAGTCACCAGCGAGATTTAATCGAATGTTGCTTGGCATTACCAAGGCGTCCCTTGCAACTGAATCTTTCATTTCTGCTGCATCTTTTCAAGAGACGACTCGAGTGTTAACTGAAGCAGCGGTCACGGGTAAGAGAGATTTCTTGCGTGGATTGAAAGAGAATGTCGTTGTCGGCAGATTAATTCCTGCAGGTACTGGGCTTGCTTACCATGAAGCTCGGAAAAAGAGTTATCTTGACGATTATGACTTTGATTCGGCCAGCGTTATTGATGTTGAGGCTGCCCTTACGGAAGCGCTTAATGAGGAAGTCGAGGGTTAGCATTATTGATCTTCAAGGAGTTGACTCTGAAGCGCTGTGTCTTTAGAATCCGCGTTCATTTTATGGAGTCCTTGGGGTATCAGCGGGCACGGTACGGGTAAGAATAGAAGGTGCATTTGTGCTTAAAGAGACTCGATTCAAATGTCGAATCGGTTAGAAGAAGATAAAATAAGAGGTTTGTTTTTTTACTATGGCTACTATAAATCAACTGGTCCGGAAACCTAGGAAGAGTAAAAACGTTAAAAGCGGTGTGCCTGCATTGCAAGGATCCCCTCAAAAAAGAGGAGTTTGTACACGGGTTTACACGACTACTCCTAAGAAACCGAATTCTGCCTTGAGAAAAGTTTGCAGGGTTAGATTGGTGAATGGCTTTGAGGTTTCATCCTACATCGGCGGGGAAGGTCATAATTTGCAGGAGCACTCAGTGGTTTTGATACGGGGTGGCAGAGT
>TARA_Y100000385_G_scaffold109502_1_pt1 | contig 12686 bp, 20 predicted proteins | sample TARA_Y100000385 | Tara Oceans TARA_Y100000385 (sample SAMEA2620980) | marine metagenome | biome: marine biome (ENVO:00000447); feature: surface water layer (ENVO:00002042); material: "saline water (ENVO:00002010), including plankton (ENVO:xxxxxxxx)" | depth 5 m
TGTATGTAGGAAATCAGGAAGTAAGTAAGATTTATCAAGGAGCCATAAAGGTTTTTGATACAGACCCTAGCGGGAGTGCTTATGCACAAATAGTTAAAGATAAAGACAAGCCCAAGAGTATTTTTAACTACGAAAATAAAGATTGATTATGGTGTATCCTTAATAATGGATAACTTCTTCTATAATATAAGGGTATAAATATGGCTATTGTGAGCACTACTGATGTTTGTCAGAATGTCGATTCTACTAGAGAAATTCCAAAACATGGCACAGCTTTAGTTCATGTCACTAGAGATGGAACCACTTATGTTGTTAACGATTATGTCGTGAACACACCAGCATTTACAACTGTAGAAACAACCTTAACAGGAAAATTTGATGAAACAGGATATTACGTCACTGGAGATACAGTCGATGGTGGGACACCATAGGGTTGCTGTTGTAGGTAATGGTGGTGTTCTTCTCAATAAAGAAGATGGTGATTTAATAGATTCTTATGAAACTGTTATTAGAATGAATAGTTTTCAAATTAAAGAAGAATTAATTAAACACTCAGGTAAAAAAACCACCATTTGGGCTAATGCTATGCATCATAAGGTGCCCTTTAAAGAAGATGGTGAATATCAACACATTGTGTGCCCATTACCTTTACATGTTCCAAAAAGACTGCAAAGATATGGAGCTACTAACAGACAAATGCTTCAAACATACTCTAAAAAAACATTATTTATACCAGAAGATTATTTTGCAGAACTAACCACAAGACTTATTAATCCTAGTACTGGGATAGCTATGTTATTCTGGCTGCATAAAGAACAAATACCTTTCGACATATTTGGATTTTCTTTTTTTAATAAAAAACACGCACACCATTATCATGATTCTAGATCCTCTTGTGGTCATGATGGTAATAATGAAGAAAAATTCTTTGAAAGTTGTTTAAAATGTTAAAAATAAGTCGTGAATTTTGGTTTACTTTAGTAAGTTTTATATTTAGTGGATTATACTTGTTTGGTATTTTAAAAAACAATGATAGTAAAGAAGAATTAATAGAAGTCGTTACCCATGCTGTAGAATCAGTTATTTTAATTGCTGGTCAGGGACTTATATTTTATAAATATATGAAAAGCAGGAAGGACGCTAAGGATCGAGAAAAAGGTGTAATAGATATTGTACATCCTTATGAGATTAAACCAGACAATTCTGAAGACACCCCTATTATTGAAGAGGAATTAAGCAATGAGCGAGAAGACAACAAAACAACTGATCAAAGAAGAAGTACAGAAGTTAATAGAAGAAACAAAAAAGTCAGCAAGCGACGTAAAGAAGATCGCAGTAGGCGAAGCATGGAAAATTCTACAGCTATTAACCGCAGTCGTAATACAAATAATTGAAAACATTGGCAAAGATTTAAGTAGTCCAGAGAAAAAACAACTAGCATTAGAATTAATTAGTCATTTTTATGACGAAGTGTTTAATGTTGTATTGCTACCTTGGATTCCTGTATTTGTACAGTCTTGGCTTAAGGGTCATGTAAAACAGCTCTTAATGCTTTTCGTAGGTTCTGCTATTGATGCTTTAGTAACAACATTTAGAAATGTAGGCGTATTCAAGCCTAAAGTTGCTGTAGCAGCAGATCTTTCCGTAGAAGAAAAAAACTTGGCCGTGAATGATTTTATTAATAATTTTAATGTAATTATAAGGAACGCAGTATAATGAATATAGATAATTTCGGCGCTATGCCCAGCACACTCGATGTGTGTTTATACTTAGGAGTACTAATTGTTGTTTATGTTTTATTTCAAGATAAATTAGGTCCTGTAAAGGAATTTATTACTAATTTTCTTCGTAAAGCAAAACCAACACGCAACACGGAAGTTGTAGCAATAGACGAAAATGTTGTAGCTGATGAAATTCATAGTGAAAGTGAATTATTCTTTAAGTTAATCAGAAGCTGGAAACTCACAAAAGATCTGGCTGAACAGTATGGTGCTAATAAAGCTGTTGAAATTGCAGATGAAATGTTCCCTCATTTAATACCAAAGGATGAAGATAATGTCAAAAGAGAAAATCCTACTTATACTAGCTAGTGTTTTAATTTTAGTTGGTTTATTCAAACCTAATTTTAGTGAATTAACATCTGTTATAAGCAATCCATCTACGGTAGCTGCTGTAAAAGTTGATGCCCCAGAAAACGAAGAGTTGTTAAATCTTGCTAAACAAGTAACTGAGTGTTTTAAGAGTGGTTCTGATGATCGTAAAACAGAAGCTCTTAGACTAGCTCATCTGTATCATGATATGGCTACGTTGGTTTCTTTAGACAAAGAAGATGTCGTGATAGAAAATACAGAAGCTATTAGGCAAGCTAACATTCTGGCGGGCTCTATGCTTAAACTTAATATCAAAGACAAGTATGAAGGATTGTCTGAAGCTGCAGAAAACTTAGTTGCATCTGCTATTGGTACAGACAATGTTAAACTAACAGATGAATTAAGAGAAAAAAGTGTTCGAGTCTTTTTAGCTTTGTCGTGGGCCTGTTTAGAAGGAAGTAAATAATGCCAAGAATGACTCCTCAAGAATTATATGTAGAATACAGAAAAGGCTTTAGTGGCTGTCTGTGGGAAGAACATATTTTCGAAGAATTATTAGAAGGTTCAAAATACGGATACTTCAAACAAGGTGCTAGAAAAATTAAAAATAGTGGCAAAGGTAAATTGTCAGCTCCTTTTAAGTCTGTATTGAAGTTCGATAAAAACGCTTATATAGAAAGACAAACAACAGGAGATTGTGTGTCACATGCGACTAGATCTGCTGTAGATGTCTCTCGTGCTGTTGAGATTCATATTAAGGGAGAAAGAGAAAGCTGGATTGCCAGAGGAGCTACAGAAGCTATATATGGTTGCAGAGGTCACGGTGGCCAAGGTATGAGTTGTAGTCGTGCTGCTGCTTTTGTGAGTAAAAATGGAGGAGTGTTAGTTAGAAAAAATTATCCTGGTATTATGGATTTAAGTAAATACAACAGTAAGGTCGGCACTAGTTGGGGAGCCAGAGGCTTGCCAGATAAAGTAATAAAGAAAGCAGATGATCATCAAATTAAGACAGTCTCTTTAATCAAAACAGTAGAAGAAGCTAGAGATGCATTAGCTAATGGGTATGGTTTAAGTGTGTGTTCTAGTTATGGATTTTCCAACCGTAGGGATAGCAAGGGATTTGCGAGAAAAAGTGGGTCATGGGCTCATGCAATGTCATGGACAGCTTGTGACGACACTGGTAAAGAACCAGCTTTTCTTGTGCAAAACAGCTGGGGTAAATGGAATGATGGAGGTCATCCAGAATGGAGTAAAATTCCAGACGGTTCGTTTTTAATACACGCAGATGTGGCTGAAGGTATGTTAAGACAAAATGGTGCTTATGCTTTCAGTAACTTTGATGGTTTCCCTCCTCAAAAACTTCCAGATTATGGTTTCGGAGAATATTTATGAAATTTTTAGATAAAGTAGCTATAAATAGATTGATATCTATATTGACAAATTTTGTATTGTCGTTAATTAAAATATTTAAACCTTCGGATAGTGTTAATACTCCAACACCAAGACGTAGACCACTATTAGATTTAATAAACAAATGGACTAAAAAATAATGATTAAAATTATATGTGTAGGTTTGTTAGTTTCTGCTGCCACAGTTTCTACTTTTAAATACTCGACAGTATCTGTAGTGACTATTGCTGGTGCTATTATGAAGTCTAATTCTGTTACAGTAATAGAAAAATACAAGCGTAAAGACTGTCCTGTTTGCAAAGGTAAGGGATGGTATATCAGCGGTGACGGTATTAAAAAAGTTGATTGTGGTTATTGTGAGCCAGAAAAGAAAACAACTGAAATAGTGGTGGATTAATGAAAGAATATCCTGATAGAGTTAATGAGATAGCTAGTGCAGTTATTAAAGACATTGACCCTAAAGAATCTGAACGATATGGTATTGTGACCATTATTATGATTATAAGCATCACGCTTACGTTCATTAGAATAATGCAAGAGTGTGAGAAAAATAAAACATGCGACATGACCGAAGAAGAGAAACGACAATTTGTTTTACAAAGAATTAAAACCCTCTCTGAAAGACAAGGCTGGTATACTCGTATGCGCATTAAGAAAGTTTTAAGACAAAATTTAGGCAAAGAAGTGTATAAACAATATAGGGATACTATGTCTAATAATATTTTAAACATAGGTTCCAACTTGTCTGAAGAAGATTTAAAACTTTTAATGGAGCAAATTTGATATGTTTAGTTTATTAATATGGTGCTTTTATGGCATTTTTGTTGGCTCTATAGCCAAAGCTATCGTTCCCGGTGAAGAAAGAATGGGTTTCTTTCAAACCATAGCCCTCGGAGTAGCGGGCTCATATATGGGTGGTGCGGTAGGTTACTTGTTAGGTATGTCGAATGGATTCGCTCCTTCTGGTATTGTTTTCGGCATCGGAGGCGGTGTCTTAGCGTTAGTTGTTTATAATAAATTGCAGAAAAAAATGTAATAAAGTGTTTATAGATAATTTCTTTATAGCAGGTCCATGCGTACTTGAATCTGATTCGCTATGCATGGACATTGCTTTTCGTGCTCAGGAAATATGCAAAGAGAATGGTTTTGATTTTTTTTTTAAAACCTCTTTCGACAAGGCTAATAGAACCTCAATAGATTCTTTTCGTGGTCCTGGTTTAGAAAAAAGCCTAGACACATTCTCTAAACTTCAAAAAGCTGGTATTAAAGTTTGTACAGATGTACATACTCCAAACCAACCATCTTTATTGCAGGACTATGTAGATATTATTCAAATTCCAGCATTTCTTTGTAGACAAACAGATTTAATTGTTGAAGCAGCAAAAACAAATAAAATAGTAAATATTAAAAAAGCACAATTTTTAAGTGTAGACAAAATAAAATATTGTATAGATAAGTGTAAAAGTGTCGGTAATGATAAGATCATGCTTACCGAAAGAGGTACCAATTTTGGTCCTAATGAATTAGTTGTAGACTTTAGGAACATAATGGGGTTGAAACAATATGGTCTTCCGGTTATTATAGATTGTACACACAGTTGTCAGCAAATTATGTCCGGAAACATTACTGGTGGTAATAGAGAATTTGCCCCACTTTTTGCAAAAGCTGGTATAATATTTGGTATCAATGGAATATTTTCGGAAATACATTTTGAACCAGACAAAGCTTTAAGTGACAAGGCTAATACTATAAGTTTAGAAACTTTTAATGGAATAGCGAAATGGTGGAATGAATATAGAGAAAAAGAAAAAACAAGTAATATATGTTGATATTGATAATACTATTTGCACACAAGATGGTCAGAATTATGAAAATGCTAAACCTATGTATGATAGAATATCTAAGATAAATGATTTATATAATAAAGGATATTATGTCGTGTACTGGACAGCCAGAGGAACTACAACTGGTAAAGAGTGGAGAAAACTAACAGAACTACAGTTAAAGAGATGGCTAGTTAAATACCATGAATTACGTTTTGGTAAACCTGTATACGATTTGTTTATAGATGACAAGAATATAAACTCTGAGGTTTTCTTTAATGATAGATAAAAAAATACTAGTAACAGGTGGTGCTGGGTTTTTAGGAAGTCATGTTTGTGAAAGACTTAGCTTTTCAACAGATACTTCTTTAAATTTTGTTGCACCTAGAAGCAGAGAATATGATTTAAGAAACAATACAGATACTCAGGTTCTTTTTTCAGATTTTGAACCTAATGTGGTAATTCATTTAGCAGCAACTTGCGGAGGTATTCAATCTAATCAAAGAAATCCAGGTAGATATTTTTACGATAATATGCTTATGGGTATGAATATTATAGAACAGTCTAGATTGCATAATGTAGATAAGTTTATATTTGTTAGTACTGTTTGTGCCTATCCAAAATATTGTAAGGTTCCTTTTATGGAATACGATATCTGGAAAGGTTATCCAGAAGAAACTAATGCTCCTTATGGAATAGCTAAAAAATCACTGCAAGTGATGTTAGACGCTTACAATAAAGAATATGGATTAAAGAGCATAACTCTTATTCCTGCAAATTTATATGGTCCTAATGATAATTTTGACGAAGAAAAAAGTCATGTTATACCAGCGTTAATCAAAAAAATATATAGTGCTAAGAAGAATAAAGAAAATATAATAAAAGTTTGGGGAGATGGTAGTGCTACAAGAGAATTTTTATATGTTAAAGACGCAGCGGAGGCAATACGATTATCTATAGACTTAGATTATGATTCTAATTATGTTAATTTAGGAACAGGTACTGATATTAGTATTAAAGATTTGGTATTGTTATTGTGTGAATTAATGGAATACGATGGTGAAATTGTTTGGGATTATTCTAAACCAAATGGTCAACCTAAAAGACAATTAGCTGTAAATAAAGCCAAAAACCTATTAGGATGGCAAAGTAAAATAACATTAGAACAAGGACTAAAGGAAACAATCGGTTGGTATGAAAGCAATAACCCGCTATATTGACATAGAAAAGCTTACAGCACCTGTCAATAATTTAGAAGCAATAGTTTTATTAAGTACAGGAAAAGAAGAGCAGGCTTTAAAAGATCATTTTATCGATCAAGTAATTATCAATACCGACGCAGAAGATACGGATAGAGCTAAAGATATAGATTTTTATATTTATACGAATAAAAATAAACCAAACAAATTTAATACTACTTACCTAGAGAAAATATTTAAGTCTGTTACTTACAAGTTTTTGTCAGTTCCTAATAATAAAGATTTCTATTTTCATCCACACCAAGTTAAAAATCTTACAGAAGCTCAGTTAAAATTTTATGATTTTACTCACGGTCAAAAATCTGGTCCTAATTATTCTTTTTTTAGAATTTTACACGATTTAAAAGAATATAATACTTCTTTGATGTTAGAGTCTGATTGTTTTTTAAAACCGGGATGGATTAATGACACTTGGAATTATACTAAACACTGTAATGGTTTATGGGTTTCTGGTGCTAAATATTCAGGTGCTGCTAGATGTGATACAGATCCTTTGGAACTTCTTACAAAACACATTAACGGAGGTGTATGTTTATACGCTACCGGGGATTATCATTTTCAACAATTTATAAAATTAATGGAAAACTTTTTAATAGATGTTATGGAAGACTTCCCTGCTTATCCTTACGACTATATAATTCCTATGATGATATGGACTTATGTAAATTCAGAAGATACCAATTATTATCAATTTGGTAGATATCTTGAAAAATATTATTGTTTTAATAATCTAATAGCTAATTTAAGTGTTGAGTTAGATTCGTCTTTAGATCCTGAAGAAATTTTTAGACTATACAAATATAAGATGCTGCATAAAAAGCCTTTCTCATATAAGAAATTTACAGAATGAATCTTCTAGGTACAAAAAGAAAAAACTCTGAAGTATATAATTATTTATATAAATACCCTATTGATGAATGGGCTGTTAAAGCATTTGAAAAGATAAATAGACAAGAACTGACAGAGCAACAACTTGCTGAACATAATAAGTGTGAAGAATTTTTAACTGAACATACAGAAAACGCGATATGTTTAGTAGGTCATGCAAGATCTCCTTTTTATGTAGATTCAGTTATGTATGAAAAAGAGGGCTCAAAAAGAATATCCCTTGAAGTTAAAGACAATAAGATATTTTTGGGTGATGCTTTGTGGGATGAGTCTGGTTGGAATGCGAAATACGACTTGTTAGATTTTGTAGTTATGTCTGATGGCGAATTAAGAATAGGTTTGAAACACTTCTGGATGGCTGATACAACCTCGTTTGTTTATGGTGCGGGTAGAATGATAGTTTCTAGAGAGGGAGATATAGAATACATAGATAATCATTCAGGCCACTACACTCCTAGTGCAGAACAATTCCAAAAAACTTTAAAGCTTTTAGATTACCTTAGTATCAAACATACTTACACAAGGACGATATGGGCATGAAAATATATACTTATTATGAAGACGTAGGATTTAAAAAACAATTAGAACTTATAGAAGTTTGGGAAGAAAGCTGGAGAAAACAAGGATTTGATCCAATTGTTTTAAATAGAGAGGACGCTAAGAAATCACCCTTATATCAAAAATATTACGACTTTGTACAAAGAGTTCATGAAAAAATATCGGGGAAAACCTTACCAGAGAATAATTACTGGTTAGCAGCTCAATTAGAAATAGTTGCTTTTACAACTATACCTAAAGGAGAAGTAGCTTATATATCTGATTATGATGTGATCAATAAAAGTTTTACACATAAAACAAAAACGGGGAAACTTCATTGGAGAGATTCTTGTTGTTCATGTTTTGCATCGGGTAGTTGTTGGGGCTGGAGAAAATATGTTAAATTACTAATAGAAGAAGAAAAAACTATTACTGATTGGTGCTTACAGGAAAAAGAAAAAACAAAAAGAACAGAGTATGGAGATCAAGACTTCTTAATAGCTGTCGAAAAAATAGGTTTAGAAAAAGATGTTTACGAGATGTCCAGAAGTCCCAATTTGTGTAAAATGTATTTTCCTACTACTAAAGGAAAAGACATAAAATTATATCATCTTTCTCATAGCAACATAGGTCAAGTAATAAAGCGTTATAAAAAATACAACAAAATTTTTAATGTAGAAAATAGTCACATAGATTATTCTAACTTAGAAGAAATTCGTGTAATTTTAGCAAAGCAAATACTAAATGACTAATAAAAACATCTTTCAAGTTTCGATAGGTTTAAACCATAACCATCCAGAGATTGTCCAATCTATTAATGATATGAGAAACTCAAATCCTAGTTGGACATATCATTTAATTACAGAGAAAAAAGAAGTAGATAATTTTATGTTACAAAATTTTGGACAGTCTAAAGATGAATTTGAAAAAAGAATCTTTGAAACTTATCAAGAAATTCCGAATATTATTGAAAGACAATCATCAGATTTTGAGGAGAAACGCCTACATCATTTAATTGCGCAGTTGGATTTATATAGGGTGGCTATGATATATACTCACGGTGGTTTATATTTGGATATAGATTCAGAATTAAAAGGCGATTTCAATCAATTCTTAAATTCCGATGCTGTATTTTTCTTAACAAACAAAGCAGAAATTTTTAATGCTGTTTTTTATTCTGTTCCAAAACATGAAATGCTAAAAATTCTTTTGAAACAAATAAGTGATAATATCTTAATAAATAAATTTTCTAATTTGTATAAAGCTTGCGGACCAAATGTTCACACTTTTATTGCTCAACGCATGTTTGATTTTGATATGGAAAATTACCAGAATATTATTAACAAATTGCTTAAAATTAAATCTTATTCTTTGAGATATACTGATGCTTGTTCTGAATCTTTGATGTTAAAAATAGAAGCTGGATTTAAAAAATATTTATATAACGGTGAGCATAATTCTTATTGGCAAAAAAATGCTCATTGGAACAATTAAAATTTAAAAGGCAACAAATGTTACTTATTGCGTTTGGAACAAGACCTGAGTGGATAAAAATAAAACCACTAATTAATAAAATACCAAATCAGATAAAGTATAAGCTATTACATATTAGACAACACAATGATTTAATAGATAAATTTATTACTAACTATAATCCCGTGTGCCTAGAGATAGATAATTCAGTAAATAGATTAGATTCTATAATTTCTTCAATATTAAATAAAATTGATCCAATTTTTGAAAACGTCACACACACATTAATTCAAGGAGATACAACTTCTGCTTTAGCCGTAGCTTTGTCCTCTTTTCATAGAAAAATACCTGTTCTACATTTAGAAGCTGGATTAAGGTCTGGAGATATGAATCACCCATATCCAGAAGAGTTTAATAGGATAGCTATTAGTAATATAGCAAGCATACACCTATGTCCAACTCAAGAAAATTTAAATAATATAAAGTCTAATTATTCTGGTGAAACTTATTTAGTTGGTAATACAGTTTTAGATAATTTAAAAAATATTAAACCAACTTTAGGAAATCAGGTTTTAATAACATTACACAGAAGAGAGAACTTAAATATAATAAAAGAATGGTTTATAGCTATTGAAAATATAGCAGCCCAAAATAAAAATTTAGAATTTATTTTTCCCATGCACCCAAACGATAAAATACAAAAATATAAATATATATTCAAAAATGTTGAAGTCGTTAAGCCCTTTTCTTACGAAAAGTGTATAGATATAATTGCTAAATGTGGTATTTTAATAACTGATAGCGGAGGTATTCAAGAAGAGTCGGCTTTTTTACACAAAAAGAGTATCGTATGTAGAACAACAACGGAAAGAAAAGAGGGTGTAGGAACATTCTCTACGCTGTGTCAATGTCCAAAAGATTTGTATACAATTTTTAAAAATACTAAAATAGAAATAGTTGATAAACCTTGCCCGTATGGAGATGGTAATTCTTGTGATAAAATATTAGATATATTACAAACAATTTTTTGATTATGAAAAGCATAAAATTATGAATTATATCAATACAAATAATGTTAATATCAATAATTTTAACGTTAAATCTAAACGAAAAAACTTATTGAATTTTCTAGCTATAAGAAAAACTAAAAATATATTATTTATTGGTAGTTGTAGATTATATTCGATAATTAATTATTGTTTATTACTTGACATTTTTACTAACAATAACATATACTATGTTTATGTTCCTGATTTTGGTAATAAACAAGTTCCTATTGAAATTATTAATAAAATTATAAAAAATACAGAAATTATTATTTATGAAAAAGTAAGTAACTTTAAATTTTTAAATACGCATAAAGAAGTACCTTATAATATTTTTGAAACATATGACATGCCTAAAAGATATAAAATTGTAGATGTTTCTAATTTAGAGTGTCCAATGTATTACAAAGGTTTGTTAAAATATTCTCCCGAAAATAAAACAGAAAATTTTTTTAAAATAAGAAGCGAGTCTTTTCAAAGACTAAACAATAAATTATTAAATAATCAAGAATATAATATAAAAGAATGTATTGATAAATATTTATTTAACCAAAAATTTCCTTTATTTTATACGATAAATCACCCTAGTAGTTTTTTATCTATGTTAAGTTTTAAAAATATCTGTGACAATCTTAGAATAAACATACCCAGTAATAAGCTTTTAAAAAATTATGCAACTGATTTACACTATTTTAGTCTCTTTGGTAACAACACCACACTCACCCACTGGGACCAAAGAATGTACAATATACAATTCTGTACAAATTTTAAAAATGATTATTGCAAATCTTCTGTGGAACAAAACCAATACAAAATAGATAAAGAATTAGAAAAAAAAATCCTAGTAGACTACATCTAGCGTCTTGACTAGTTGCTTTTTTAGAGTATAATAAAGTCATGAGACCAAACTGGACGAATTACTTTTTAGGACTAGCAAAAGTTGCATCGCAACGCAGCCATGACACACACACTCAACACGGTTGTGTAATTACGGATAAAAACAATCGTATACTAGGAGTTGGGTACAACGGTTTCCCTAAAGGTATGGACGATAGCGTTCTACCAAAAACTCGTCCAGAAAAATATCACTGGATGATACACGCCGAAAGAAACGCACTATCTAATTGTGTTGTAAGACCAGACAATGGCATAGCTTATGTTACTGGTCAATGCTGTAATGATTGCGCTCTTGCACTACACCAAGAGGGTATAAAGAAAATTATTATGGCGAAAAGTCATGGAACAGTTTTATTTGACCAAAAAGCAAAAGAAAGATTTGATCTTTTTGTATCCCAAACAGGAATAGAAATAGAAGAAATCGAAACAGACTTTTCTTGGTTGAAACAATTGTGTGGTGTATTATAAGATAAATTCAATTCACATTCCTCTTACCTTGCCATATCATAATATGAATGACTGTCAAACATCAACAAGTCAATTCTCAGCAGCAAGGTCATACTCAAGATAATTTTTAAGGAGACGATATGTCGGCGTTAAATGAATTGCAGAATTATACTTTTGTTAGTAAGTACGCTAGATGGATAGAAAAAGAAAACAGAAGGGAAACATGGAAAGAAGCGGTTGATAGAGTAAAGACCATGATGCAAACTCATTACGATGATAAAAATATTTCTGAAGAAATAGATTGGGCCTATGAATTGATGTTTAAGAAAAAGGTTTTAGGAAGTCAAAGAGCCTTACAGTTTGGTGGAGAACCTATTTTAAAACGCCATGCAAAAATTTATAATTGCACAAGTTCTTACTGTGATCGTTTAAGATTCTTTCAAGAGTGCTTCTGGCTACTTCTTTGTGGAAGTGGTACAGGATTTAGTGTTCAAAAACATCACATTGCTAAATTACCATCACTATCTAAAGAACCTAAGACTAAAAAAGGTGTAAAATATAAAATAGAAGATAGTATTGAAGGCTGGTCTAATGCTTTAGGTGTTTTGCTAAGTTCGTATTTTGTTCGTGCTAGCGATCCTGAATTTAAAGAATACAAAGATCAACATATAGTTTTTGATTATTCTAACATTAGAGAAAAAGGTTCTGCTCTTTCTTCTGGCGTAGGTAAGGCTCCTGGTTTTGAGCCTCTGCAAAATGGTTTAGAAAAAGTTAGAGAATTATTGGAGAAATGTCTTGAAAATAAACAAAAAAAAC
>TARA_Y100000385_G_scaffold266543_1_pt1 | contig 12679 bp, 10 predicted proteins | sample TARA_Y100000385 | Tara Oceans TARA_Y100000385 (sample SAMEA2620980) | marine metagenome | biome: marine biome (ENVO:00000447); feature: surface water layer (ENVO:00002042); material: "saline water (ENVO:00002010), including plankton (ENVO:xxxxxxxx)" | depth 5 m
TAACTCCGAGCAAGGAGCTATAAAGCCTTACCGGGATAACAACTCGTCTCGGTTTATACCTTAAGTATAGGGTATATAACGATATCTACCATGCTCAATGACTAAGACGATAGACGTTGTATTATTTATCGGTCTCATCATTTTCATAGGAAGTATAGGTGGGATAAAAGAGGTGCTGGGTGTAAATTTTCTTCGCTCGCTTAGTTGCTGAGCCTAAAATCCTCGCGAAGAGTTAGTCTATTTTTCTGAAATGTTGCTCGCATCGGTAAGGTTGCGAGTCATGTTCTTCCATACCTGCACTGCGGCATGCAGGAGGGTAAGCAAGGTTGTTTCTCACTGGCCTCCCTACTGATTGATTACGGTTGCCCTGGAATCCTTCGCAGCGAAAAGAGGCAATATCTCCGCGGGTGCCCTAGGAGGCGGTGTAAGTAGTGGTCGGGCAGGGGCGGTGAATTTCTTATAGCTCAGGTGGGCCAGAATCCGGTCGATGATGTCCTGATCCTCTATGCAAGCAATTAACCCGACCGACCCGTTACAGCGGCCGCAGACGGCGGTATCGGCGGAAAAACGCGTTTCAGACGCTGGGCTCAAGTCATCGCCGCGTGACGATTAGTATCAGCCGTGGAGATAATCGATTCTTAGGTGAAAAAAAATTGTTTGTGCACTTAGGTTATCTAGGTCAGGGTACCTCTGACGGCGTTCGATTGTGTGGGGCTTTTGTGTTGGTTGGTCGGTTCTTAATGGCATCACTTTTAAGCAGTTTTTTATCGAGTGAAGTTGTCGCTCAAGAAGAGATCGAATTATGGGCGGGGCGGGAGATACCGTTTGCCAAGGAAAATGGCCTAAAGGAGTTTGAGCTAGTTTGTTGGGGCGGAAATATGTGCGCCGATGACATCACGGTTCCAACGTTGTCATTTTATCCAGCAAAAGAGAATCCTTCCGGCAAGGCCGTATTGGTTATCCCCGGGGGTGGATATAATGTGGTGGCTGTTAGTTATGAAGGCCACGACACGGCGAAAGCGCTCGCAGAGAGGGGTATCTCTGCAGGCGTTCTTAAGTACCGATTGCCGGATAATAGACATTCAACAAATCCGCAAATGACGCCGCTCACAGATGCGCGCCGGGCTCTTGCGATGATGCGTGATCGCGCAGATGAATTAGGTATTCAGGACAGCCATGTGGGCGTGCTCGGCTACTCGGCAGGGGCGCACCTAGCGACACTAACAGGTCTGTGGCGATCTGATGATTCAAACCAAAACCCGAATTTTTCAGTCTTAGTTTATGGTGTTACGAGGCTGACAAAATCAAATCAGGACTGGTTAGAAACGTCGGTATATCACCGCCCCCTGACGGAGAGCGAGATTGCCAAAAACACACTCCTTGATCTGGTAAATGAGGAAACGCCACCGGCTTTTTTGGTGCATGCTATGGACGACAATGTCTGTCACTACACGGAAAGTACCTATTACGCGGAAAGGCTGACAGAGCATGGCGTTGAAATAGAAATGCATCTCTTTCCTACAGGGGGGCATGGGTTTGGGCTAGGGCTTGCGGAAGATGGCACAGATCAGTGGATGGATTTGGTGACGAATTGGGTGAGGCGTCTTAATTAATGTGACCTCAGCCCATATCCAGGAGGGCGATGATCGTTGACATGGCTTCATTAAGCCAATCAATAAGGCGCGCAAGCTTCATGAGGCCCCTGTCGATAAGACTTCGCTTTATCGTCACAGAGCGCATTGGCTTGGAACTGGCCTCAGGCAAGGATCACTTTGAGGCAATCTTGAGCTCGGTACTGCAGCGTTGCCGCCCCATCGTGCTCAGCACTGCGACGACGGTGCTCGGCTTACTCCCGCTTTACCTCGGCGGAGGAGAGATGCGGGAGCCCTTGGCGTTGGCCAGCATGGGCGGCTTGCTGGTATCCACTGCGTTAACGTTGTGTGTCGTTCCCGTCTTTTATGCTGCGCTATATGGTGTCAAAGATGCAGCCGTCTCATAACAGCAGGCTAAGTATAAGAAGTATAAATGAGGTGTAAAGAGTAGCTGATCGACCAAACTTTTTTTCAGTGGGGTCTCTGCTACTTTATTATGAAAAAAACAGCTTCAATATGGAGTTGGAGTAGCGTAACAAGCAAGTTAAATAGAAAAATGCATGTCCTTTTTTATTTGTCAGGGTTAATGCATGTGACCCGGGCTGGGTGACGACTGATCTCGGAGGCCCACTCGCACCAGAGACTTTCGAAGAGGCGGCAGTAGGGCTCCTCAAAACGCTCCTCGTGCCTTGGAGAGAAAGTGTATATTCTTTTAAAGCAGGCGAACGCATTCCTTGGTGAAATTTGAAACCACTCGAAATGAGCGGAATCCCAGCATGATGGAGAAGCCGAACATGCAATCGATGGTCCAGCAGTTGAAAAATTCCTTGAGCTAAGTGGTGAGCGATGGCCAAAGTTTCTGGCTTCGATACCCTGATGCGAAGTTAATTAGAGATTTGCCGACTGTCGCGAATCAAAAGAGGGCTTGATGGATACGACCGTTTTAATCATTGGCGCAGGACCAGTCGGGATGACTTTGGCTCATAAGCTTACGGCTTATGGCTGCAAAGTTCGTATTATCGATAAAAACCAAGGACCGACGAAACTTTCAAAGGCGCTGGTCATCTGGCAGCGGACGTTAGAGGTTCTCGACTCTACTTTCGATGCTCGACGACTGATCGATCATGAGCATGCCTACGACGTACACGGAGTGCTTTTTCAAACCCCCACGGAAAAACTCGGCGAGGTTGACTTAAAGGACTCAGAGGGTGAGCTACCTACGGGAATTTTCATCCCCCAATCCGCGACCGAGCAAGTAATCGTCGAGAAATTAAAAGAGCAGGGCGTAGAAATCGAAAGAGGCAACGAACTCGTCTCTTTTGAACAAAGCGACGATACTGTCGTTTCTCTCATTAAAGACCAAAACGGAGAAACTCATTCAATCACATCCTCTTGGATAGTAGGCGCCGATGGGGCCCATTCGCAGGTGCGACACGGCCTGAAGCTGCCCTTTGAAGGCAACACAATTGAACGGCGCTGGCTCCTTGCAGATATTTCAATCGCTGAAGAACAAAACCCTCATTTTATGCAGGCGTATTTTAGTGAGGAAGGACTCGTTGGCTTTTTTCCAATCGGTCAAAACAGATGGCGAGTGATCATCGATGGCGGAGAAGCTGAGCGTAAAGGCGCGCCATCGCAAGCCGAAATTCAGACGATTCTCCGGACAAGAGCAGGGAATAAATGGAAAATTGAGGAGTCATTCTGGCTGAGCGAATTTAACATTAATGAACGTATCGTTCCGCAATATCAGGTCGGACGCGTATTTCTTGCAGGCGATGCCGCTCACGTGCATAGCCCTGCAGGCGGCCAGGGGATGAATACAGGCATGCAGGATGCAATGAACCTCGCCTGGAAGCTGGCACTCGCGCAAAACGCGAAAGACCATCATCCACTTTTGAAAACGTATCACGAAGAACGCCATTTGATTGGAGAACGGGTCGTCGCGGAAACCTCACAAATGATCCATATGGCAATGGTCCACCATCCTCTCGTGAGACGTCTTCGCGAATTCGCAATGAGACATATCACGCGCACCAAATGGTTTAATCAAACGATGAAGCCCAAGGTGTCAGAAATTGACCTTAGCTATCGAAGGCAAGAGTTGGCTCAATCAGCGCCAAGGACTAAGGGCCGGCTACGTGCGGGTGACCGCCTACCGGATGAAATAGAAAACAATGCTTATATCTACCGCCAGTTGAAGCATACGGGCGCGACGCTATTGGTATCGGGTATCGCTGAGACTGAATTGCCCAAGATTCTGGGTGGCAATGAAAGTAATTTACCGCTCAAAATTGTAGCAATCTCTGCCGACGGAACGCTCGCCGAACAACTCGACTTAAAGCACGGCGGGATCGCCATGATTCGACCCGACTCTTATATCGGAGCAATATCTCGCAATATGGGCGAGCTAAACGATTGGTTAAAAACAAATCACCTTGCTCCTTCGACATAAAGTCTTAGCGAATTTTCCTGACCTCTGGTTTGAGAGGGCTTTTTATCACCAAGCCTGGCTCCTTACGTCAACTTTTAAGGGCCCGACCAACTCTTGCGAAGTCTTCGCAGGTCCTAGAGTCAACAACCATGCTCCAATTCCTATTGTGATAAGCGGCATAAATGGTTCTAGAGGCCAAAAAGGGAGCCAGAGTTGTAGCGATACAATTGATGCTGGCCATATCTCTGCATAGAACAAATCAGAAACGCTGGAATACCAAATGTGTCCACTCACCGCCAGTACCAGCCCTAAGGCTATGACGATTTGTCCCGCAATTCGTTGTCTGGGAGGAACTGACGTCTCGGGGAAATTGCTTCTAATTAGCATTTTATTTTTCGTCCAGGCTGCAATGCGTGCGGCGAATGCTAAAAATCCTAAAACGTAAAACAGGTAGTCGTGGTATCCATTGCTGTAGGTAGCATCTTCGAAAGGGTAGTAGAAAAGATTCCACCAATAAACGCTAAAGGGATAGGCCCACAGAAAATAGACTCCCGATCGATGTAACACTTTCCATTGAGCTGCGGAAAGCATTCGTCGGCCAAGTTTAAATGAGGTGAAAACCATTGCGGAGAGGAAAATATAACCACTCGTCCCTTCTAACTCGTCACGTAAATAATAGATTTCCCCGTAGTAGTAATTTGCATGGAGGCCTGAGATCAAAAAGATGAAGAGCCCTTGGAAGCTCATTGCTACAGCGAAAACTAACCCTGTGTAGCGTCTATTACGACGCCACCACTGACTGAATTCTCCAGGAAGAATAATGGGCATCGCAGAAGCCGCTGTGACCCAAAAAATGAACGGAACTGCCCACCGAACCGAGTAACCAATGAGTGACGATATATCCTCGGGTGCGGAGAGGTCGTGTTGTGAAACGGCGAATGCCATAAAGCCCAACATGGGTATGGTGAGCAGCCAAAAAAGTGGCCAGCCATTCAAGCGCCTGTCTCTAAAGACTGTGGTGTTGCTGGTCATGTTATTCACCCCTAGCGTTCCGTCATTTAGTTAACTTGAGCTGGTGACACTAACATCGCACCCATAGATCATCATGTCTTTCGCCCCGATAGGGTGCAATAGACCTCAGTATGTGCTGAAGATATCTTGCGGTTGAATTCGGGCGTTTTAACTCAGTGAGAAGAAGGATGTTGCACTTGAGTGAGAGGCGGAAAAGCTGGAGATACTCGGCAACATATCTCGAGAGGAGTAATAAAATGATTCGGAAGTGGCTCGTGGTTTTTATTTCGCTGATGCCTTGGGCGGGGTTCTTGTTTCTCCACTATTGGCTGGAATATGAACAGGTTTGGTCTGTTGATATGCCTTTCCGAACTTTGTTTTCAGCCCTTTTGATACTTATGGGTATGACTTTGTCTTTTTGCCTCCATTCTTGGTTGGTTGGCTTTAGAGGGAGAGGTTAGGTGCATGAGCCTTGTGGAGGACGATTGGAGCCGGTGTGCGCAAAGCTCGCCCGCCTTAGGTGACTCGACATGATTACTCAAGCTTTCGTCTCTCCCCTATAGGCGCGGTGGTTTTTTCTCTCGTTTTTGTTCAGCTTCTGCAAGTGAGGTCAACACTAGCAAAGGAATCGCCATGACGCAGCCCAAGCAAAACTCATTTGTCCCACTAAGCTTGGCCTTGGGTGTTGCAGCCGCAATGGCGCCCGCGGCCAGAGAGGCAGGCGCTCAGGCACTCGAAGAGACGATAGTCACCGCCCGTAAGCGTGAGCAGGACGTTCAGGACATTCCGCTTTATATTCAGGCCTTAGATGAGCGAGAACTTCGTGAGAGCATGGCGAAAGGCTTTGAAGATTACTCGCGCGACCTCACCAGCGTTACCTTCGGTACATCTGGTCCGGGAGCGACCACGATTGTCTTTCGCGGGGCGGTTTCGCAGCCTAGCGGCTTCGACACGATAAGTTCGTCGACCCTGTACTTGGATGAGATACCCATTACACGGGACGGTCAGAACCCAGATGTTCGGTTGTATGACATCGAAAGACTGGAAGCTCTGTCTGGTCCCCAGCCGACGCTTTATGGCGCCGGTTCTCAGTCTGGAACTTTGAAGATCGTAACCAATAAGCCAGATACAGAAGAGACATCTGGTTCCGTAATGGTGGAGGGAGGTTACCTTGCTGAAGGTGACCCAGCCTACAACCTCAGCGGCGTACTCAACTTGGCTGTTATTCCGGATGAGCTGGCTATCAGGCTCGTGGGCTTCCATGAGGAGGAAGGTGGGTACATTGATAACGTGCTGGGAAACACGCAATTCTACTCTGAAGAGAGTGGGTCTAGTTACGGAGTCGCTGGCAGTGTTGACCGTGACAACGCGGACCGCGTTGAAAAGAACGTCAACGACTGGACTGTGCAGGGCGGACGGGTCTACGTTCGTTGGCAGCCCAATGAGAATTGGACTGTTGATGCAGGTTTGATTTACCAGAACACCGAGAACGGACAATTCGATTTCAATCCGCGTGCGGGTGATTTGAAAACCGTCAAATTTAAAGAGGAAGGGCGCAAAGACGAATGGTACAACCTGTCCCTCACGATCCAGGGCGATCTTGGATTTGCTGATTTGACGATAGCGGGTGGAACCCACGAGCGAACGATCGATTATAATTTGGACTCAACGGCATATATGACTCAGTACCGCACCAACGGGCTGGATTTGGCGGAGTACTACACGGGGACTCGGGCGTTCCTTGATTACTACACCTGTTATTACACGGCCTATTGCTACAATTTTGTCAGTGGATACGACTTCGGTGCTAACCCCACTGGTCAGATTTCACTCGATCAAGAAATCTCCTCTTTTGCTCAAGAAATTCGTCTCGTATCAAAGGATACGGGCACCAATAAGCTCAACTGGCTGATTGGTGCGTTTTATGAAAAGAACAACAACGATTGGGATTACGCGTCATCGGTAGATGACTTCGCTATAAACGGTGGACAAGGTGCGGTCTTCACCTATTACGGTGTCGCTCCTACAAACGACTGGTTCGATCAGGGGTACCGTTCGGGCCTTAGTTATAACGGCTTGCCAGGCAATTCGCTAAATGGGCAGCGGCAAGACACGGAGACCAAGGCTGTATTTGCTGAAGTGAGTTACAGACTTAATGACGCTTTGACGGTAACGGGGGGAGGGCGTTGGTTTGAGGCCGATAGGCGGGTTAGTGAGAATTCGCTTTACATTGGTGCGGCATTTGATGACTTTGACGTTACCGAGAAAACAAGAGACATCAGTCCCAGGTTTAACGTTTCGTGGACGCCAACAGAAGATACTCTTCTTTACGCTACCTATTCCGAGGGAATGCGGTTAGGCACACCTAATGGAACAGTAAGACAGCGCCCCGCCGCGGCAGCCTTGGGACTGCCCGTCGCAACCGCGCCAGATACCCTTAAAAATGTGGAAATTGGTGGTAAGGCTACATGGATGAACGGACGTTTGTTGACCAATGCGTCGTTTTTCTCCATGGAGTGGGAGGATTACCAGCTACTTACCTCAGTGCCGATTGCGGGGAATGCAAATCTCAATGCGGGTAACGCTTCAATCGATGGTTTTGAGGGGACGATAGCATTCAAAGCAACAGAGCGCCTGGAATTGTCTGTGGCTGCGACCAATCTGGATGCGACCATCGACGATACGGTGACCTTTGCTGATGGCGCCGTGGTGGCTGCCGTTGCCGGAGATAAGCTTCCTGCAGTTCCAGAGTGGAAAGTATTTGCAAGCGCCCAATACTCCAGCGATCTTGATTTCTGGCCTGGAGTAACGGGATCGGCTCGCTTTGATTACAACTTTGTTGACGACTCGGTTAACGGGACGAGTGCCTCAGTGTCATTATTTGGTGCGAGCAGTTCGCCAGTGTCGGTGCAACCTTCCTACGAAATAGCTTCGCTGTATTTTTATGCGGAGCCGGACGAGGGTAATTGGTCGGCTTGGATTGGGATTGACAATCTCTTTGATGAGCGACCGCTCACGTTCATTGCTCCGAGATTTGGAGACGAGCGCGGCTACACAATACGTCCACGAGAGGTTACGTTCGGGATTTGGTATGGTTTTTGAAGCTTAGCGCGCTCACATTGTGCTAGTTTCGTTCACACGCCGAATAACTTACCTGCGTCGCACGCGGGATATACTGTAGTTTCCAGCGAATAGCTCAGATTCGAAAAATGCTCGATCCAATTCAGGCGTTCAACCAGGCTTCAGCGTTTATTAAAAGCGAGGCGTTTGAATCTGCAGATCAGACCCTGCTTACCGCGTTGGCCTTGTACCCCAACGATCCCAACCTGTTGCGAATGCAAGGCATTAGTTTTGCCCGGCAACATCGTTTTGAAGATGCCAAAGCCAAGCTTGTCCACTCCCTTCGCATTATCCCCGACAACCTGGGTGCATTGGAGGACCTTGCGGATGTACATCTATCCTTAAGAGAGCTTGACCCGGCACTCACGCTTTTGCAAAGGGCAATCAAGCACTCGCCTGACGCTGAGCGTATTCGCCAGCGGATCGTGCAGCTTTTAACGATGGCTGGAAGGCACACAGAAGCCGAGGGTGCACTGGCTGACTCACTAGAGGCTAACCCGCGACGCAAGCGATTATCAGACGCTCTGAGACTGGCAAATGAAAATAATTTCGCCGGAGCGGAGGCTATTTACCAAGAGGTCTTGCGGCAACAACCCGATGATGTCGACGCGTTGAGGCTTTTGGGCGTGTTACGCGTGCGTTTAGGACAATATGATGAGGGCGCAGCGTGCTTCAGACGCGCTGTAGATCTGCAGCCTGATTTTTGGAAAGCTTGGGTTAATCTTGGCGCAGCCCTCTCTGAGCAGCAGGACTTTGATGCCGCTGAGGCGGCGTACGCAAGGGCCTTAGAGCTGCAACCCCAATCACCTCATATACTTGAGCGGATGGGTGTCAACGCCTTGAAAGCGAGTGAGTTGGAGAAGTGTATCGACTGTTTAGAGCGGTCACTGGCTATCGCCCCTAACTATTTTCCATCGCTTCTGTGTATGGGACATGCGCTCAAGACCGTAGGTCGCCAAGACGAGGCGATTGATGCATATCGATCGTGCGCTGCCCTCAAAGAGGACTTTGGTGAGGCTTACTGGAGCTTGGCCAATTTAAAGACGTTTCGTTTTGATGACGATGAAGTTGCGAAGATGGAGTCGGCGTTAGAAACGCTGACAGACGCCAAGGTTGAAGAGGAGGCGGAGTCCGAAATTGCGTTTGCGTTCACATTGGGTAAGGCCTACGAGGATCGTAAAGACTATTCAAAAGCCTTCGATTACTACTACCTCGGAAATAGTAAAAAAAGATCACGGGTTCAATATGATCCAATAGAGTTTCAAGACTCTAACGACCGTATCATAGATGTATTCAACAAAGAGTTTTTCGCTGAGCGGAAAGATTGGGGGTTCCAGGATGACTCGCCGATTTTGATCGTTGGGTTACCCCGCTCGGGGTCAACTTTACTCGAGCAAATTTTGGCGAGTCACTCCCGAGTGGAGGGCACAGCCGAGCTTCATTACTTGTTGAGAGCCGCGTCGCAATCTGGTTTAAACCGCTCTGACGGTATTAAGTATCCGCAAGTAATGCACGAGTTACTGCCACATCAAGTACGTGGAATTGGAGAGGAATATATCGAACACAGCTTAAAGCATCGGACTGGATCCCCCTTCTTCACTGATAAGATGCCAAATAACTTTACTGCTATCGGCTTTTTACACGCGATCTTGCCTAATGCTAAGGTCATCGATGCTAGACGACATCCATTAGATAGTTGTTTAGGGGCCTTCAAGCAGCTTTTTGCCAGTGGCCAAGTCTTTTCTTACGATCTCTACGACTTGGCGCATTATTATTCCCAGTACATGCGAATGATGTCTCATTGGGACGACGTGTTGCCGGGGAAAGTCTTAACTTGTCACTATGAGCATACCGTTGCTGATCTAGAGGCTCAGGCTAATCAGATTGCATCCCATTGTGGTTTAGAAATGGAAGCATCGATGCTCAACTTCCATAGTAATAAACGCGCGGTCCGCACAGCGAGTTCAGAACAAGTCCGTCAACCTATATATTCCAGCTCCGTAGCGCTATGGCGCCGCTATGAGAGCGAGTTAGAAGAATTGATTGATTACCTTGAGCCAGTTTTGCGTGATCTACCTGCCTCGCAGCGTCCGGCCCATCTTCAGCTGGACTGAGTAGGCCAAGCGTAAGGCCACTCAGACAGTCCATGAATAGCGTTACGTATGTCCAAGGACAGATTGGCAACTTGATTTGGTCGAGGTTTTTTCATGTCGTAAATGGAGACTGTAGAGGGGGAAGACCCCACAGCGAAGTGCTCTTCATCAATGAGACATAGGCCGCGGGCGAACCCCTGCCGAGCGATTTTGGTGTCGTCAAGATTTGTGTGCGTAAGCTTGTGCTCGGCAAACTTTGGGACCCGCCAGGCCTTTTGCGTGTTGGGCTCCTCGAGCCTAACAATGTCTGCCTCAGTGTCATTAAACAAAACGCCATCTCCATAGGGACGGGCATTATGGACACCTGGCGGCAGTGTGGTCATGACACTTACTTTTTCACCATCAAATCTTAGAAGTGCCTTTGTTCTTCGCCCACTTATATACATGCCACCCTGGTCGCAGAAGACATTGTTGATGTGCATTTTATTTAGCAGTAGGGGGCCGTCATCGGCACGGGGGTCAAAGCGCTTACATCCAAAAAGTGCTCCCTGACTAATCATGGTGAGCCCCCAGTCAAATTCTCCTGTAGTTAGGTTGAAACCCAAGATGCTGTCGTAACCGGTAGAGGTTGCGAATAAATGATCGCCATGAATTGATAGCTCATGACAATGCTTTAAATACCTATTGCTAAAGGAGTCGACAATATTGAAGTGTTGATCGAAAAAGAGAAGCATGTCGCTGGCCGCGATGATGACCTTATCGTCATGAAAAGCTATTCCTCTCAGACCTCGGTCCCATCCTCTTCCGGTCCAGTCAATATCTAATGTATTCCAATCAACGGGCTTTAATATTTCACTCCCCTCGATATCAATCAGATATACCCCGCCATGACTTTCACCTTGATGACTACCGCGAACAACAGAGGTGGCAATAAGTTTAGGCATAGACGTTAGTTACGCCGAGCGTCCAGGAATATAATCAAAAATAAAAGTTATGCGGTCTTCGTCTCCGCCGTTTATAACCCCGTGTTTCGCTTGATTATTAATTTCGTAGGCACACCCTAGCTCAAAACGATATGGCCTTCCGTCGATCATAAACCGCACTTTTTTGTTAGTCGTTATTGGGATATGGATCCTATGACTGTGGCGAAAGGATTCGTGGTGATCAGTGTGTGGTCGGATAGTCGTGCCGGCTTTAAGCTTCGCGGCCATTGCACGAATGATCGTACCACCGGGGGCATAATGCTTCTGAATGACATCGTGCATGACAGGGATCGCAGAGCTTGCCAATCGCGCCCAACCTGCACCTTTTATCACATCGATATTAGGCCAGTTATCGTGGTCACAGAAGTTCACAATAACTGACTCGGTGTTGTAATGGACTTCCGAGTATTTTTTTTGGCGAATTTGCTCTTCTCGCCAAACATTGTCTTCTAAGGCGACTATCGCCTTGCTGAGCTGGTCCGTATCCACTGATCCGAGGTTCTTTAGTGGAATGCCTATATTCATGGCAAATTAATTATCCTAATAGTTGTGACCTTATGGGATTCGACCAGTTTTCTGCCGGCCACACAATCACTGTGCGTCTCACCCGAGTTATTAAAAATAGCTTATCGGCAGTGATATTGAATGTTTTTGCGCGTATAGGCTGAGCAGGTTTCATTTTCGGTAGGTAAATACGGGTTTGAGCCTTGACTCTGCCTTTTTCACAGTAGGTTAACGCATCCACAAGATCATATACGGATTCCGTCTGTTTCTTCGGTATGGGGAATGTACGGCCTTCCCGCGCCACCGCGTGAGCCGCTTCATAGGAGCCGGGCTGGCTCCCGCGCAGGCCCGCAAGTGCTGGTGGGTAGTACGCAGGACCTATCGCCGTCCCGGGCAACATGGTCCAGCGACACCCATCGCAACACCATTTACGAAGTCTCGGCGAGAAATGTTCCGCCTTGCCACGAGTCAGGGAACCTACTGTAGATCTTTGTGGCTGCCTGCGTCGATGCAGGACTGATCAATGTTTTTTCTTTAAGTGAAGTTAGCAACCTGCGGGGTACCTGCATAGGCGCCTGCGGCGGGTAGCCGATTACCGTCATAGATACGTCCCTAGAGGTCGAGCAACGTTGATCTGGAAGCGAGCTACATTCTGACGTACTACCTCCGAGACCCGTGGCGCATGGCTGACCTGCACGGCGACACTGTCGTCCATAGCAAAACCGAGTTTGACGACTGGCGCTCCCTATCCCTGGGCATCTATATGGCACTAACGGGCTACGGCGTTCTAGTGGGCCTGCCGGTAATTTCGACCCAGTGGGCAGAAAGCCTTGGATTCTCCGAGGTACAGGTGGGCCAGGTCGCCGCCGCCGACATGTACGGCCTTGCCCTCGGCGCGGTACTGGCGTTTTTCATGGTGTCACGTATCGACCGTCGCCTCCTTAC
>TARA_Y100000385_G_scaffold83731_1_pt1 | contig 12673 bp, 11 predicted proteins | sample TARA_Y100000385 | Tara Oceans TARA_Y100000385 (sample SAMEA2620980) | marine metagenome | biome: marine biome (ENVO:00000447); feature: surface water layer (ENVO:00002042); material: "saline water (ENVO:00002010), including plankton (ENVO:xxxxxxxx)" | depth 5 m
TCAACAAAATTTTATTAACCATAATTAGTTGATAATTTTCATTTCACGACCAACCTTAGTAAATGCAGCTATGGCTTTATCTAGGTGCTCCTTGGTATGTGCCGCTGAAACTTGAACTCTAATCCTAGCCTGATCTTTAGGCACAACAGGGAAAAAGAATCCAATCACATAAATCCCCTCTTCTAGTAGTTTGTCAGCCATGATTTGCGAAGTTTTTGCATCATAAAGCATAACGGGAACTATGGGGTGAACGCCTTCCTTAATATCAAATCCAGCGTCAGTCATTTTACTTCTAAAGTAAGAAGTATTACTTTCTAACTTATCTCTCAAATCAGTTGAGGAAGATAAGATATCCAACACTTCGATGGCAGAACCAACAATAGAAGGTGCTAAAGAATTAGAAAAAAGATAAGGTCTAGAACGTTGTCTTAACATATCTATTATTTCTTTCCTACCTGAGGTAAACCCTCCCATTGCACCACCCAAAGCCTTACCTAAAGTACCAGTGATAATATCAACTCTGCCCATTACATTGTGATACTCATGAGTTCCTCGTCCTGTTTTTCCAACAAAACCTGTTGAATGACATTCATCAACCATAACTAAAGCATCATACTTTTCAGCTAAATCACATATTTTATCTAGCTGAGCGATATAACCATCCATTGAAAAAACACCATCTGTTACAATAATTCTGTTGCGCTGGGCTTGAGACTCTATCAATTTCTGTTCCAAATCAGCCATATCGTTGTTGTTATATCTGTAACGAGCAGCCTTACACAATCGGACACCATCAATTATGGAAGCATGATTCAATGCGTCAGAAATAATAGCATCTTCTTTACCAAACAGGGGTTCAAAAACACCACCATTGGCATCAAATGCAGCAGCATATAAGATGGTTTCTTCTGTTCCTAAAAATTCAGCTATTTTTTGTTCTAATGTTTTATGGATGTCTTGGGTTCCACAGATAAATCTTACTGAAGATAATCCAAAACCATGTGTATCTAAAGCATCTTTAGCGGCTTGAATTACTCGAGGATGTGAAGATAACCCCAAATAATTATTTGCGCAAAAATTGACAACCTCATCACCTGAAGAGACACGGATATCAGCCCCTTGAGGAGTAACAATTGTCCTTTCATTTTTATATAGCCCTGAATCTTTAATTAATTTCAGTTCTTCTATTAATTGATTTTTTAATTTACCGTACATCTTATTAAGTATTTTTAGAAAAGAAAAAAGGGAGTTTCCTCCCTTTGTAAAAAATTAATTTTGAAACTTATACCACACCTTGGTCTAACATAGCGTCTGCCACCTTGACGAAACCAGCAATATTCGCTCCCTTAACATAGTCAACGAAATCGCCGTCAGTGCCATATCTTACGCATGAGGTATGAATATCTTTCATAATTCGCTTGAGCTTTTCATCAACTTCTTCTCTAGTCCAATTCATTCTTAGAGAGTTTTGTGACATTTCTAAACCTGATGTTGCTACACCTCCTGCATTAGAGGCTTTGCCCGGTGCAAATAATATTTTTGCGGCCTGGAAGGCTTCAATAGCCTCTGGTGTAGATGGCATATTTGCTCCTTCAGAAATACAGATACAGCCATTAGCTATAAGTGTTTTTGCTTCTTCACCGTTCAATTCGTTTTGCGTGGCACACGGTAGCGCAATATCACAATTGACGGACCAAGGTCGTTGACCTTCAAAAAATTCACAATTAAATTTTTCAGCATATTCTTTAATTCTACCTCTTTTGACATTTTTTAAATCAATGACAAAGGCTAATTTTTCGGCATCTATACCATCTTTATCGTAGATATATCCTGAAGAGTCTGAAAGCGTAACTACTTTAGCGCCTAGCTGTGTAGCTTTTTCACAAGCATACTGGGCTACATTACCAGAGCCAGAGATAGCAACTACCTTATTTTTAAAATCTTGGTTTTTAGTAGCTAACATATTTTGAGCAAAATATACCGTTCCATATCCTGTAGCTTCAGGTCTAATTAGTGAACCTCCCCAATTAATACCTTTGCCCGTGAGAACGCCAGTAAACTCATTTCGTATGCGCTTGTATTGACCAAATAAATAGCCAATCTCTCTACCACCAACGCCAATATCACCCGCAGGAACATCCGTGTTAGGCCCAATATGACGGCTCAATTCAGTCATAAAGGATTGACAAAAACGCATAACCTCGTTGTCTGATTTTCCTTTAGGGTCAAAATCTGAACCTCCTTTTCCTCCTCCCATAGGAAGTGTTGTAAGTGAATTTTTAAACACTTGCTCGAAACCTAAAAACTTAAGGATTCCCAAATTAACAGAAGGATGAAATCTCAACCCTCCTTTATAAGGTCCTATTGCTGAATTAAATTCGACTCTAAAACCTCTATTCACATGAGTATTTCCACTATCATCAACCCATGGAACTCTAAAAATAATAGTCCTTTCAGGCTCTACAATACGCTCCAATAGATTTGAAAATTTGTACTTAGGATTGTCTTCCATAAAGGGAATTATAGCTTCAGCTACTTCTTGCACTGCTTGAATAAAAACGGGTTCATGACCATCCTTAGCTAATACATTCTGCATGAATGCATCTATTTTATCTTGGTGTTTTACAGACATAATAGTTAGTTATTTTTCGCCAACAAATGTATCATTTTTCAATATTCAAATGATTTTTTTTTGAAAATTTTGGACTAAAAAATAGCATATCATCAACTTTTTTAATGACCTAATCTAAACAGCTTTTACATGGTGTAAGTAGTACACTAATTTAATATAGGATGACTTTTTTGACATTATTCATGTTTGATTCTGTCTGATATTGTAAAAAATAAATACCTCGAGCAAAATTAATTGTCGATAATTGAAGAGTTTCAAGCTCATTTGAGTTTAATTCTTTCTTCCAAATTATTTTGCCAGAAACATCGATCAACTGAAGTTTAGATTGATTTTCAGCTACGTCAAACTTTATATGTATTAAATCTTTAGCAGGATTGGGATACAGATGGAAGTTTGCGTGATTATATGACTTTAAGCCCACCGTTTGCACTGGCAAATCAATCCTTTGATTTGCTAAAACACCATGCATTAACCCCATTTGACCTTTGGTAAATATGTTTTGACATTCTGGGCTTGAATAGTCCATAAAATTTTCAACCATATCAGGAAAATTGTATGGGCTATCCATACATGTGTTTTGATCATGATTACAAGAATTTTGACCGTTAGTGCTTGAAAAAGGAGTATCGTCAATACCATCATCCATATCGCACAAACCATCACCCCAAATGTGTCTTAGTCCTAAATAATGACCCATTTCGTGGGTTGTCACTCTACCTAAAAAGGCTACTGGCACACCCATATTTACTGTGGCATCTCTGCCAAACAATTCGTAGTGAATGACAACTCCATCTTCATTTGCAGATGTTGGCGGATCCCCTTGCCAATTGGGCAGATTATTAGGTGGAGTAGCATAGCCTAATAAATTAACCTGACCATTGATTGTTATATCACAAACCCAAATATTGATGTACTTATCATTGGGCCAACCTAGTTTACCTCCTGTATTTGGACTTTTCATTGAATGCATAGCATCATCGTAAGGATCCGTCATATCAAAACCTTCGAGAAATGTCTGTGTAGTAGTTGCTGTTCGGGTAATTCCATTGGTTGGATTCCCATTGGGGTCGATTGTCGCTAAAAAAAACTCGAAATTGGAACGGCCCGCAATGCTATCGAATACGGATCTTGTATTGATTGTATCGGCGTTCATTCTTCTAAAATCCTCATTCAATACGTCAATCTGTGATTTTATAACTGCATCGGAAATATTTTCTTGATCATTTTCGTACAAGACGTGAACCACAACGGGCAATCTAAGTAAAGTGTCTTGACTAGATGATGTAGAATTATTGTCAGACCATGCTTTAGCCTCTTCAAAAGCTCTGTCAATAGATTGTTTATAGTGAGGGATTTCTTTTTGGTATGATTCTATCAACAACTCATAACCACAGATTGGCATGTTTTGAGAGATTAATAAAAAAGGAGCACATAATAGATATGTGAAAATTAGTTTTTTCATTTCAATTAGGTTTTAAGTAGGTTTTAAGTTATCTTTACAAAGGTAATAAAATTAGACCATATAGATATTTCCAGCCTTGTGATGTATTACGCCTTCAAGTTCTAATTTCATCAATATTTCTGGCAGTTTATCAGAAGATATATTTGTGTTTTGACTAATTTTATCGATATGCATTTCATTATATTCAACTATTAAATCATAAATCGACTTTTCTTCTGGCGTAAAATCAAATAATAATTGTTGATTACTTACCGCTTTGTTTTGCCATGACATATTTTCAATAATATCATCGATACCGGTATATGCTATAGCTTCATTATTCTTTATCAAATGCAAGCACCCTTTTGAGCATATATCATGGAGGCGACCAGGAATTGCAAACACATCTCTATTGTATGAATTAGCCATCCTAGCGGTAATCATTGCTCCTCCTTTGATTTTACTTTCAATAACAATAGTAACATCTGCCAATCCTGCTACTATTCTATTTCGCCTGACAAAGTTTTCCCTAACTAACTTTGAACAACTTAAAAACTCGGTTAATAATCCGCCGTTTTGGGTCATCTCTCTTGCTAATTTTGCATTAGATTTTGGGTAGATGTTATCTAAACCATGAGCCAAAACACCTATTGTTTGTATGTCATTTTTTAAAGCCTCTTTATGTGCGTAACTATCAATGCCATAAGCCAAACCACTCACAATAGTGGGTGAAAACTGACTTAAATCTTTTATCAATTCTTTGCATACTGACAAGCCATATGCACTGGCCTTGCGAGTGCCTACAACACTAATGATGGGTTTATCGTTCCACTCTATTTTTCCTTTACTAAACAACAAAATAGGTGCATCAACACATTGTTTTAATTGATATGGGTAATGTGAATCCCAAAATGACAATACCTCTATTTTATGTTTGTCTATGTAATTAATTTCTTCTTGAGCTCTTTTCAGAACAGTGGGGTTTTGTATTTCATTTGCTAAGGCACTCCCAATAGTTGGAATCTTTTTTAGATTAGAAATCTTCTCCTTAAATACGGCTTCTGGACCGCCACAATAAGCAATTAACTTTTTGGCGGTTACTGGACCAACACCTTTAATAAGTGAAAGCCCTAATTGAAAAACAAGCTCTTGTGACATGACATTAAATTCGTACTTTGCAAAACTAAACAATATAATTTATGAAACGTTTTTGCCGTTATATTCTAATGGTTTTAATATTTGCATTTTCGAATGTTTATGGTCAAGAAATAACTGGAATCGTTTTAGACAATTCAAGTAAAGAACCTCTAATCGGAGTTAATATCATTCTTAATGAAAATGGCGTTGCTTCTTCTGATGTAAATGGTAATTTTATGATTAAAACATCTGAAGGTATTCATAAGTTAACATTTAAGTTTATAGGTTATAAAGATCAAGTTATAAACCTAAATCTTTCTACTGGCGAAAATAAAGAAGTGGTGGTAGAGATGAGTGAAGATGCTAAACTAATCGAAACTGTTGTTGTTTCAGCAGGAAAGTTTGAACAACGTATAGAAGAAACAACCGTTTCCATAGAAGTTATTAAGTCGCAACTGATTGCAAACAAAAACACCACTAATATTCAAACTGCTATAGATCAAGTACCTGGTGTTAATATTACTGATGGTCAGGCTAATATACGTGGTGGTAGTGGCTGGAGCTATGGCGCAGGAACCCGAGTACAAGTATTGGTCGATGATATGCCTCTTATCTCTGGCGATGCAGGACAGGCGCAATGGAGTTTAATATCTACTGAAAATATTAATCAAGTAGAAATTATTAAAGGAGCATCATCTGCATTATATGGCTCTTCAGCTCTTAATGGGGTTATCAACATCAGGACAGCATATCCAACGGATAAACCAGAAACAAAAATAAACTTACATTATGGCTATTATGATGATGCTAAACGGCAAAGTTTAAACTGGTGGGGTGAAAGAAATCAGAAGATCTATGGTATGGATTTTCTTCACAAACAAAAAATAGGAAACTTTGATTTGGTAGTTGGCGGTTTTCTTCTTGAAGATGAGGGTTATAGGTATAAAGAAATAACTTCAAGACAAAGAGTAAATTTTAATACCCGATACAGAAACCAAAAGATAGAGGGCTTATCCTACGGAGTAAATGCTAATTTTTTATTTAACAAAACAGCTTCTGCCTTAATATGGGAAAGCTATGAGTCCGCTTATATAGCTTTAGATAGTTCTGTTACTAAAACAAGTGGCGATGTGCATAATATTGACCCCTACATTACTTATGTGAATCCTAGAAATGGAGATAAACATAATATCCGAACAAGGTACATGAAAGTTATTAATGATAACGAAACTAAAAATGATCCTGACGGACAAGACAATAAATCCACCACTTATTACACCGAATATCAATATCAAAAACACATTGAGCCTATAGGCTTAAATTGGACAACAGGACTAATGAATGAGTATGTAGATGCTGTTGCAGAGTTATTCAATGGCACCAATTACAGACTCAACAATGCCATCTTCACTCAGTTGGATAAAAAGTTAGGTTCAAAAATCAATTTATCATTTGGTGCTAGGTACGAGCAGTTCAAGCTACAGACAAGTGAATATTATGAAATGACAAATGGAGACACCATAAACTCATTCAAGGCGGCAAAGCCTGTTTTCAGAGCAGGTATCAATTATCAATTGGCAGAAGGCACTTTTTTAAGATCATCATGGGGGCAAGGATACCGCTTCCCGAGTATTGCTGAATTGTTTATAGAAACAGAAGTAACTAGCGGTATTTATGTTTATCAAAACCCACAGCTAAAACCTGAATCTGGTTGGAGCTCAGAATTAGCTATAAAGCAAGGATTTAAGCTGGGTGGTTGGGGTGGCTATTTGGATATTGCAGGCTTCATAATGGAATACGAAAATATGATGGAGTTTAGCTTTGGTCAGTGGGAACAAACAACTAGTAACAGCTTAGGTTTAGGTTTCAAATCCATAAATATTGGTGACACCAGAATTTCAGGTCTTGAACTCTCTTTAAGTGCAGGAGGTAAAATAGGTAAAAATGAACTTTTCCTACTAGCAGGATATACCTATATTGATGCCATTCCTTTAAATCCTGAAATTCCTTATGGTGAGGATGCTAATGGCAACGAACTCAATTATTATAATACGAGTTCATTAGATTCCAACACCTTATTTTTAAAGTATCGTCACAAACATGTAGCTAAGTTAGATGCTGAATACAAAATGGGCAAATGGTCGTTTGGCTCTAGTTTAAGATACAATAGTTTTATGCTCAATGTGGACAATATATTTGTTTCTTCCTTCTTTGAAACTATAGTGCCAGGCATTCCGCAATCTAGAGAAAATTTATCCGATGGCGATTTTATCGTTGATAGTAGAATTATCTGCCAATTGAGCGATGCCGCATCAGTATCACTAATTATAAACAACCTATTTAATAGAGAATATCAAACGCGCCCCTCAAATATGATGGCACCGAGAACCATATCTCTCAAATTTGGAGTTGCTTTATGACAATAATAGGAATCATACCAGCTCGATATAATTCGACACGTTTGCCGGGCAAACCCCTAGCAGATATTCTAGGAAAAAGTATGATACGCCGAGTTTATGAAAGAGCCCAACTGTCCAAGTTAGATAAAATAGTAGTTGCCACTGACGACCAACGTATTGTTGATGAAGTCAAGTCTTTTGGTGGCGAGGCAATAATGACCTCAAGCCAACATATTAGTGGCACAGATAGGTGCTTAGAAGTACTATTATCGCTGACTGAAAAATACGACGCAGTGGTTAATATTCAAGGCGATGAGCCCTTCATTGAACCCAAGCAAATTAATCAACTAATTGATGCTTTTACCAACCAAAACATTGAGATAGCAACTCTAGCTAAAAGCATTGAAAATGAAGAAATATTAGTCAACACGAGCAAACCAAAAGTAAATTTTGATGCTAATGGTGTTGCTATTTCCTTTGATAGGCTTATAAATTCCCCTTTTCAGAAAGGTGCCTTTTTTAAACATATTGGCATTTATGCTTACCGATCTGATATTTTAGAAAAGGTATGTAAGCTAAAGCCGTCTTCTCTAGAAATTGAACACAAACTAGAACAGTGGAGGTGGTTAGAAAATGGTTATAAGCTATCGGTTTTAGAAACTCCATTTGAATCCCATTCTGTGGATACTCCAGCAGATTTGAAAAAAATTATTGAAAGATTTGGGGACAGTTGCTGATTTTGATACTTTAGCAAAACGATGAAGATAAAAATTAACAAGCACATTTCATTCCTTTTGTGTGAGCACAATTGTGTAGTCATTCCAGACTTTGGTGGCTTTGTTGCCAACTATGAGTCGGCACGTATTGACAGCCAATCACACCTTATGTACGCTCCCAAAAAGACCATTGTTTTTAATAAAAGTTTACAAAACAATGACGGACTACTGGTGAATGAAATAGCTTCTTGTGAAGGCTTGACTTTCAAACAAGCTAAAAAAGAATTGGATAAGTATGTAATCGATTTGAAGGAGTCTTTACAGCTTTATAAAAAAGTTTTCATCGATGAAGTAGGTACTTTATTGCATACTTCTGAAGACAAAATATTGTTTGTTCAGTCTAACTCACGCAATCATTTGTTAGATAGTTTTGGACTAACGACATTACAATACCCTGCTATTGAACGTACATCTGTTCAAGAACGATTTGAAGAAAAAATCAAGCACATTGACAAGAAACATTTACCAAGCAACAAAAAGCCTTGGTTGAAAGCAGCGGCAGTTCTTCTCCCTCTTTTAATGGTTAGTGCATTGGGTATTTCCAATAAAGAAAAGATACAAACAACTTACGCTAATCTTTCTCCTTTTTCTTCATCATCTGCAGAAGTTGTAGAGACGGTCAAGACGTATAGCATAGCTTCTTTTGATATTGAAAGCCCTACTAATGAAATTGAAGAGGCTGTGATATCATTCTATCAAGCAAAGGAGAATATCGCTAGTCCTGTATCGATTGAGTTGGACAAGCATTTTATTATTGCAGGTGCATTTTCGTCAGAGAAAAACGCTCAGAAAATGATAGATAGATTGAAGGGTGCAAACTTTGGCAATTCTAAAATCGTCAATCAAAGTAGTTCAGGGCTTTACAGAGTATGCTACGATGGTTTTGTAAATTCTTCTGACGCTCTAATTGCACTTCGAAAAATTAAAAGAACCAATTCTTCAGCTTGGCTTTTATCACTAAATTAAAACAATGTCATCCAAAACACCTTTACAAAGTTTAGCCACTCTTACCGAGATGGTACTTCCTAACGATACCAATAATTTGGATAACCTAATGGGTGGTCGTCTTTTGCATTGGATGGATATTGCAGCCGCTATTTCTGCACACCGTCATTGTGGGCGAATTGTAGTTACTGCATCGGTAAATAATGTATCTTTTGAAAAGCCTATCCCAAGGGGTAGCATTGTCACTTTAGAAGCTAAAGTATCGAGAGCATTCAAGTCGTCTATGGAGGTATTTGTAGATGTATGGATGGAAAATCAAGCCACCAAAGGGCGACAAAAATGTAACGAAGCTATCTATACTTTTGTAGCCGTTGACCAATTGGGTAATCCTATTTCTGTACCTTCTATTAGTGCTGAGTCTGATTTAGAAAAAGACCGTTTTGAAGGAGCCTTACGCAGACGCCAATTGAGTTTAATTCTTGCAGGTAGGTTGAAGCCTGAGGATGCCACAGAGCTAAAAGCACTGTTTACTTAATAGGACTCAAATCTATTTCTGTCATACACTTGAAATGTCCACGTGGACATTTGGCATAGCCTATCTTGGAACAAGGACGACATCCTAATTCTTTATTCTCCACCATTACCGATTCAGGATCAGGAAGATAAGGCACCATGCCAAAAGCTGGTGCGGTATTACCCCACACCGAATATATTTTCTTTTTAAGGGCTGCAGAAATATGCATCATGCCCGTATCGTGAGAAACTACAAAGTCCGCCCCTTTGACCAATAAAGCCGATTGGGTTAAAGACAGTTTGCCACAAGCGTTTAAACCTTGAGAAGTCGCTAGTATTATTTCTTCTCCTCTATCTTTATCTTCAGGACCGCCCACCAAAACAAAAGGACGATTGAGCTGATGACACAATTCAATAAGTTTATAGGTCGGTAATATTTTTGTGGCGTGTTGCCCACCAATTACGACAGCCACAAATGGCTGTTTCAATTGTAACTCTTCAGGCAAGATTTCTGACTCTGGAAGAAAAAAGTCTAGCCCTTGCATATCGTTTTTTACCCCCAAATGTTCTATGGTCGCCACATTTCTATCCACCATATGAATAGGTGGCATAATGTTCCATTTAAAAGTCGTTAGCAAAAACTTTTTAATATTCAATTTATTGACACTTGTAGAAGGCACATTCAAAGCCCGTTTCACTTTCAGAGTACGCAGGTTGTGGTGTAAATCTATTATGAGGTCAAATTTTTCTTTTTTCAACGGCTCGTTGCCTTCTTCATAATGATGGATAGTATCAATATAAGGGTTGTGCGATAGCCAAGAAGAAAAATTCGTTTTGGTCATAAAGTGAACCTCAGCATTGAGTTGTGTTTTTAATATTCTTACTACTGGCGAAGTCAGCACAATATCGCCGATAGAACTCAAGCGAATAACTAATATTTTCATCGATTTTGACACCGTTCAAAGCTAAAGAAATTATCCTAATTTTGCCCCAATGAAACTTATAGATACACATACCCATTTATTTTCTTCACAGTTTGACGAGGACAGAAATGCTGTCGTGCAAAAAGCTATTGATAATGGCGTAAGCAAAATGTTACTACCCAACATCAGTAGTGAAACCATTGAAGCTATGCATCAATTATGCCAAGATTTTCCAGAGCATTGCTACCCTATGATGGGCTTACACCCTTGCGATGTGAAGGATGATTATTTGAAAGAATTGGAAATTGTGAAAGCTCACCTTGACAAAGGTAAATACGTAGCGGTAGGCGAAATTGGTATTGATTTGTATTGGGACAAAAGCACTTTAGACATTCAAAAAAAGGCTTTTCGTCAGCAATTGATATGGGCTAAGGAATACGATTTGCCAGTAGCCATACATATACGAGAAAGTTTTGATGAAGTATTTGAGGTCATAGAAGAAGTTAATGACGAAAAGTTGCGAGGTGTTTTTCATTGTTTTACAGGCACCAAAGAACAAGGTCAAAGAGCTATTGATATGGGTTTTATGTTAGGTATAGGTGGAGTGGTTACCTTTAAAAATAGTGGCTTAGACCAAACCCTATCAGGCTTACCTTTAGCGCAACTCATTTTAGAAACCGATAGCCCTTACCTTGCCCCTACGCCACACCGAGGTCAGCGCAACGAAAGTGCATTCATTGCGCTAATGGCACAGAAATTAGCCGATATTTATGAAATGGATATTGAAGAGGTGGCAAGGATAACCACACAAAACGCTAAAACACTTTTTAAGTTATGAATTTTACAGATTCCGTACTACTAATATATACAGGAGGTACGATTGGCATGTACAAGACTCCTGAAGGGAGCTTAAAACCTTTCGATTTAGAAACCCTAAGCCAACAAATTCCTGAGCTCAACACTTTTGACATTGACATCAAGGCTATCAGCATTGACCAACCGATAGACTCGTCCAATATGTCCAAAGAGGTATGGGTACAACTAGCGCAGCTCATTGAAAAAGAGTACAATAATTACAATGGCTTTGTTATTCTGCACGGTTCAGACACCATGGCATATACTGCCTCAGCACTGAGTTTTATGCTCGAAAATTTGAATAAACCCGTTATACTAACAGGTGCGCAATTGCCTATAGGTGTACGCCGAACGGACGCTAAAGAAAACATTATTACCTCTATAGAAATTGCAGCCCAAGGAAGTATACCAGAGGTATGTGTTTATTTCGAATACCACCTTATGCGAGGTAACCGCTGTACCAAAGCCAATGCCGAACACTTCGAGGCTTTCAAAAGTCCCAACTTCATTAACCTTGCCGAGGCAGGTTTAAAGATAAAATACAGTCCCATAAGCTACGACCATACCAATAAAGATTTGACCTTGCACAGCAAACTATCTGACGAGGTTGTGATCTTGAAGTTATTTCCGAGCATGAAAAAAGAATATGTAGAATCCATACTAGACTTGCCATACAAGGGTATTATTTTAGAAACCTTTGGAGCAGGTAATGCCACTACTTCGGAATGGTTTTTGGAAAGTATAAAAAAAGCCATTGTTGAGGGGAAAATTATGTTGAATGTGAGCCAGTGTCAGTCGGGCAGTGTTAGCCAGGGGCTATACGAGACCAGCTCTAAGCTAGAACAGATAGGCGTTGTTAGTGGCAAGGACATGACCACCGAAGCCGCACTAACCAAGCTCATGTATTTGTTGGGCAGCGACTACTCCAACACAAAAATTAAAGAATACCTTCAAATTTCTTTGAGGGGAGAACTCAGCAATTAAAAAGCATTTAGTAGATTTGCCAGCCCTATTGGAAAGGTGGCCGAGTGGCTTAAGGCGCACGCTTGGAA
>TARA_Y100000385_G_scaffold198824_1_pt1 | contig 12667 bp, 7 predicted proteins | sample TARA_Y100000385 | Tara Oceans TARA_Y100000385 (sample SAMEA2620980) | marine metagenome | biome: marine biome (ENVO:00000447); feature: surface water layer (ENVO:00002042); material: "saline water (ENVO:00002010), including plankton (ENVO:xxxxxxxx)" | depth 5 m
AGTTACTCAGTGATTTTAAACAGCGTGCAGGATATATACATGGACGCAGGTTTCAGCCAAAGGTTGTTAACCCTGACCTTTTTTTTGACCATGCTTGGCCGAATCCTTCCTTGTGGGACCCTGTAATGAATAAAGTTATTTTACGGCTGGTGCCGGGTATTTTGGTAATTTCTGGCTTCTCATTTTATACCCTAAGTTCGGCGACTGAGAGGTATCTTGTTCCTCGCACTGAATGGGGTCAGCCGGATTTACAAGGTGTGTGGAATTTCTCGTCCAATATACCAATGGAGCGGTCTGAGCATTTTGGTGAACGTGAATTTCTTAACGAGGAGGAAATAGCGGAGGTATTAGCATCACAATCCGCCACGAACGGTAACAATACAGGGCAGGCTCCGTTACCCGCGGGTGAGGTGGGTAAGACCTACGACGATTTCTGGAACGAGCAAACTGCAAGAGATAATTCATTTCGTACTTCGCTTATAGTTTATCCAAAAAATGGACGAGTACCACAGCTCAAGGATGGCGTTGCCGTTCAGTTTGGGACTCGAGGAGTTGAAAAAACAGCAGAAAGACCTGCCCGACACCTTGCTCGTGGCATTGGTATTGACGGTCCGGAAGATCGTGGCCTTTCTGAAAGATGCTTAGTAGGATTTAACGCGGGACCGCCTTTCACTCCGAGCGTTTATAATAACAACGTTCAAATCTTTCAGAGTAAAAACACTGTTGTCATCATGACTGAAATGATCCATGAGGCGCGGATAGTTCCACTCTACGATTCTGCGGACAATTTAGTGTCGCTCCACGATGATGTTCGTTTGTATACAGGTGACTCGCGCGGGTATTGGGACGGAGATACGCTGGTTGTTGTAACCAAAAATTTCAACAGTCTCACGGCGAGTTTTGGTGGTTTAGCTGCAAACTTAGGGTTGCCGGGAACAGCTTACAGCAAGATCTTAACGGAAAAATTCAGTAGGGTGGGGCCGTCTACAATTGACTACGAATTTACTATTGATGATCCAGCTACCTACACTGATAAATTCACTGGGATAATACCTATCGCGAAAATTGATGGTTTGCTCTATGAGTACGCATGTCACGAGGGAAATTATGCAATGTTGTATATGCTGCGAGGAGCCAGGGTGCAAGAATCTGATGCTTCGTACACAAGCAAGTAGTTTTCTAGAAGAGTAGTTTTTCTATTGGTTGGGACGCAATATTAAAATTTTAAATCAAACAGAATTTACATTGGTCAATATTACGGAGGCGGGGTAAGAAAATGTTGAATATAGTCAAATTAATAGTAAATCGCGTGCTTGTGGCAACTATACTTTTGGCAACTGGTGCGCAGGGATTCGCTCAGGGTTTACCGAATCCTTATCGTACAGTTCCTGGCTGGGCAAAGTTTTCTGATGGCAGGCAAATGGGTGCGGTTGGGGATGTGGCAATTGATCCTGATGGAAAGCATGTTTGGGCAGTCGTGCGATGCGATGCTCCACGCGCAAATTTTGGATACGAATGCGTGGATTCAGATTTGGATCCGATTCTGAAGTTTGATCCCGATGGTAATCTGGTCGACAGTTTTGGTGCTGGTCTGTTCATATGGCCACACGGACTGGATGTGGATTCTGAGGGTAATGTCTGGGTAACTGAATCAGTTCGTCGCGATAGGTTGCCTGCTGGCGATCCTAGGGCACACCAAGTTATAAAATTCAGCCCAACCGGCGAAGTTTTGATGGTTTTGGGTACCCCAGGAGAAGAGGGTAGTAGCAATAACCACTTCACTTCTCCATCCGACGTGGTAATCGGGGACAATGGAGACATCTTTGTCGCCGATGGACACAATAACGATGGGAACAATCGGGTTGTGAAATTTGCCAGTGATGGCACTTTCATTAAGTCCTGGGGGAAGACCGGCTACGCTCCGGGGGAATTTAGAGCTTTACACACCATCGCAATCGATAATGAGGGCAAAGTTTATGTTGGTGATCGCTCTAATAGTCGGGTTCAACTCTTCGATCAAGATGGCGAGTTTCTCGCTGTATGGACTCAATTTGGCAGGCCTAGTGGAATATCTTTCGATCAGATCGGTAATATTTTTGTTGCTGACTCTGAGTCTGACAACATAGAGAATCCTGGTTGGGAAATGGGAATTAGAATTGGTGATGCAGAATCAGGCTGGGTAAATTATATGGTGCTAACTCCGTATGCTGATCCCAGTGTTGTTTCTGGAGTGGGCGCAGAATTTGTGGCCGTAGATGCCGAGGGTAACATGTATGGTGGTGAGCCCATGGGTCGGAATATACAAAAATACATACGAGTCCGTCCTTAGCCCTCTGTGGGTGGCAGAAATATTTGGGCAAGCATGCAGAAGGATATTGGTGATAAACCTCCGATTTTTCAGCCGATGAACGGTGTTTGTTTGTCTTGTCATGTTTTGGATTCCATTTTCGGATCGTCCTGAAAAGCATTAGGAGCTTAGTAAATGAAAACCGCACGAAGAATTGTATCGACACTCATTCTTGCAACAGGCGCCCTTGCCTGCGCTCCTTTGTTATTAAGCCAGCCAGGCACTAGCGTTAATGATGGAGATTGGCCGAATATTCACGGCGAAATTTCATCGCAGCGTTATTCTCCGCTTGATCAGATCAATGCAGAAAATGTTAAAGACCTCGAAATAGCGTGGAGTTTTTCTACAAAGGGTTTTGGTTACCCTACTGATTATGTAAACCCATCTACTCCAATTGAAGTTGGCGGCGTGTTGTACGCGAACGTTGGTAATACTCGAAATGTTGTAGCACTTGATGCCACGACCGGTCAGGTATTATGGCTCTGGCGTTATCAAGAGGGCGATCGATTTGATGAGGCGCCGCGTAAGGGCTCTGGCCGGGGAGTTTCTTTTTGGACTGACGGTGATGTTGAGAGAGTTATCGACGTGTCTCCGGGCTATCAGTTGGTTTCTTTGGACGCGAAAACGGGTATACCAGACCCAGACTTTGGCAATAACGGTATCGTTGATTTATTTGTTGGTGTACGAAATGGTGAGGATCCACGTTATCCGTATCCTGATGTTGGTTTAACGGCCCCGCCTCTGGTAATGAACGATGTCATTGTGGTAGGGGCAGCCCACCGCGGGGGAGGACGACCACGCTCTAAATACAATGCCAAGGGAGACGTGCGGGGCTTTGATGTTCGTTCAGGGGAGTTGTTGTGGACCTTTCATACCATTCCCGAACGCGGAGAAATTGGTTATGAATCTTGGTTAACTGGCAACGACATTACTGGTAACACTGGCGTGTGGGCGGCGATTTCTGGAGATCCGGAATTAGGTCATGTTTATCTTCCCACAGAAGCCGCCACAAGTGATGCTTATGGTGGTGAGCGGCATGGTGATAATTTGTTTTCTAGCTCCCTGGTGGTCCTTGACATTAAAACGGGCGAGCGCCAATGGCATTACCAATTGGTTCACCATGATATCTGGGATTATGATATCCCGTCCCCTCCAATCGTTGCTGATTTGCCCAATGGCCGAAAGGTCGTGATGTCTGTAACGAAACAATCTTGGGTATATGCTTTTGACAGAGAAACAGGGGAGCCAATTTGGCCTATCGTAGAGCAGCCAGTTCCTGCAGGAGACGTTCCGGGTGAGTGGTATTCCCCGACACAGCCCTTTCCAACCCGTCCAGCAGCATTCGATCAGCAGCGTTTTACTGAAGATGATGTGGTAGATTTCACGCCCGAGCTTCGAGGTTTGGCGTTGGTAGCACTCGAGGGATTGCGTTTTAGCTCTGGTGTTTATACCCCTCCGTCTCTGAAGGAAGCCGCGGACGGAACACGTGGTCAGCTCTCTTTGCCTAACGCTACTGGCGGTTCTAACTGGGAGAGTTCTGCACTTGACCCTGAGACTGGAATTCTCTATGTCCCTTCCAGAACGCAATTGGGCGTCATGACACTATCAAAATTTGCTGGGTCAGATTTGGATTTAAGTCAGGGTTTTGGTGTTCGGGTGCCTCGTGTTCAGGGGTTAGATTTGGTTAAGCCACCGTACGGAAGAGTTACCGCTATCGATATGAATTCGGGCGAGCATCTTTGGATGATAGCGAATGCCGACACACCGAGTCGAATTACCGATCATCCTTTATTGGAGGGAGTGAATCTCCCGCGCACTGGCATTCCCACACGAGCAGGAATTGTATTGACCAAAAGTCTACTGTTCGTTGCTGAAGGTACTGGTGCTGCTGGCGCAAGCCCAATTTTTCGTGCGGTAAATAAGCAAACTGGTGACATCCTTGCAGAGATAGATTTGCCTGCCAATCAGACGGGCCTGCCATTTACTTATGAACATGACGGTAAACAGTACGTTGCTTTATTTGTGGGTGGTGGAAGCGAAGCCGCCGAGCTGATCGCTTTGGCGCTCCCTTAAACCCAGTAGTGAATAAGCTGTTTCTTCTTTTTCAAAAACGATGATGGTTTTTTGGTCCGCGATGGCACGTTGCAATTCTGAACTTTCTTAACAGGAATACAAAATTCCTAGGTTCTTAACGGATCGAGAGCAGCTTGTGGAACTCAATCGAACTTGATACCGTGAAAACAAATTGAGTTTAAGTCAAAGATTAAAATTTTTTGCGAACCTAGTTAAAACGTTATTTTAGTCCGAACGAGATTAACTGATAAGTAAACACCAAGGAGAGGTAATTTATGTCAGATAACAGTGCCAGTGCTTACTGGAAAGCCAATATAAAATTAGTCTTTTCATTGCTCTGTATTTGGTTTTTAATTTCTTTTGGTGGCGGAATTCTGTTTGTGGATTTCTTAGACGGTATCAGATTCGGCGGTTTTAAGCTTGGCTTTTGGATATCTCAGCAAGGTTCTATTTTTGTCTTTATAGCTCTCATTTTTATTTATATTCGGGCGATGGATAAACTTGATAGCCAGTACAAGCAGCAGCCTATTGGCGGTGATATTGAGAGCTCGCAGGGAGATGCCAAATGAGTGTTCAGGTGTGGACCTATGTATTTGTGTTTCTTTCTTTTAGCCTTTATGTCGGAATTGCAATTTGGTCTCGGGCGGGCTCCACCAAAGAATTTTATGTAGCAGGCGGAGGTGTTCATCCTCTAGCCAATGGCATGGCGACCGCCGCTGACTGGATGTCGGCTGCCTCCTTTATCGGTATGGCAGGGCTCATTTCTTTTTTAGGTCGAGACGGAACATTTTACCTAATGGGCTGGACGGGTGGTTATGTTTTACTTGCTCTATTGCTGGCGCCTTATTTGCGTAAGTTTGGCAAGTTCACTGTCCCAGACTTTATAGGCGATCGTTATTATTCTCAGGCCGCTCGATTAGTGGCGGTATTTTGCGCGATTGTTATTTCGTTCATATACGTGTGCGGTCAGATGCAAGGCGCGGGCGTTGTATTTTCTCGATTTCTTGAGGTCGACGTCACGACCGGTGTACTGATTGGCATGGCTATTGTGTTTTTCTACGCAGTTCTGGGCGGAATGAAAGGAATAACTTACACGCAGGTCGCTCAATACTGTGTTCTGATCTTTGCCTTCATGGTGCCTGCAATTTTTATCTCCATCATGATGACCGGGCAGGTAGTGCCTCAAATTGGCTTCGGCTCAGAATTAATAGATGGCAGTGGTTATTTGCTCGATAGACTTGATGGTCTCAGTCAAGAATTAGGTTTCGCCACCTACACCGAAGGTCAGCGCAGTACCCAGGATGTTTTTTTTATAACTGCGGCGTTGATGTTCGGAACCGCAGGACTTCCCCATGTTATTATTCGTTTTTTCACAGTACCAAATGTGCGCGATGCGCGCAGATCTGCCGGGTATGCCATTGTCTTTATCGCAATACTTTACACAACAGCGCCTGCTGTTGCTGCGTTTGCTCGTGTTAATTTAATCAATTCGGTTAACAATGCAGAATATACCGCTATGCCAGATTGGTTTACTAAGTGGGAGACAACTTCGCTTATTGCTTTCGATGATAAGAACAAGGACGGTAAGATTCAGTACACAGGCGATTCGGATCTTAACGAGCTAACGGTCAGTGCTGACATAATGGTGATGGCTAATCCAGAAATTGCGGGATTACCGAATTGGGTTGTGGCGCTGGTGACTGCCGGTGCCCTTGCCGCGGCCCTGTCTACAGCAGCAGGGCTTCTATTGGTAATTTCTACCTCGGTAGCACACGATATGCTCAAGCGCACTTTTATGCCGTCGATTAGTGAGAAGCAGGAATTGTTGGCCGCACGTTTATCTATTTTTATTGCAGTTTTGATTGCTGGCTACGTGGGTATGAATCCACCGGCTTACGTTGCACAGGTTGTTGCTTTTGCTTTTGGTCTTGCGGCAGCTTCTTTTTTTCCGGCAATTGTCTTGGGAATATTTCAGAAAAAAATGAATAAGCAAGGTGCGATTTCAGGAATGGTCGTCGGGTTTATTTTTACTGCAACTTATATAATCTACTTTAAGTTAGTTAATCCGACTGCGAATATTGCAGAAAACTGGTTCTTTGGGATTTCGCCGGAAGGGATAGGCACGCTAGGCACAATTTTAAACGTTGGTTGCGCTTTTGCTGTAGCCAGTTTCACTGCTGATCCGCCAGATGACGTGCAAGAATTGGTGGAGGTCATTAGGTTACCAGGCGAGGCTTAACAGGAGGTTAGCGACCCATTCACTGAAGCGATATTAGTAGCGAGGCGACTGCTGGGCTTTTTTTTGAATTGCTGTTCAGGAAATTACTTTTGCGGTTAGAACGCGCTTATACTCAAAAATTTAGTGCTAAATAAGCAGATCGTTAACCGTGCATTGTATTAATTTAATTTTTATGGATTGTACTCAGGCGCTCGCTTGATTTATTGCTTCGCGCTGATAGGTGTTTGGCCTCGCTTCAGCTTGGATCAAACAGAGGTACAAAAAGTCTTACGAATGAGAATCGACTAAGGAGAGGGTCTAATATTCGAACTTTTAATGGTGCTTGCTTGTTAACTTCGACCCAATATTTAAAATTTACAGCTTATAGGAAAGAGAGATGCCTGAAGAAAAAGTCTATCCAGTTACCGATTCTGCCGCCGGTCAGAGCTACCTCAACAAGGAGAGTTTTCAGAGGCTTTACAAGCAATCTATGGACTCTCCAGACAAGTTTTGGGCAAGTCAGGCTGAGGAACTGCTGCATTGGCATAAGCCTTGGCAGTCTGTCTGTAGTGGTAGCTTCGAAAAAGCCGAACCTACCTGGTTTGATGGCGCCAAGTTAAACGTCGCCTACAATTGCATCGACCGGCACCTCGAAGAGCGTGCTGACCAAACAGCCATAATTTGGGAAGGGGATGATCCTCAAGAAGACAAAAAGATCACCTACAGTGAATTGTATAGCCATGTGTGTAAATTCTCTAACGCACTAAAAGCACGTGGTGTAAAGAAAGGCGATCGAGTTTGTATCTACATGCCGATGATCCCAGAAGCGACCTATGCGATGTTGGCGTGTGCAAGAATTGGAGCTGTTCATTCCGTAGTGTTTGGTGGATTCTCTCCTGAGTCAATCAAGGACCGAATTCTGGATTCCGACTGTCAAACAGTTGTCACTGCAGACGAGGGTTTGCGTGGCGGTCGAAGAATTCCGTTAAAAGCGAATGTCGATGCCGCGCTAGAGTATTGTCCCAACGTGCACTCAGTGTTTGTAGTTAGACGAACTGACGCCGATGTGTCCTGGCTGGATAATAGGGATGTGTGGTATCACGAGGCCACTGCAGCGGTCAGCAGTGAATGTGATGTTGAATTAATGGACGCTGAAGATCCGTTGTTCATTCTGTACACCTCTGGCTCTACGGGTAAACCTAAGGGTGTGCTGCACACGACGGCGGGTTACTTGTTAGGTGCAAGTATCACACACAAATATGTCTTTGATTATCATGAAGGTGATGTCTATTGGTGTACGGCTGATGTTGGATGGGTCACCGGCCATTCATATATCGTCTATGGCCCGCTAGCGAATGGCGCGGTTACCCTCATGTTCGAGGGAGTGCCTACCTATCCCGATGCCTCTCGTTTCTGGCAGGTAATCGATAAGCATCAAGTTAATATTTTTTATACCGCACCGACTGCGATTCGAGCATTGATGTCAGTCGGTGACGGTCCAGTGTCAAAAACTTCGCGCTCATCCTTGCGGGTGCTTGGCTCGGTAGGAGAGCCGATCAATCCTGAAGCATGGGAATGGTACTATCACGTGGTCGGTAATGCCCGATGTCCTATTGTTGATACTTGGTGGCAAACCGAAACTGGAGCCATTATGATCACCCCAATGCCAGGTGTTACTGACCTAAAGCCAGGTGCAGCTTCTACACCTTTCTTCGGTGTTAGAGCAGCATTGCTTGATGCTGACGGTAATGAGCTGGAGGGTCCAGCTACAGGTAACCTTGTGCTATCACAGAGCTGGCCCAGTCAAATTCGAAGCGTGTATGGGGATCATCAGCGGTGTGTGGATACTTATTTTACGACTTATCCGGGTTATTACTTTACCGGAGATAGTGCGCGGCGAGATTCCGACGGCCATTACTGGGTAACTGGGCGGGTTGATGATGTCATTAATGTTTCAGGTCACCGCCTGGGCACAGCCGAAATAGAAAGTGCACTGGTGCTGCACCAAAGCGTCGCTGAGGCAGCCGTGGTCGATTTTCCGCATGAGATTAAAGGGCAAGGTATTTATGCTTATGTAACTCTGATGGCAGAAATTGAAGAATCGGAAGAATTGCGTGTCGAGCTAGTGAAATTCGTTTCGAGTGAAATCGGCTCGTTCGCCAAGCCGGAAGTCATTCAATTCACTCCGGTTCTACCAAAAACACGCTCTGGAAAAATTATGCGGCGTATTTTGCGTAAGATTGCCGGGAATGAGTTGGAAAACCTTGGCGATACGACAACCCTAGCTGATCCAACCATAGTAGAACATATAGTTAAAAATAGAGCGCACAAGTAGTTTAGAATTTCCTATCGACTCAATACGTAAACATTAAACTTTGAAACAATAGAGCTAATTATTTTTTTCGCTGCCCGGCTAACATTGATTACAAAGTCGGTTATCAATGTTTTGGAGAACACAAATTTATCACGCAAACCAATAAATGAGGTTATGCCGTATGAGACAAATACAAATTACGAGCCCAGGAGGGTTAGAAAACCTAGAGCTCTGCGAAGTAGAAGCACCGAAGCCAAAACCGAATGAAGTGGTTATTAAGATTGCAGCTAGCAGTCTAAATTATCATGACCTTATGGTCGCTCTTGGTTTGATACCAACTGATGACAAAAGAATACCCCTTTCCGATGCAGCTGGAGAGGTTGTTGAGGTTGGGTCTGAGGTTTCTGAGTGGAGAGCAGGTGACCAAGTAATGAGCGTCTGTTTTCCAGATTGGCAAAGTGGTCCTCCTCGGACTGAGCTATTGAGCTTTATTGGTGATCATCAAGATGGATATGCGAGGGAATATATAGCGATTCCGACGACAGCGATTACAAGAACACCTAAGAACCTTAGCCTGATCGAGGCTGCTACATTACCGTGTGCTGGATTAACAGCTTGGCGTGCGTTGGTGGACGAAGGGAACTTAAAGGAGGGCGAAACTGTTTTGATACAAGGCTCGGGAGGTGTTTCGGTTTTTGCCCTTCAAATAGCTAAATCTTTGGGAGCAAGAGTTATTGCGACGTCCTCTTCGTCTGAAAAATTAGAAAAATTAAGTACGCTTGGGGCAGACGAACTCGTCAACTATAAAGAAAATCCTCAATGGGGAAAGGAGGTTTTAGCCAGGACCAACAATGAGGGAGTAGACCACATTATTGAGGTTGGGGGCGGGGGTACTTTTGGAGAGTCTGTGAGGTGCGCAAAACTTGGCGGGCACATCGCTCTTATTGGGGTGTTAAGTGGCCCCGCCGTAAGCGAAATCATTTTGCCTCGAATTTTTCTGAAGCAGATAAGGCTTAGTGGAATTGCAATGGCAAATCAACAGTCTCAGATAGCAATGGTAAAGCACATAGAGGAGGCTGCTATAACTCCTGTAATAAGTGATCGTTTTGATTTGGCGAGGTTGGCTGAGGCTTTTCAGCATCAGATTGACAATAAACACTTTGGAAAAATTTCAATCACAATGGCGTAGGTAATGTCATGTCATGTCATGTCATGTCGAGTGGGTTAGAGGGCCTCATTAATCTTTTGCATGATTTGATTTTAGTAGGTTTGGTATGCAACTTTTGGATAATTTGGATCTTTAAGCATCAGCGGAATTCACCCAGAAAAAAAGTGGGAATTTCGTTTCGTGCAAGTATCCCCTAGGGTCAGGGGCGATAACGGATCACCTCTGAACAAAATCGCTGTATTCTAAGATCGAATCTTTTTTGAAACGGAATAATCATGAAATATTTGCAGCCACTTTTACCCTGTTTTCTTGGGTTTATTTTTCTTCTCAGTAGCACACAGTTTTTTCAATTGGCTCTTATTAATGGTCTCGGCCAGTTATGCCTTTTTTTAGTGGTGGTTTGCATACCAATTTGGCGCACAGGACGGATGAGTTATGTGGATATTGGATGGCCTTGGGGTTTGGTATTACTAGGGATAACGAATTATTATTTGAACGAAGGGTACTGGTTGCGCTCACTTATTGTCAGCGTGGCTCTTATTGCTGTTGGTCTGCGCATGGGTCTGGGGGCGCTCAATTTGTGGCGATTAGGATATCTCAGTAAAGAGTTCCCTAGATATCAATATCAACGTATTCGTTGGGACAACGAAAATAAAGAGAACATTGCGCTAGCGTTACAGGTCGATGCGATTACTCAAGGCTTAGCTAACGCATCCTTCCTGTCCTTACCGATTTTTGTAATTGCCTCAAACAAAAGTTTAGAAATTTCGGTTCTTGAGGTTGTGGGTCTCGTCGTTTGGTTTATGGCATTCCTGTTAGAATCCGTTGCGGATTTTCAGAAAACGAATTTTCTTAGAGCAATGAAAAAAAAAGGAAAGCGGCAAGAAGTTTGTAATGTTGGATTGTGGCGGTACTGTAGACACCCAAATTATTTTTGTGAGTGGATGGTATGGAATGGTTTTGTGATTGCTTCCATACCCTCTTGGTTGGCGCTCAAGAGCGAAGTGAGCAGTGTGGTTTGGTTTTCTCTTGCGTTGGCTCTCCTGTTCACCTCTCGACTAATGTACACCACTTTGGTATATGAAACTGGAGCGGTGCCATCTGAATACTTCTCTTTGGAGAAGCGACCTGGCTATAAGCGCTACCAGGAGACAACAAATCGATTTTTCCCGGGGCCGTCCCGCCCCAGCTTTGTTGAGTAGCTGGTTTAATTTGCGATTTGCCGAATTTTTTTTGAAAAATTGTTTAGTCTGGCGCAATAGAGTTTGTGCTCAGCTGGTCGTGGAGATCTGTTAAACCGCTGAGATTAATTTTGGACGGATATCAAGATGGTTAGTGACTTCTTCGTAAGCTAAGGCGAGCTCGAGTACCTTTTTGTCCTCACCAAAGCGTCCGATGACTTGCATTCCCATTGGTCGGTTCGCTGCATCAAATCCAACGGGCACGTTCACTACTGGAAGTCCTCCTAAACTGCCGTAAATAACAACCTCCATCCACCGATGGTAGGTATCCATCTCGCGCCCATCGATCTGTTCTGGCCAAGGGGTATTTTTATTGTAAGGGAAAACCTGCGCTGTTGGCCAAACTAGAAAATCATACTGATTGAACAATCGGTTGAGTTCAACGTACCAGGCGTGTCGTAACTGATTAGCGGCTGTCATATCGGCGTCGGTGATTTTTATACCCTCTTGTATTTCCCATGCCAGCTCAGGTTTCAACATGTCGCGAGTTTCAGAATCTTCCCAGTAAGGACGCAGGCTAGTGCGACCACCATGACGTAGCGTAGTAAAACATAACCAAAGGTCGCTGAAATTAAATCGTGGTGTAGTTGCTTCGACAGCAGCGCCTGCATCTGAGAGCAATTTTAAACTTTTCTCACACAGGTCTACTATGCCGGCTTCCATTGCTAGATAGCCGTCGAGATTTCCCATCCACGCAAGCCTGCTTGAACTGAGATCTAGGGCGGAGAACTCAGCCTCTATGGGATTGCTAGCGATGGTGTTGAGCAGTGCGATCGTGTCAGCGGTATTTCGCCCCATGGGCCCTGCGGTAGACAGTGGCCTCGGTTCAGACTGATTTTCCGTCACTGGGTTAATCGTATTTACAGTGGGCCGGAATCCAATAACGTTGTTAAATGCGCCAGGATTTCGAAGAGACCCCATGAAGTCACTGCCATCAGCGACCGGTAGCATGTGCGTCCCAAGCGCGCTGGCTGCGCCCCCGCTTGATCCGCCTGCAGTGAGTTTGGGATTCCAAGCGCTGCCTGTAGAGCCAAAAATTGGGTTATAAGATTGTGACCCTAAACCAAATTCGGGCACATTAGTTTTGCCAATGAAAATAACACCTGCAGCTCGCAAACTGGCGGACAGCTCGCTATCTTGATCAGCAATTCGATCAGCAAACATAGGTGAGCCACTTGTATGACGGAGTCCAGCAACGGGCTGCAAATCTTTCACCGCGTGTGGCATGCCATGCATCCAGCCACGGTAGTTGCCGCCGGCTAAATCGGCGTCCGCATACTTTGCTTGCTCCAACAATTCTTGCTCG
>TARA_Y100000385_G_scaffold281746_1_pt1 | contig 12663 bp, 10 predicted proteins | sample TARA_Y100000385 | Tara Oceans TARA_Y100000385 (sample SAMEA2620980) | marine metagenome | biome: marine biome (ENVO:00000447); feature: surface water layer (ENVO:00002042); material: "saline water (ENVO:00002010), including plankton (ENVO:xxxxxxxx)" | depth 5 m
TTGGTCTCAGTTAGATAACTCTTTCAAAAGAGTATATAACAAGTCTGCTTTCTCACTTGATATGTTCAAGTCTGAGCTATACAACTTCTATCAAGGTAAAGTTGAGTTCAAAGGGCCAGACCCAAGTAGACAACTTGTTGTACAAACAGGTATTGGTGGAATGCAATTAATCAACAAAGCTATTGCTGATGAAGTATATGGTTCTGGATTAGTTCAAAACGCTAGTGATATTGGTGCAGTAAAAGGTTCAGGAATGGATTTAGATTTCGGTTTTGCTTACACAAGCTTTACTATTCCTTTCCTTGCTAACGTTAAGTTTGTACTTAACCCTGCATTTGATAATCTTCACACAAATGATGTAGAGAATCCATTAATTGATGGACGTCCTTTAAGCTCTTATAGCTTCATCATCTTTGATGTGACAGAAAATGGAAATGATAACATTCACTTATTGAAGTTATCTTGGGATAATCAACTTAAGTGGTTCTACCAAAATGGTACTATGGACTACATGGGAAGAACTCAAGGTTTTGCTTCTACAGGTAACTTTAATGGTTATAGAGTTTATATGACTCAAACCATGCCAGCTATCTGGGTGAAGGATCCAACCAAAGTATTAAAAATTGTAATGAGAAATCCTGTAACAGGAGGTTCATTCTAATATATACTTAATAACTAAAAAGGAGGTGGGTAAAACTTCCTCCTTTTTTTATTTTTAATGTGAGTTAAGTGTTATTCTCCTCAAATAACTATAGTCAGGTAAACCCTGGCTTTAGAAATATTAATAATAATTGTAGATAAATATCTACTTTTGAGTTGAAAACAAACATTATTAATTTTTAAAAACCAAAGAAATGAGTGATTACACTATTGTAGAAAAATATCAGCTTGGCAAAAATAATGCTATTGCTGTAAGACCGTACTTTAACGCAAGCAGACAAAACATGGGGCTTGAACAATATGGTATGGCACTTCATGAAGGAGTATGGCATGAAGAATCTTTAGCATGTCTAGAACTAAATGGAGTTAAAAGATATGTTACTGGACTAAATGAATTTGCACCAGATGTAAAGATGTTACCTCCAGGAGATAAAGAAGTAAAAGTAAAAGAGATAAGAAAAGTAGTTGCTCAATTAGAAGCTGAATTAGCGTCTAATGTCATAGATCTTGAAGATAAAGATTTTTGGAATAAAGTAACATTATTAAAACCAGACAATGATAAGTTCTGGTCAAGAATAAGCCTAAGATGTGGTAATGATCCAGTATTCTTAGATCCTGTAAAAGATCCATATGATCTTATAAAGATATATGCTATAAATGCAGGTGGGTTTTCAATGGTAGGTAAATCATTGAAAGAAGCTAAGAAAGCTGTAAATCCACCAAAGTTTTATTTAGACCAACTAGAAGAAACCATTAGTGAAAGAACAGAGTATACTAAGCTGAGAAATAAAGCTTTAGTTGCTTTACAAAATATGTATGATACTGATACAACTAAGTTGATGTATGTTGCAAAGTGTGTAGATTTAGAAAGTGTTCAATACACAAAGTCTACACCAAATGACATAATGTACGAAAATATGGATATGTATATTAATGGTGAAGGAACAGAAGGAAATAGAAAAAGAGCATCTAAGCAATTTTTAGAAGCATCTAATAGTTCTATGGAAGATCTTAAAATCAGAGCATTGGTAAAAGATGCTATGTACTACAGATTCTTAGTTCCTAAATCTTCAGGTTGGATTGAGTCAATGGATAGTTCAGAAAAACTAGGTAAAAGATCTGGTGAAGTAATAGAATATCTTAAAGATCCAGGTAATGAAGATACATTGTTAAGTTTACTATCTAAAGTAGAACCTTATTGGAACTCATAACTTAACATATAATGAATAACTCAACTCTACAAATTAAAATAAAACAAAGGCTTAATAAGCTTTCTAGCAATGATTTTGATAACATTGAATGTTGGCAAATTGTAGAGGCATTTAATAAAGCTCAAGTTGAATGGGTAAGACGTCAGCTTCACGGTAATAATATGTACCGTGAAGGTGATGAAATGTCCAAGAGAAGAATAGATGATCTTCAAATACTTTTAACAGAAGTAAACTTACCTGGTTTTTCTACAAATGATTATTTTGAATCAACAGCTATACCAGATAACTATATGGAATTTAAAAGGATATCTGCTTTTGCTACAAGTGATTGTTGTCCTGATCCTAGATCAATGACAGTTTACTTAGCAGAAGAAGCTAATGTAGATTTAATTTTAAGAGATCCTTTAAAAAGACCAGATTATGAATGGGGAGAAACATTCTGTACTTGGATAGGTAATGATATAAGAGTATATAGAAGAGATTTTACTATTACAGATGTTGATTTAACTTACTATAGACAACCAAGACGTATAGAAATACTAGGTTGTCAAAATCCATTTGATGGTACTGCAACTGGAACTCAAGTTGAATCTGAGTTTAAAGATGATATAGTAGAAGTATTAATAGATGAAACTGCATCTTTAATTGCAGGTGACATAGAAAACTTTAATCAGTATCAAACTAATCAACAAACAGCAGAAAGAAATAATTAATGGATACGTATAAAAGACCTTTAAAAGCCAAAGCTACGGGTAAACTATCTAGACCATCAACCAAAAAAGTTATGGGCACTAGATCTAATGAAATGAAAGAAGTAGATGCAAAGACAGCATCATTAGTTGTTGAAATAATGAATGCACGTACAAGCTTTCATAAATTACATTTACAGGTAACAGGTGATGGTTCTTTTGCACAACATAAAGCATTAAATGAATTATATGATTCATTACCTGATTTAGTAGATACTATAGCAGAAGGATATCAAGGTGCTTGTGAAGTAATATTAATGTATCCAGATAAAGCACCTGCAACTTTAACAAACGTAGATGGTGCTTTAGATTATATGAGAATGCTTACATCTCAGATAGATGAATTACAATACTGTATGCCTCATTCTGAAGTAGTAAGTAATCTAGATTTAATAAAAGATGAAATCAATTCAGCTAAGTATAAACTATTATTCCTTAGCTAATTGCTTATATGAAAAAATATTTGTATATTATATATATGTACAAACGTACAATAACTTTATTTATAACTTAAAATTAAAAAACAATGGCTTATTTTAATCATGCTTTTTATAAAAGCTTTCTGGCAGTTGACGCAAGTGCAGCTAACGGAACAAAAACACAAGACTTAACTGCAGGGCAGCTTGCATTAGTTGACGGAAAAACATGGAAAGCAACCACTGGTGCTGTAGCAGTACCTGGTTTGGCTTACTTAGTACAAGGTTCACTACACGCTAGTGACACTATTGGAGGAAACGGAAACCATGGTGGTTACGCAGAATCAGTTAAATCAAAAGGAATTAATCCTAAGTATTTAACAAGAATCTGGGAATCAGAATGTATTGGTGCAACTCCAGCAAGTGTAACAGTTGCAGTAGGATCAAAATGTCATCCATGTGGTGAAAACCTAATGTTACGTTTAGACGTAAAAGGTGCACCAGCTTTACGTTTCTTAAACCGTAATGCATATGCTATTGGAGATTCTATCGGAGAAGGTAGTGATCCAGGTTTATGTTGTATTGAAGGACAAGAATTTCTTGATCCAGCAGTAGCATTAGCAAAAATTGGTAGAATGATAATTGCAGATGCAATTGTTGCTCCATTCATTAAAGAAGGTGGAATTAGAGTAACAGTAGCGGGTGTAGCTACATCATATACATTTGCTGAAGTAGTAGATGGAACTTATACTCCATCAACAGATCCAGTAGGTGATGAAGTAACAGCAGCAATTACCTTCCAAGGTGCTTATGTAGATACTAAGTTTGGAGACTGTTCTTTTGATACACGTGACTATCACGGAAAAGAGCCAGTACAGTTGGTAGCTTCAATGCTAGATGAAACAGGAAATCCATGTAATGACTGTGGAACTGTAACAAGTGTAGCAGGTACAATGCAACAAACTTCTGGAGAAGGTGTACTTAGAAATATTCTATTAACTGAATCTTACGGACAAGCACCGTTCCACCAAGGAAATGTAGATGCAATACGTATGCGTGAGATTGAAGGTTCTGAAGAAGTAATTTCTGCAGTAGATCGTTCTGCTTTATACAAGACTTATTATGTACAACACAGCATTCCACGTTTGAACAATGCAACAAGTGTATTTGATAATGATCAATATGTATATGAGATCTTTGTTAAATGTGATGATTCTGCAACTCAACTTTCAGTAGAAGCTTTACTTGATGCTTTAGTTGACGCAGCTAATGTTTCTGGTAATCCACTAGAAAGAGAGACTACTATTGATCAACAAGTAGCACAACCATAAGAATAGGTTAAAATAAAAATCTATTATAAATAAAAGGTGAGGGAGAAATCCTTCACCTTTTTTATTTTCAAATCTCCGTGATTTTTTGTATATTATCTATGTAGTATAGTATTTATAAAATTTATTCATTATGGCTGATAAGCATATATTAAGTTTGGAAGTTCCTACAGTATCAAATAGACAGATATTTAGTGTCCGTGACACTAGTCAATATTCTGCTAATTTAGATATAGATTGTAGTGAACTATTAATAACATCTCCTGGGTATAATGTACCCGTATTAATAGAAGTTGATCAAGGCTTCAATTTACATTTAAATGCATGTCAACTTGCAGTTCAGACAGAAAATTGTGGAACAGTAAGGACTAACCTCAGAGATGGTATTTATGTAATAAGATATAGTGTAGCTCCTGTTGAGAAAGTATATGTTGAATATAATCACTTAAGAGTTACTAGTCTACTTACTTTATACTACGAGACCCTATGCCATATAGATGTTAAAGACTGTGAACCACATAGTGAAAGAAAAGAGTTAATAGATGAAATGAAATATATAAGAACTCTTATAGATGCAGCAGTTGCTAAAGTAGAGTATTGTAATAGCCCGGAAGAAGGTATTTCATTATATGACTATGCTAAAAAAAGATTACAGAAAATAGCTTGTAAAACAGCAGGTTGTTAAATATAAATAAACCAAACTATGAATTGTGTAAAATGTAAAAAACCATTTACCTGTGGTTGTCAAAAAACACGGGCCAAAGATGGAGCAACAGTACATAAAACATGTAAGACTTCTTACGAAGCAGATTTAAAGAGTACTGTAAAAAAATAAAGAAATGGATAATACACTGATCAAAAAAATTGAAACAGAAAGAAAATTTGCAACTGCAGTGTACAAAAATTTTGTATCCCTCCGGTTTGGAATGAATCCTTGTTGTATTATAGATGAGGAAGCAGCTACTATAAATAAAGAGTTGTGTGATTGGCAAGAAAAAGCTACATGTGAAAAGACATGTAATGATACTTCTGTTGAATCAAAAGGATTTTTAAAAAGCACGCCTTATCAAGAAGCTCCTATTACATCAAGTGCTAAAACAGCTTCATGTGCTCCTGTAACATATTGTCCTGACACAAGTGTATTAGATAATATATTAAAATCTATTCAAGAATTAAGTGCTAGAATTGACGGAGAACGAGATGATGATTATGTATTTACACAACCAGAAGATTCTGTAACATGGGATATAGAACATAATTTAGATAAATATCCAAATGTAAGACTTGAATTATTAGATGGTACAGACATACAAGGAGAAATAACTAATATAGATAAAAATAATATGCGTGTTACCTTTGACGTTGCAGTTTCTGGAAGAGCGTATTTAACATAGAGTAAACAATTAATTAATAAATAAAAAAACAATTATGGCAATTAAGTATTTGTCTCATTTAGAGACGTTGAACATTGACATGCAGGGATATGAATTGCAGAATGCTGTAGTTCATAATGTAGCTGCAACGTCAAAACCTGCATCTCCCGGTGTAGGACAAATTATATACAACTCAACAGACAGTGCTCTTGAGGTGTGGGATGGTAGTGCATGGGTCAGTGCAGCAGGTGATATTACAGGAGTAGTAGCTGGTACAGGTTTAATTGGAGGTGGTACTTCCGGTTCAGTAACAGTGAATGTAGATTATGCTGGTGATGATAACTTTATTTTAGCTGCTGGTGCAGGTACCGGAGATATTAGTGGAAAGTATTTTATTCCAGTATCTGGTCTTAATGATGAAGTTGATTACTTTGCAGTAGAAAAATTACCTTTTACAGCCAACCTTGGTACAGTTACTTCTGTAACAATTGAAGGTTCAGACGGTATTGATGTAGATTCAGGTTCACCAATTACAACTTCAGGAACTATTAAGTTAGGCCTTTCAAGCATACCTAATAGTTCACTTGCAAATAGTAGTGTTACTATTACGGCTGGTGACGGTTTAACAACTGGTGGTGCAGTAGCATTGGGTGGTTCTGTAACTGTAGATGTAGATTATGAAGAAGGAGATAACGTTGTATTAGCCGGTGGTGCTGGTGCTGGTAAAGTTACTCCACAATTTGATGTACTACTTTCAAGTTTTGTTGAAGGAGAAGATAAAAAAGCAGTTGAAGCAAGAAGTTATAAATTATCAGATTTACCATTTAACAATTTTACAGGTGTAACGTCTGTAGAAGTTAAAGGTAATGATGGACTTAGTGTGAGTGGTTCTCCTATTACTACATCAGGTACTATTACTTTAGGTATTGATGCTCTTAGTATAGAAAATGGTAAACTTAAAAATAGCAGTGTAACATATGGATCTACTACGGTAGCTCTTGGTGGAACATCTACTTCTATAGCTGGTTTAACTGGATTAGACTTTACTGCAGCAGATGCTTCTATTGCAGCTTCTATTGGTGCAAAAATACTTACAATTGGTGGAGGAACAACAACTGTTTCTATTCCTGGTAATTTAACTGTTGCTGGTACTTTACTTACTAAAGATGCCAATGAAGTTAATATAGGTGATGCAATTATTAAATTAAATGCTGAAGAGGCTGGAGCTCCAACTGAAAATGCAGGTATTGAAATTGAAAGAGGTACATCAGACAATGTATTCTTACTTTGGGATGAAACAGGTGATAGATGGGACTTTGGTGCTGATTATGATGTACGTGCTAACGCATTCATTGGTGATTTAGATGGAACTGCAGCTGATGCTACTAAATGGACTACAGCAAGAACAATAACTTTAGCAGGAGATGCTACGGGTTCTGTAGAAATTGATGGTAGTGCTGATGTAACTCTTACGGCAACTGTTGTTGCATCTGGTGTTGCTCCTGACTCTGTTACCCTAGGTACAGATACAACAGGAGACTATGTAGCAACACTTAGTACAAGTGGTGCATTGAATGGTTCTGGAACTGGTGAAGGTTCTGCTGTAGCTTTAACTGTTGATACTACCAGCGTAGATCAATTAGGTGTTGTTGAATTAGCAACAAGTGCTGAAGCAATTGCAGGTACTGATACTGAAAGAGCAGTAACTCCTAAAGCAGCTAGTGATTTAGTTGCAAATAGACAAGCCGCTAAAAGATTTGTTAAACAATATTCACCTGAAGAAGTAGGTAAAGAAGGATTTTTAGTACAGCATGATCTTAACTGTGAGCATATTATTGTTCAAGTGTGGATGATAACTGCACCAAAAGAAGCTTCCCTTGAGGGACAAGAAAAACAACCTACAAAAGAAGTAGTTCATACTGAGATTAAACAAATTGATAAACTGACTGCGGTTATTAGTACAGATATGGTACCAACAGGAGTAATTGAAGTATGTATTATAGCAGTATGCTAAAATAAATTTATAATAATTAATTATGATCAAATCACTATCACATCTAAAACATGGGGAATTTTATTTCCCCATGACAGATGGAACCAACGGTCAAGTTTTAGTAACTGATGGTTCAGGTCAATTAACATGGGCAACACAATCAACAGGAAGCAATAAGTTTCTTTCTGGTTTATCTTTTGATACAGGTACTGGTGTTTTAACAGCAACGGTAACTGGTTCTGCAGATGTTACAATTGACCTAGATGGTAGATATATTCAAGGTGTTAGAGGTGATGGGACAACAATAAGTACATCTACAGATCTTGACACCGGTCAAGTTGTTGTAAGTCCTATCTTTAATAATACAATTACAGAAACGGGTACCGCATTAGTTACTAGTGGTACTATATGGACTTATATTAATGACAGCATATTAGATATAGCCCCTGTACAAAGTGTAGCGGGTGATGGAGTGTCTATAAGTACATCCACTGATACTGATACGGGTCAAGTTAATATAGGGCCTATTGTTAATAATGTACCTACACAAAATAGTGGTGCTTTAGTTAAAAGTGGGGGGATTTGGTCTTATATAGATGGTCTTGCATTTGATGAATATACATCATGGAATTTAAAGACTAACAGTGTACAACGTACTTCCATACAGTCTGGAGGAACATTAGACCTTATTGGAGGAACAAACGTTTCACTTAGCTACGGTGCTGGGGGTAAAGTAACAATAGATTCTACAGACACAAACACAGATACAAATCATTATTTATCAGGTGCTAGTTTTAATACCGGAAATGGAAAGCTAACGCTTACTGTAACGGGTAATACAAATCAAGTAGTAGATTTAGATGGGCGTTATGAATATGCCGGTCATAAATATCATTCATTTTCTGATGGACAGCAATTTTATGATTCTTATAATCAAGCAAACTATTTACGCTTATTTACTGAAAATACTGTTTTTGATACATTTAGATTTAGAAGCTATTCAGACGTTGAATTCTGGAATGGAACCGCCTGGGAAGCGTGGACTCAAAGTTTAGATGTTTTATTTGATGGTAGAGAAGAAACAGGTTTTAGTTTACAACATGCAAACAAGCGTTTTAGATTTGTTATAAATAGAAGTAGCGGATGGCCAACAACAGCTTTGTTTGTTTTACAAAGTACTTGGTCAGACACAAAAGATCATACATGTGATGTTAAAATAGAAACGTATGACGGAACTAATTGGAATGAAAAGACTAGATGGACTTATTCCAATTTTCAACGTGGTATGAACGTGCACACAACTAGTTCTTTACATGATGGTAAAAACAAGATGCGTGTTGAAATTGATATTGATTGGACTGATTTATCTCATGATTATTTTCCGTTTAAGAGTTTATTTTTATTAAGTAATTATTCTGGTGGTCAAACATTAGATCCTTGGACTTGGGATTATAGTGGAAGTGTAAACTTTCAAGCATTACCAAAATCTGCAGGTGATAATTTAGCAACACAAACATGGGTGGGTAGTCAAGGTTATGCATCTGGATCTCATAATCACGATGCTGATTATGTAAATGTTACAGGAGATACTATGACCGGTGATCTTAGTATAAAAGGTAATATACTTTTAACAGGTGATGCTACAACGGCTAACCAAGATAGGATGATTGATTTTACCGGCTTTGATAAAGAAGGTACAACAGATTTTTCAGATAGAGCTTATATAAGACATACTGAAGCTACTGGAGGTCATGCGGGTTCCGTATTAGAAATTAGTTCACAAAATGATGTTGGTGATGGTATATCTTTTACAACACATGCTAGTAGTCTGCTTAGACACAATGGTAATGCTATATTTTCAACAGGTCATAAACCTACTTGGAGTGAAATAGAAGATAAACCTACTACATTTGATCCTTCAAGTCACAATCATGATGGTAGATATTTAAAATTAAATCCTAGATTAAATGCAAATGGTGACACTGTAAAGGAATCAGGTATTCATATATGGGATGTAAGTGGTGCATCAGATGATCCAGCTGGAGCATCAGATGGTTTACTAACTACTAAGTATTGGGATTCATCAGATTGGGCAGTTCAGATGTATGAGGACTTTCATCAAAGAGAGATCCATATAAGAAATAAAAGAAGTGGTACTTGGCAAGAAGATTGGGCACAAGTTCACACAACAGATAACTTTTCTGTTTCTGAAGTTGATAAAGGCGTTACTGCCTATGGTTGGGGTGACCATGCAGAAGGTGGATATTTAACGTCATATTCAGAGACATCAGATCTAGAAAGTGTTCGTGCAAGAGATAATAGCATATCAGGTGCAATTAACTTTCTTCCTGATACTGGTGCAATACTACAAGTAGATGGTCAAACAATAATTGATAGACAAACACTTAATGGAGCAATAACTATTGGTCATGATGACTCTATAATTCTTGCAGGTGGTGATACATCAAGCACATTAAATACCAATATTAATAATGCAGAAGAGACTGTATTTATTGGTGCTGAAGGTGGTCTAAAAGTATTTGCATTCCCAGATAATATGTCTGGTGGTTGGAGTGCTAGAAAAGAATGGAGATTTCAAAATGATGGTCATACAGACTTTCCTGGAAATTTATACCCAAGTGGTGGAAGTACACACTATGTAGACAGTACAAGAATTGCAAACTGGCAAACAGCCTATGGTTGGGGAGATCATTCAACAGCAGGATATACTAAAACAGATACTATATTTAATGGAGGTGATGTTGATAATCCAGTTATTATTGCAAACAGATCTGCTGATAGTATTTTACACTATGCCCAATCAGGTAATTGGAAAGGTGCTGTTAAAATAACAATTCCTGGTTCACATACAAGTAATTGGTCAATGCTTGTTTTACGCATAACTATATACGAATATACAAGTGATGCTCATACAACTTATACTGTTTCTGGTCATGATTGGACATCAGGATGGTATAATAAATCAATAAAAAAATGGGGTCATAGTAAAAAGAATGTTGATTTTGGCTATAGTACAGATGCTAATCAAGATTATTTGATAGTTGGTGAAATAGATTCTAGCTGGTCATATGGTCACGTAACTGTAGATGTTATTGCTCATCCATCTTTTTACAGTTCTTCTATGAATTTAGATTCAGGATGGAAGATAGAAAAAACTACTGACTTAGAAGGTATTACAAGATCAAATGCCACTAATATAGTAGTTCATGATTCTGCAAATCTTATTAATAATTCAACAGAATGGAATTCTGCATATACACATTCTCAATCAACTCATGCACCTACAGATGCTGAGAAAAACGTACAGTCAGACTGGAGTGCTACTTCAGGTGATGCGTTTATAAAAAACAAACCCAGTACGTTTGCACCAAGTAGTCACAATCATACTTCATTAACAGGAGTTACAAACTTGACATTTGCTGCACAATCATCAGATGCTGCATCTATAACAACAACTATAGATGGTACGCATACTTACTTTGATTTTAATTTAACTGATGACAATAATAATGATTGGTGGAGATGGAGATTTACACCTTCAGGAAGTACTCTTTATGATGCAATGGTTTTAAAACCTGCTAGTAATGGAAATGCAAATCTTATTGTTTCAGGGAATGTAACAGCAGATAACATTCCTACTTCCTATGCTCCTGTTGATGCTGAAAAGAATGTTCAGGCAGATTGGAATGCAACAAGCGGTGATGCTTTAATACTTAATAAACCAAGTCTAGCGTTCAATACAATAATTGGTACTGATTCAGATATTAATACAAGTGGTGCAATTGTAATTGATCAGTTAAATATGACTGATGGTGTTATTCAATCACACTCTACAAGAACTTTAACTGCTGCAAATTTAGGAATATCTAAACCTGCTAAACCAATTAACTTATCATTAAGTGTTGTAAATGATACTATAAATGTAACTTTTGCACAGGCTGCTGAAGATAACCATGAATATTTAGTATTTAGTGCTGTTAATGATAGTAGTTTTGGTTTAATATCAGTTTTTTCTCCTGAAGATTTTGCAAAGAATATGAGTGTTATAGATGACTCATTTACAGAATCAGGTAAAATACATTATAGAGTTTATGCTGTCAAGAATGGTATTTACTCTGAACCTTTGACAGCAGCAATTGATTATACTACACCAACTAATGATGTAGCAAATATATATACTGTGTCTTTAAATACAGCTCACTTTATTCAATGGGATCAACCTTCAATTAACTCAAGGTTTATAAACACTTATAAACTATATGGGCAAACTCATGCTGACAAAGGTTCTTTAAGCAAGGCTAATGCTACACTATTGTATGATGGATTAAATACTTCATTTATGCATGCTGTATCAAAAGATGATAACTTTACTCAGTTTTGGGTTGACGTAATATATAATTAATATGGAAGAAAGTTTAGAATATTGGGAATTGCAATTAGAGCAATATAAAGCTGATTTAGAAAATGAAACTTCTATAGAAAATAGTGACTTAACTTTAAAAGTTTTACTAGAGAAAGGTATACTACATTGTGAAGAAAAAATAAAAAACTTAAAGAATGGCTAGATTTTCAAGCGCAATATTAGATAGAAATTCAGCTTCAGATGTCACTGGTTGTTTTATGTCAGACCATGAAGGTACTCATACGTTAGGCCCTGTTCAAAAGGGAGGTATGAGTAATGCTATTGTTAATAGTGGATCGGGTGAATATGACGGTGGTGAAAGATGTATAGGTGGCCATAATTCATATGACATTGATGGTGATATATTAATGACTTGTGGTTGGGGAGACGGTGTTGCTTTTAGAAGACTCAATAATGACGGGTCTATGACAAAACTTTATTATGATAGCCATGCTTTATGGAGAGATACTGGTTCTACATACAATCACATGCAATCTGCAGCAATGGCTA
>TARA_Y100000385_G_C13108896_1_pt1 | contig 12646 bp, 12 predicted proteins | sample TARA_Y100000385 | Tara Oceans TARA_Y100000385 (sample SAMEA2620980) | marine metagenome | biome: marine biome (ENVO:00000447); feature: surface water layer (ENVO:00002042); material: "saline water (ENVO:00002010), including plankton (ENVO:xxxxxxxx)" | depth 5 m
CGATGTGAAATCGAATAAAGACAAGGCATTAGTTGGCCTCACTCAAGCTTTTGACGGAGTAACACTTGATAGCCTGCTCGTCTCTTCAATAGAAATTCAAGATGCGATTAAAAGTGTCAGTGAAGACTTAAAAAGAGCCATTCAACTAGCCAAGACGAATATTGAAAGATTCCACATGAGCCAAAAAGAGGAATCGATAATAGTTGAAACCACAGAAGGAGTAACATGCTGGCGAAAAAGCATAGCGATTGAAAAGGTTGGGCTTTATATTCCAGGTGGATCTGCCCCGCTCTTTTCTACGATACTTATGCTCGGAATTCCTGCGAAACTTGCTGGCTGTAAAGAAATAGTATTATGCTCACCTCCAAATAAAGAAGGCAAATTAAACCCGGCGATCCTTTATACCGCCAACCTAGTTGGTATTACAAAAATATTTAAAGTGGGTGGTGCACAGGCTATAGGAGCAATGGCGTATGGAACAGAATCAATACCTCAAGCATATAAAATTTTTGGCCCTGGTAATCAATTTGTCACGAAAGCAAAAGAACTTGTTCAACAAGATGGAGTAGCCATTGATATGCCCGCTGGACCAAGTGAGGTCCTCATCGTCGCAGATAAAACATGCAACCCCACGTTCGTTGCAGCTGATCTCTTATCTCAGGCTGAGCATGGTGCGGACAGCCAAGTCATTCTAGTGAGCGATGATGCAGATGTGATCCAACAGACAAATGATGAAATCGAGAAACAATTGAACTTGTTACCTCGAAAGGAAATTGCGCTAAAGGCACTTGCCAATAGCAAGTCTGTTCTTTGTTCTTCAATTGATCAATGCATGGAGTTAAGTAACTTCTACGCCCCAGAACACTTGATTATCGCTTCTCGAAAAGCTGAAAAATATGCAGCCGACGTGGTAAATGCTGGTTCGGTATTTCTGGGAAACTATAGCTGCGAAAGTGCAGGCGATTACGCTAGCGGAACTAACCACACACTACCGACCAATGGATATGCTAGAAATTACAGTGGTGTTTCTCTGGATAGCTTTTTCCGGAAGGTCACCTTCCAGAGCATAACAGAAAATGGAATTAGAAACATTGGTCCTGCAATAGAGTTAATGGCGGAAGCAGAAGAATTATTTGCGCACAAAAATGCAGTAACACTGCGCCTTAAAAACTTAGATGATGTTTGATTTAAAAACAATAACACGAGCGAATATCGTGAATTTGACCGCATATTCTAGCGCACGTGATGAATTCACGGGCTCAGAAGGATTATTTCTAGACGCCAATGAAAATCCCTATGGTGAGCTAAATCGTTATCCGGATCCTTACCAAACAGAATTAAAAAGGGAGATTGCCAAAGTTAAAAATGAGAACCCATCTAATATCTTTATTGGAAATGGGAGCGATGAAATAATTGATCTACTATTTCGTATTTTTTGTGAACCCGGAAAAGACAGCGCGTTGACATTTTCACCTACGTACGGAATGTATGATGTGGCTGCTGCGATCAATAATATAGAACTCATAAAGATCCCATTAAACAGCGGCTTTCAAATTAATGAAGCGAGTCTCGAGGAATACCTTGTAAACCCCAAGTTAAAGTTAATACTGATCTGTTCGCCGAACAATCCAACGGGCAATCTAATTGATTCATCTGTGATTGAAAGAATAGCCAGCTCATTTAACGGTATCGTTCTAATTGATGAAGCCTATATCGAATTCAGCGAGAGCAACTCATGTATTGGACTGCTTTCCATATATCCAAATCTGATCATCAGTCAAACTTTCAGTAAAGCAAGGGGACTAGCAGCTGCTAGAATCGGCTTAGCCTATTCAAATCCAAATATCATCAATCTTTTAAATCGGGTAAAACCTCCCTATAATGTTAGTACACTCAATCAGCAGGCAGCTATAGAAGCAATTGGAGACCTCGATAAATTTGAAAAGAATAAAGCACAGATACTGAAAAATAAGAAAATCTTAAGTGACGCTTTAAACCAGGTCAGTATCGTAGAGAAAGTATATCCTTCTGAGGCTAACTTTTTCCTCATCAAAACTCGAAATGCGAATGCTGTGTACAATGCTCTCGTTCAGCAAAAAATTATAATTCGAAATCGGAATAATGTGATTGAAAACTGTCTGCGGATTACCGTGGGAACAAAACAGGAAAACAACTCGCTAGTTGAAGCACTTAAACTAATGTAACATGAAAAAAGTATTATTTATAGATAGAGATGGAACGCTAGTGATTGAGCCACCAGTTGATTATCAATTGGACAATCTTGAAAAACTAGAATTCTATCCAGGTGTATTCCAATGGCTAGCCAAAATCGCTAATGAACTCGATTACGAACTAGTAATGGTAACGAATCAAGACGGATTAGGAACCAACTCATTTCCGGAAGAAACATTCTGGCCAGCGCAGAATAAAATAATTCAAGCATTTAAAAATGAGGCAATAGTGTTCAGTGAAATTCTCATTGATAAAAGCTTTCCTGAAGACAATGCTCCAACAAGAAAGCCTAGAACTGGCCTTCTTAACAAATACATTTATGGAGAATACAACCTCGCCGAATCCTTCGTCATTGGGGATCGAGAAACAGATCTTGAACTTGCGAATAATCTAAATTGTAAGGGTATTTACATTGGTGACGTATGCACTACCGAGGCCTCATTGGTAACCTCTAGTTGGGAAAAGATCTACCAGTTTTTAAAAGCCAAGCCACGCAAGGCAAAACGAAAAAGAACAACCAAGGAAACGAGCATCGAAATTGAAATCAATCTAGATGGTAGTGGCCGAAGCAGGATCTCTACTGGAATCGGGTTTTATGATCACATGCTAGAACAAATTTCCAAGCATGGTGGAATTGACTTAAACATCAATGTTCAGGGAGATTTAGAAATTGATGAGCACCACACAATCGAAGACGTTGCCATCACGCTAGGTGAAACACTAATTGATGCTTTGGGATCGAAGAAAGGAATAGAGCGGTATGGTTTCCTGCTACCCATGGATGATTGTTTAGCTCAAGTTGCAATTGATTTTGGAGGAAGACCTTGGCTTGTATGGGATGTTGAATTCAAGCGAGAAATGATCGGAGAAATGCCAACCGAGATGTTTATGCACTTTTTTAAATCCTTCAGTGACGGAGCTAGATGCAATTTGAACATTAAAGCGGAAGGAGCAAATGAACACCACAAAATAGAGTCGATTTTCAAAGCACTTGCTCGCTCGATTAAGATTGCTGTAAGACAAACAAATGACTATTCAATACCAAGTACGAAAGGAACATTATGATTGCAATTATAAAGTATAACGCGGGAAACATTACTTCAGTCCAGAATGCCGTTAGAAGGCTTGGTTATGATTCCATTGTAACCAACGATCCACAGGCCTTACGAGCTGCTGAGAAAGTAATATTTCCGGGAGTTGGCGAAGCCAGTTCTGCAATGAACTATTTAACTGAACGCGGACTTGATCAAGTGATAAAAAGTTTGGAACAACCAGTCCTAGGAATCTGTTTGGGGCTCCAACTTATGTGCCTTGAAAGTGAAGAAGGGTCCACCTCATGTCTTGGAATATTCGACACGAAAGTAAAACGATTCAATGATGCAGAACTTGTGCCACACATGGGTTGGAACTCAATCAAGAACTTGAGAAGCTCACTTTTCAATGCACTTGAGGAGGGTGATGATACCTATTTCGTTCACAGCTATTATGCAGAGATATCTAGAGACACATCTGCCATCTGTGAGTATAGCGTTGTTTTTAGTGCTGCCCTTGAGAAACAAAACTTTTACGCAACCCAATTTCACCCTGAGAAATCAGCTGGTATCGGAGAACAAATACTAAACAACTTTTTAAAATTATGAGAATCATTCCAGCAATAGATATAATAGATGGTAATTGTGTGCGCCTTACTAAGGGAGACTACTCCACTAAGAAAATCTACAATCAAAATCCTGTAGAGATTGCAAAGGAGCTAGAAGATAATGGCATCAAATATTTACACCTAGTCGACTTAGACGGTGCAAAATCGAAACGAATAGTGAATTACAAGACGCTGGAAAGTATAGCCAATCAAACTAATCTCGAGATCGACTTTGGAGGTGGTGTCAAATCGAATGAAGATTTAAAGACGGCCTTTGAAGCAGGTGCTAGTAAAATTACTGGTGGAAGTATCGCTGTCCAAGATCCTGAACTATTCGAGTCATGGCTGAATCAGTATGGCGGAGAAAAAATAATCCTTGGAGCAGATTGCGCCAACCGAAAAATCGCAACCAATGGATGGACCGAAAGTTCAGAGCTAGATATTGTGGAGTTCATTCAAAAGAAAGAAAAGGTTGGCGTGAAATCAGTCATCTGCACGGACATATCGAAAGATGGTATGCTAGAAGGCCCAGCGATGCAACTATACAAGGAGATTATTTCAAAATCGAACACCTCACTAATAGCCAGCGGTGGAGTATCCAGTATCCAGGACCTCCTAGATCTTCGAAGGATTGGTTGCGAAGCTGCCATTATAGGTAAAGCAATTTATGAGAATAAAATCACACTTAAAGAGCTTAGCGAACTATGTTAAAGAAAAGAATCATACCCTGCCTTGATATAAAAGATGGGCGCACTGTAAAAGGGATAAATTTTGAAAGTATAAAAGATGCTGGAGACCCAATTGAACTTGCAAGAAGATACGTTTCTGAGGGAGCTGACGAACTCGTTTTCCTAGACATTACTGCCACTGTAGAAAAGAGAAAAACACTTGTTGATCTTGTAAAAAACATATCTAAGGAGATCGACATTCCTTTTACTGTTGGAGGAGGAATAAATTGTGTCGAAGATGTCGAGAGTATTATTTCGGCAGGCGCGGACAAGGTTTCCATCAACTCATCCGCTGTTAAGCGTCCTAAACTCATTCGCGAAATAGCTGATCGTTTCGGGAGTCAATGTGTTGTCTTAGCGATAGACACCAAGTTTATCGATAATGAATGGATCGTATTTGTTAATGGCGGGAGAACTGCGACGGAACTTAGAACTACGAGTTGGGCTAAAACTGTCACAGAACTTGGGGCTGGTGAAATCATACTTACATCAATGAATAATGATGGGACGAAAGATGGCTTTGCGCTACCTATCGTTGAAGAAGTAAGTGAATTGGTAAATGTTCCGGTCATTGCCTCAGGCGGAGCTGGATCGATGCAAGATTTCAAAGATCTCTTCAGTCAAACCCGAGCTACAGCAGGACTCGCTGCGAGTATTTTTCATTATAACGAGATCCCTATTCAAGCGCTTAAAACATATTTAAAAACAAATGAAATTCCAGTAAGATGCAGATAAACTTCAATAAAGGTGATGGACTAGTTCCTGTCATCATTCAAAATTCTAACACCCTCCAAGTATTAATGTTGGGGTATATGAACCAAGAGGCATACGAAAAAACGAAGAAAGAAGGTCTTGTTACTTTTTTTAGTCGTAGTAAAAATCGGCTATGGACGAAGGGAGAATCTTCAGAGAATTACCTTCGAGTAGAAGACATAGCAATCGACTGTGATTCGGATACAATTCTAATCAAAGCCACTCAGGATGGCCCAACTTGTCACACTGGTTCTACTTCTTGTTTTAAAGAAGAAACTTCAAAAGGTTTTATCTATCAGCTCGAAAAAACAATTGCTCAACGCATAGATGAAGATGACCCCAATTCATATACAAACAATCTCTTCAAAAGGGGCATCAATAAAGTTGCACAAAAGGTTGGTGAAGAAGCGGTAGAAGTTGTGATCGAAGCGAAGGATGACAATGATGATCTATTCAAGAACGAAATGGCTGATTTACTCTATCACACCTTGATTCTTATGAAAGCAAAAAATATCGAACTCGAAGAAATTGAGAAAGTCTTAATGGCTCGAAACGGATGATTTAATCAACAATGAAATCTCCATGGATTAAATCTGTATCGCCTTCTTTTGAAATCGTGAAGAGGTATTTACCATTTCGATAGTTTCTTTCTTCAAGGAGAAAGAATGAATTCGAAGTTGTTTCAGTCTGGAGATGTCCCCCATTCAAATCATAAATATGGAGGGTCATCTTCACATGATTTGAATTTTCAATGACCAGCATTGACTCTGTCCCAAGGGGATTTGGTCCCAGTCGATATTCTCGTTGGTCAAAGTCGAATACATCTATGGATATGATCCAAGAAAAGCCAGAACTTCCTAGCTGTAGTTTATAGTAATGAGTTGTATTTTCATCAACATCAGCATGAGTGAAGTCATAATAGATCGTCTCAGAAGTGCTCCCACAGATACCTTCTATATCTCCAATAAATGTAAAATTGATTGAATCGGTGCTATGTAAAATATCAATGCCATTACAGGTATTACCTTCCGTAATTGACCAGTTTAAAAGAATATTTCTATTGAATTCGGTGCCAACAAAATTATCGAGTACATCCTCATTTTGGGCAGAACACTGAATTGCGTTTCCAAAAGTTAATATTAATAGTAATCCAAAAAGATTCATAGTACAATAACGAAAAGATGTGAGAAAATTGCAATCAAGCGGAACCAAGCTTGTTCTTCATTCGATCTTTTTCTTCTTGAGAGAACTTTTTAGAGATGCTAAACTCTTGCTTAGCATGTTGATTAATCAAGTTTTCTAGTGTGCGGCTGTCCTTCATATAACGATTGCATTTCTTGCATAAAATCTTGTGGCCATAAATTTCCATTTTATCAGAAAATGACAATTTCTGATTCATCGAACGTTCGAAATCCTCCGTTATTTGGATACAGCGTTTCATTTATTTCATTTGTAGGCAATCCTAAAGATCGATTGGTTGTTGATTACCTAATGATTTAGAAGGAGATCATCCACTATCCTTACACTTGTTAATAGTGAATTCCGATTGACTACTGTGGCTTAAGGTTGCTCTTGAGTAATTTCTTCTCGTTATCCGAAAAAACATATTTGACATTAGGATCTTCTAACTTCCGAAGGAGGTGGTCTAGTGTATCACTATCCGTTTGATAATCACGGCACTTTTTACACATCGGCAGGTGCTTCTTCATGCTTCGTCGATCACTAAACTTAAGTTTTTTAAACTTAGATTTCTCGTAGTTGTATGTCAGTTTCTCGCACAAATTCATAACTCCCACTTAGATTTAAGACAGTCTCTAAGCACAAGCTTTGCCCTATGGATTATCACCCATAAATTCGATGTAGTAATTTCAAAATCATCGCATATAGTCTCGCTATCGCTTTCTTTAAGATACTTCGCTGCCACTACTCCTCGCCAACGCTCGGGTAATTTTTCCAGACAATAACCTAGCTCTAGGTAGGTCTCATCTTTCACAATAAGATCTTCCACCGTTTCAAGTGTTTTTTGATTCCCACTATTCTCAAGCCAATGCCCATTATCGCTGCCATCTTCCTTGCTAAAGAAATGTGATGCAGGATCTGTGTACCGCGTCTCGGCCTTTCGCCAATGATCGATAATTTTTCTGTTCAGAATGCTCGTTAGCCATGTTCTAAGCTTGCTTCGACGCTCAAACTTATCTATTTTGGTCAATGCGGACACAAACGTATCTTGAACCATGTCTTTCGCTAACTCTAAGTCCTGTAATTTCGACATGGCAAATGAGAGCAAGTAATCACTATGCTCATCGACCATATGTCCAGGATCTATGTTATTATTCTCTGACATTATTTTTTCTCTCTAACTAGTTTAAATCGCTTTACAAACGAAAACAATATCAATAATGCACTCACAAAAACAAAACTTCTACCCATCACATTTCCATAGGTAGTATAAAATGAATTTTCACTATTCAAATTCAGTTTTGCTCTGATCACGACTGACTCCCACCACTCAGTTGCTTGTAGGACATCTCCTCTTTGATTGATGAATGCACTTGTTCCGGTGTTAGCAGATCGAGCAACGCTTCTTCGGCATTCAACCGCGCGTAACCTCGCAAAGCTCAAATGTTGTTTATAGCCTGGTGTATCTTTCCACCAGCCGTCGTTTGTTGTAATACAGATTAATTCAGCACCTGCGCGACACTGCTCTGTTACCCATTCACCATAGATTGATTCGTAACAAACAACAGGGGCAAAAGTAAACTTGTTCGTTTTCATTGTTCTTGGAAATTCCTCTACTCCCAACGTACCACTTGTTCCGCCATTTTGTATTGCAATATCTTCTAGAAATGGGAATGTCTCAGAGAACGGAATTGCCTCCACCCCAGGTACAAGCTTAGACTTGTGAACGAATGTTACCTTGTCACTATCGTCAATTAGCATTGTAGTATTGTAATACTCTCTAAATCCTGGTCCTCCGCTAATTGGCCTAGATGCACGTGAGCGTTTTTTCTCAAAATCCATTAACGTTGATGCACCAATACAAATGGGCGTATCAAACAACTCGACCTTTTTCTGTTTTAAGAATCGGTACTCTCTGCTCGTCAAAACATTTCCTTCATAAATAGGAGAGGAAATAGCAGTTTCTGGTGCAAGGATCAGATCTGTATTCTTTGTCACCTTTTGTTTGGCAAGATCCATTATGTGAATAAGTTGATCATCTGCTGTGCTCAGATCAAACTTCATATTGTAAGGATCGATGTTCGGTTGCACGACAACAATCTCCACAGGGCGCTCCTTCTCCGCGTAGGTGAAATAGGTAATCAGGGATATAGAAAGAGGAACAATAACGAAAAATCCCGCCATCCAGATTAGTGGAGTTTGTATTCTCCATGTTTCCTTTTTCATTAAGACATTCTGATAAATTCGGAAGACGAGAAGATTGATAATAAGAACCCAAAACGATCCTCCTAAAACACCAGTAAAAGAATACCACTGCACCCAAGATGGTTGTATGCTGAAAGTGTTCCCAAGCGTTAGCCAAGTCCAGGATGCTTCCCAGTTATAGTGTAAATATTCGAAAGAAAGCCAATAAATCAATAGCGCTAAGTATCCTTCTTTGGAACCAACATATTTCTTAGTCAAATGAAATAAGTAGAAGGTAATAGCCATTAAGAGGCTGTTAAGAACGAACGCCAAAAGACCTCCACCCTCATCTGCATTTACGACCCACCATGTAGATCCAATATTGTAAATCAGAAATGTTAAATAGGCATGCGTAAATACTTTACGCGAACGATATCTTTTCTTTGAAATATAACTCTCAACAAATAATAGTGGAACCCATGAGACGAAGACGACAGGTGTTAAACTACCGCTATAAGGGAATGAAATAACCATCAGAATCCCTGAAAGGATACTGAGGAGATAACGATGTTTGCGAGTGAGATTTATCACAGTATGAAGTTAGCCGAAATATTTCGGATAACAACTCTCAAAAAACACTTATTCTTTGGTTTCTATGATCTTTTTAAGATTATCAAGACCTTGCTGTAAGTCTGGTCCTAGCACTTCATCCATATCCATAAACAGGAAGAAAATATTGAATGGCCATGGGCTGCCACCTTCGAAAGCCCAAGTAACTTCTGTACCTGCAACCTTCTTCTTGGTAGTCATAAAGGCTGTAGACTCGATTTCCATCGGTTTTTTGAATCGTAAAGCAAAATCAATTCGCTCATCCAATTTCATTTTCGTGATCTCCTGCTCACCAACACCTACTTCCTCATGCGAACTGTTCCAACCGTGTATGTAGCCTACAGTACCATCGGTTCCTTTTGAAGTATTCTTTGTTTTTGGGTCTTTCTTTTGCCAGATGGCATACTCCTCCTGATTCTCTAAATAACTGATATAATCGTATACCTCTGAAACCTCGGCGTCTATAACCACCGTTCGAGTAACTTGATAATCCTTCTTGACAAAGAGTGCTGTAATTAAAACTAATGCGACAAGCGCAACTATTACGAAGAGTAGTTTCTTAATAAATTTCATAGAAGAATAATTAATAGATTTAAGATAGTTAATGAGAATTGCTAATACAAGACATTTTCGACGGACAGGTTAAAATCCACCATAAACGGTTTAGTAAAGGAGTTGCATTGTAAAAATCAGGTGCTTACAACACCTGAATCTACTTAAGAATATAACGCTGCACCTTAGACTTTGTGAAAAAAAAGGTCGACTCCTGAAGGAGCCGACCTTGTATTCTAGATTTTACTTTCTCTTAATCGAAGATAATTGTCATCTCCACACGTCTGTTTTTCTGACGTCCTTCTGGAGTGCTGTTATCGGCGATTGGATCCGTTTCACCGAAGTAAAGAACACTCAATCTGCTAGCGTCAATTCCTTTTGACACCATGAAGTTCTTAACTGCAGTAGCACGTTTCTTAGATAGGATCAAGTTTCCTTGTGCCGCACCAACGTTATCCGTATGACCAGAAATCTGAAGTTTCCAAGTTTCTTTCTTAACAAGAACTTCTGTAAGCTCAGTTAATGAAGGAATAGAAGCAGATTTAATCACGTCACGCCCACTTTCGAACTCAAGGTTCTCAAATGCCGTTCTCAAGATTTCCTCTACAGCCTCTTCGATCTCAGGACATCCGTTGTTTGCAACAGGACCTGGAGTCGTTGGACACTCATCATCTTTGTCAAGAACACCATCTTCATCAGTATCTTGGAAAGGACAACCTTCATTGTCTAATGGACCAGCGATGTATGGACACTTATCATCTTTATCAAGTAATCCATCCTCATCTGTATCTGGCCAAGGACAACCGTTGTTTTCTTTCGGTCCGAACTCAGTTGGACACTCATCGATGAAATCAAACAATCCATCACCATCTGTATCTGGACACCCGTTGTTTACAAGTGGTCCTGCAACCTCTGGACATGCATCATCCTCATCTTTAATTCCATCACCATCTGTATCTGGACATCCTTTGAATGCTGGAAGACCTGGTACATCCGGACAATCATCCTCGATATCGATAATACTATCATTATCTCTATCTGGACAACCTTTGAACTCAACTGGACCAGCAACATCTGGACACTTATCATCTTTGTCTGGAATACCATCCTCATCCGTATCTGGACAACCTTGGAACTGCTCTAGACCTGGAGTGTTTGGACATAAATCATCAATATCCTTAATTCCATCTCTATCTGTATCAGGGCATCCTTTGAATTCCCAAACTCCAGGAACTACTAGACACTCATCAACCTTATCCGAAACTAAATCACCATCAATATCACTTGGGTGAGTATATAATACTGGTAACCTTAACCCTGTATAGAACTCAGCACCTTTAATCTTTCCTGAAGCAAATAATGTTCTGAAATCAGTTACACCAACAGTAAGTGGACCTAATCTAGTTCCAAGTCCCATCTTCATTCCGGAATACTTATTGTAAGAAACTGGTAAATGAACCCCAAACCATGCATGATCAAAACTAGGTGTTACCGAAATTTGGTTGGCAGCACGAACCCTGTGCGGGTTTCTTCTGTTTTGAATACTAATCATTCCGTTAGCATTTACGTAGAAATACTTCCAGATGTGGTAATCGAACTGAAGATTTAAAGCTGTTGGTGTACCCATAAAGAAAGTACTACCAGACTCTGAGCTTGCAACCCAATCAGGATTGTTCGTAGTCAAACTATCAATCGTTCCATCAAAATCCGCAAATGATGTATCAGAACCAAATACGTTTAAGTCAAATAAGTTTGAAGTATTCACGCTAAAATCGGATGTAACAGCTCCTTTTTGAAACTTCATCCCCCCGATATCAAGTATCGAAGCACCAACTCTAATTTTGTACTTTTCTTGATCTCTACGCCAGATGTTTGTTTCACCATCCATATCGTATTTGTAATCTTTCCAATCTGGACGCCATTCGTAAACTACTCCTAGATCCAATCCAAGACCAAATTTCGAAGCACTTTCCGGTAATCCAGTTGACGCGCCGCTCGTTAGGTCATCCAGGTTGTTGGAATACCCATACTCGAAGTCACCCGCCAAATATTGTGTAGTATCTGCATTTAATAGATTGTATTCAAAGTTGCTCGTATGAACATACGCAGCTGAATATCCTGACAACCATTTTGCTTTTCCTCCAGCTTTTATGAAGTGCTCGCCGTCATCCTTTAAAACCTGAGAATAAATTATTCCGTATTCCATCCATGACATATGGTTCACATCAAGAAGTTGCTCATTAAATTGCTGATTCCAAAGGGGAGTATAGTCAAGACCATTCTCTGCTAATACTGCTAACTTAGGATCAATATCATCTATGTTGGTAACACTTCTAAATTTCGCTGCAAATCCAACCGCGATCTTTGGGTTGATGTGGAACATGAAATTGAGAACATCCAATTGAATGTTGTTATAGATACCTACCGTTTTCTTAGATGTTTCATCGTAGTTTCTAAACAAATAACGATCATCAAAGGTCGAATCTGGAAGTACCCAATCGTTATGAACGTTTGTACCACCAGGAATGAATCCAAACTGTTGACTTGAGACACCATTTGTATCTGTTACAGTATATTCATCTTGTTTAAAAGACTTCACCCACCATTTCGGCATGTCTTGCGTGTCGAAATAACCCGCATTTGTCCACATTCCAAAATTAAAGCTCGCTAAATTGATATCCACCTTAAAGCGACCATCAACGAAGCTTGCGGGGTTAACATCAGTCCCCATGACTCCAGCGTAATTGCTGTTATGAATCCCTAGGTAGTT
>TARA_Y100000385_G_scaffold33624_1_pt1 | contig 12636 bp, 15 predicted proteins | sample TARA_Y100000385 | Tara Oceans TARA_Y100000385 (sample SAMEA2620980) | marine metagenome | biome: marine biome (ENVO:00000447); feature: surface water layer (ENVO:00002042); material: "saline water (ENVO:00002010), including plankton (ENVO:xxxxxxxx)" | depth 5 m
TAAAAAAATGAGGAATAATAGGATTTTTTATCTTTATCAATCTTAATTAAGATTATTTATATCCGATGAAATAATAGAGAATAACAGTTGTTTTTTTGACTGTGCTAATGTAAAAACACCCTTCAGATACCATGAAAAAGCCAAACAAAATTAGAGAAGCTAAACTTAATAAAATGCGTTCTAGAAAGAACAATATTAGGAAACAAAAGCTAAAGCTAAAAAAAACTGAGGAAGCAGCAAACGCAACAGTTGCAGAATAGATATTTATGAAAGTTAGAAGTTCTCTCAAAAATCTTAAGACTAGAGATAGAAATAATAAGTTAGTTAAGCGTAAGGGTAAGCTTTACATAATTAACAAAATGAATCCAAGAATGAAAGCCCGTCAAGGCTAACACATTAACATTACTTAACTTATGAATATTTTATTGATTCTATCGTTATTGATAGGGGTACCTTATGGTTACACACAGTACTCAATAGCTAAAATTGAAAAAACTCATCCTCCTGCGGGACAATTTAGAACAATTGATAATATTAAGATGCACTATCAAATCTCAGGTAGTGGACCTGCAGTAATTCTTCTTCATGCACAGCCTTCAAATCAAGAGCAATTTAATAAGTTGAAAGATGTCTTAAAAAATAATTATACAGTGATCAGTATTGATAGACCGGGAATGGGATATAGCGAATCCATTAGCGAACAATCTCCAAAAAGGCTAATGCAACAAGCTAGATTAATAAGAGGTTTAGTAAGAGAGATAACAAATGAAAAGCCTATTGTGGTTGGACATTCTTACGGTGGCGCTCTAGCATTATCTTATGTAGTTCAATTTGAACAAGAAGTTAGAGGATTAATAGTTGTTAATACAGCTTCGCATCCGTGGAAAAAAGGAAAGCCATGGCTTCCATTTAGAATTATCTCAAATCCTATATACGGTAAATTATTCACGAATACGTTTGCTATGATTTATGGACAAACTACAATATCTTCAAGCGCAGACTCAAATTTTCCAAATGGTCAGACTCCAGATAATTACATTAGTGATACTAGTGCGACTTTAACTCTAAGACCAAAAACTTTACAATCTTATGCAAATGATGCTTTAAATTTGAGAGAGGCACTAGCATTACAACAAGATTTTTATACTAAATTAACTCTGCCTGTTACAATCATGTCTGGTGACGAGGATAGTGTTACACCAAATAAAATTCATTCTTATAAACTTCACAATGATATTTTACATTCAAAACTAATTAAAGTATCTGGTGTAGCCCACAGCATTCCAGAATTGAAACCAAGCTTAATAAAGATAGAAATTGAAAAATTATTAAAAGGTAAGTAATAAGGTTACTATATATGACTAATTTAGAATCACCCAAATGGTTTCAAGATGCTTTAGAGCAAAAACCTGAAAGCCAGTCTATAGAAGTTGACGGAGCAAATATAAGCTATCTAACTTGGGGTAAAAAAGAAAACCCAGGAATATTATTTGTTCATGGTGGTATGGCTCATGCTCATTGGTGGAGCTTTATTGCACCTTTTTTTGCTAAAACTCATAGAGTGATAGCTATGAATTTAAGTGGTATGGGTGATAGTGACTGGCGAGAGAATTATGCTTCAGAATTATGGGGTAAAGAAATAGTTGAAGTAGCTAAACATGAAAAATTATCTAAGCCAATTATTGTGGGCCATAGTTTAGGTGGTATGTGCTCAGTTGTAGCTGCGTCACAATTTAAAGAAGAATTATATGGCTTAGTAATAGTAGACACTGCAATTATGCCACCATCCGAAATACCAGATAAATTTGATTTTAAAATAAAAGCGAATAAAACATACAAATCTATTGAAGATGCCAAATCTAGATTCAGATTAGTACCATCTCAGGGAAATTCACTAGATTACATTATGGATTTTATTGCCGATAAATCTCTCAGAAAAGTTGATGATGGATGGACTTGGAAATTCGATCCAACATATATGAGTATATTTAATACAGACGGCTTTAAAGCAAGACAAGCTATTCTAAGCGATAAATTAGCAGGACTTGAGTGTAGAGTTGCTGTTTTTAGAGGAGAAAAATCAATGCTTTTTTCTGAGAGCGCAAGCAAATACATGCGCGAACTTACTAATAAAAAAACACCTATTATTGCTATTCCAGAAGCCCATCACCATATAATGGTAGATCAACCACTAGCATTAATTAGTGCTCTAAGGGTATTAGTTACAGACTGGGATCACTCAAAACCTGCTAAAGCAGACTAAAAAAAACAAAAAATCCCTATTAAAACTGGATTTTTTGAATATTATAGCTATTTCATTATAAGGTAATTATGGATACTCAAGAGCAAAAAAAGACATACGATTTATTTCAAAAAATGGTTTTTAGGTCAAGTGTGCTTATTATCGTTGTCTTAGTATTAATGGCCATATTCCTAGTATAAGTAATTATAAAATGAAAATTTTTGTTCCAAAAGAAATTAATAATGAAAAAAGAGTAGCTGCATCTCCTGATACTGTTAAAAAATTTATTGATTTAGGACATTCGGTTGTTATTGAGTCTGGAGCTGGCAATCAATCTAATTTTGGTGATGATAGTTATTCAGAAGCAGGTGCTTCAATAGCTAATGAAGCTTCTTCAGCAGATATTATACTTAAAGTAGGCAAGCCAAGCAGTGATGAAATTTCTACTTATAAGGACAGTTCAATTTTAATTGCTATGCTTGATCCATTTAACAATCGTGACTTAATAGATCAATTAAGAAATAAAAACATTACGGCATTTGCCATGGAGTGGATGCCTAGGATTACAAGAGCTCAATCTATGGATGTCTTATCATCTCAATCCAATTTAGCAGGTTACAAGGCTGTTATTGAAGCATCAAATAGCTTTAATAAAGCAATGCCGATGATGATGACTGCGGCAGGTACAATTGCGCCTGCAAAAGTAATGGTTTTCGGAGCAGGAGTAGCTGGTCTACAAGCAATTGCAACAGCTAAACGACTAGGAGCAGTTGTGTCAGCAACAGATGTAAGACTTGCTGCAAAAGAACAGGTTGAAAGTTTAGGCGGTAAATTTGTAATTATTGAAAGCGATGAATTAAAAGATGCTGAAACAGTTGGAGGTTATGCTAAAGAAATGAGTGAAGATTTCAAGAAGCAACAAGCAGAATTAATTGCGAGTACTCTAGCAAATCAAGATATTGCAATTTGTACTGCTTTAATTCCAGGCAGAAAAGCACCAATTTTAATTACTGAAAAAAATGTCATGTCAATGAAGCCGGGCTCAGTAATTATTGATCTAGCTGCACAAAGTGGAGGCAATTGTGAATTATCTAGAGCTGGTGAAGTTGTTGAAGTCAATGGAGTTAGTATTATTGGCGCAACTGATTTTGCATCAGATATTCCTCAAGACGCCTCAGCTTTATACTCTAAAAACTTATTAAATTTTATGACAATACTACTTGATAATGACTCTGGAGAGTTAAATATTGATTGGGAAGATGAGATTATTATTAACACAGCCCTTACCAAAGAAGGTGCTTTTATACATAAGGAATTTATTTAATGGAAGCAGCGATTGATCCAAATATATTTAGATTAACAATATTTATTTTATCAATATTTGTTGGTTATTATGTAGTATGGAGTGTTACTCCTGCATTACATACTCCATTAATGGCAGTAACAAATGCTATTTCTTCTGTAATCATTGTTGGTGGCCTTTATGCTTTAATAGCAAGTTCGGGAGACTCATTATTTGCTAAAGGCTTTGGTTTTTTTGCAGTTGTTTTAGCATCGGTAAATATTTTTGGAGGCTTTCTTGTTACTCAAAGAATGTTAGCAATGTTTAAAAAAAAGCCTCTTCCAAAGAAAGATGATCAATAAATGTTAGTCAATCTAGTTGCTATTGCATACGTAATATCTGGAGTTCTTTTTATAACTGCCTTAAGAGGTTTATCTTCTCCAGAGTCATCAAGAACGGGTAATATTCTTGGAATGGCCGGTATGACAATCGCTGTTATTGCCACATTGTTCTCGACAGAAATTATTCAAGACTTTTCATTGCGCTACACAGATGCAATTCTTGTATTATCAGCAATTATAATTGGTGGTGTTATAGGAGCTATCATCGCTAAACGCATTGCTATGACTGATATGCCTCAGTTGGTAGCAGCATTTCATAGTCTTGTGGGGTTAGCTGCAGTATTTGTTGCTATTGCTGCATTTTATGATCCAGAAGCATTTGGTATATTTGATAATAAAACTAATCATATTCATACATTAAGTATAGTAGAGTTATCTATTGGAGCTGTTGTGGGAGCAATTACTTTTTCAGGCTCAGTAATTGCATTTGCTAAACTTCAAGGAATAATGTCTGGATCTCCAATAGTCTTCAAAGGGCAACACTTATTAAATTTATTGATTGGAATTATTATAGTTGCCGGAGTTGTTTATCTTTGTCTTAATCAGGATCAAAATTTGTTTTGGGCTATTATTGCCTTATCTTTTTTAATTGGATTTTTAATTATAATACCAATTGGTGGCGCCGATATGCCGGTAGTTGTTTCTATGTTAAACTCTTATTCTGGGTGGGCTGCTGCTGGTATTGGTTTCACACTTCAAAATTCAGCACTGATTATTACAGGTGCACTTGTTGGTTCTTCAGGAGCTATTCTTTCTTACATAATGTGTGCTGCTATGAACAGGTCTTTTATAAGCGTTATACTAGGTGGGTTTGGAGCAGAGGCTAGTTCTGACAATGATGCTTCCACAAAAGAACAAAGACCAGTTAAAGAAGGAAGTGCAGATGATGCGGCGTTTATAATGAAAAATGCAAGTTCAGTAATTATTGTTCCTGGTTACGGTATGGCAGTAGCTCAAGCGCAACACACAGTTAAAGAAATGACTGATGCACTAAAAAAACATGGAGTTAAGGTAAGTTTTGCAATTCATCCAGTTGCAGGAAGAATGCCAGGACATATGAACGTATTGTTAGCAGAAGCAAATGTAGGATATGATGATGTATTTGAATTAGAAGATATTAATTCAGAATTTGCATCAGCAGACGTCGCTTTTGTTATTGGTGCAAATGATGTTACAAATCCGATTGCAAAAACTGATCCAACAAGTCCAATTTTTGGTATGCCAATTCTAGATGTTGAAAAAGCTAATACAGTTCTTTTTGTTAAACGTGGGAGAGGTCTTGGTTATGCTGGTGTAGATAACGAGCTATTTTATAGAGATAATACAATGATGCTATTTTCAGATGCTAAGAAAATGGTAGAAGGAATTGTTAAGTCTTTATAGTATTAGCCAAATATTTTTCTTCTAGCATTTTTTCTAGAACGTCTAATATTTTCAGCCTTTTCACGAAGCTTTCTTTGGCTTGGTTTTTCAAAATGAGAGCGCATCTTCATTTCTTTAAAAATACCTTCACGCTGCATTTTTTTCTTAAGAATGCGAAGGGCTCCTTCAACATTGTTATCTTTTACGCTAACTTCAACTATGGTACTGTCCCCCTAAAGAACAACTATTAATTAATTGAAGGTCTTTTAGCACTGACATATAATCCTGTCTACCTAATAAATATAAAAAAATGAGCAAAAATATTGATAAAAATGATCTATTGAAAGAGTTTTTAAAGTCATTGAGCGCCAATAAATGGACAAACTTAAACTATTCGAGTGTAGTTTTAAAAAGTTCTTCAAGCGAAGCTATATGGAGTAGTAATTTCCCACTAAAACTAAGAGATCTTACAACATTCTTCATTAGTAAATCTGTAGAAAATATACAACTACCAATACGTGAGCAATTTATTGAGATGAAAACTCAAGAAAGACTAGAGACAATATTAATATCTTACCTAAACCAATTTAAAGACAATAAATTGATAATTAAGAGATTAGTTGAACACTTCAAAAGTCCAGAGTCATTAGTTTCTACGCCTGAGTCTATTTATGCAATTTCAGATAAATTTTGGAATCTTATTGAAGATTCGTCAGTTGATTTTAATTTTTACACTAAACGATTTATCTTGATGAGTGTAATTGTTCCCACCACATTATTTTGGATAGAAGATACATCTGATAATAACTTAAATACAATCGAATACATGAAAAAATGCTTTAAAAGATCAATGAAGATTGGAAAAATTAAAAATAAAATTAAAGAATCTCTGTCAAGATTTCTATAAAAATTTTGAACTACAAATTAAGTAAATGTTATATGACCCATCTTTCTTCCAGGCTTAATTTCTTTTTTATAATATTTATGTAATTTTGCTTTTTTATATTTACTAAATTCTTTTTTTGTTTTTATACTTTTAATTTTATATATATCGTTTCCAATTAAATTTTTCATAATTGCTGGTTTTATTATATCAATTTCCCCTAATTCTTGACCTGTGATTGCCCTAAGGTGTTGTTCAAATTGGCTTGTTTTACATGCTTCAATTGTAATATGACCTGAATTATGAACTCTTGGCGCCATTTCATTTGCTATCAAGTCACCTTTATCATCAATAAAAAACTCAACACAAAGAACTCCAACATATTTTAACTTACTCAATATTTTGATTGTAGATTTAACTGCTAATTCTTCTGTTTCTTTATTGGTACGCGAAGGAAGTTTGGTTGTATCAAGGATATGATTTTTGTGAATATTCTTAAAAGAGGGAAATATTTTAATACGACCATCAATAGTTCTTGCTCCTATAATTGATATTTCTTTTTTAATATTGATTTTTTCTTCTATAACACAATTAGTTTTGTCTAATTCGTTCCAATATTTTAATAAATCAGAATAATTGTTGATTGTGAATTGACCTTTGCCATCATAACCTAAACGAGATGTCTTAATGATAGAGGGGTATGACAATATCTTTTTAATTGCTAATAGATCTTTATTAGTTTTTAAAATTAATGTTTTAGCACAAGGTATATTGTTATTATTAAAGAATTTTTTTTCTTTTGATCTATCTTGAGTAATTTTAAGTGCATTAATAGGCGGGAAAATTGGAACTAGTTTCTCAATGGTTTTTAGAGATTTGGTTGGAATATTTTCGAATTCATAAGTTACCAAATCAACTTTATCGATAAAATCTTTTATTTTCTTTAGATCATCAAAATTTCCATAATATACTTTAGCAAACTTAGCTGCCGGTGCATCTTTTGTGTTTGAAAATACTAATGGTATTATATTTATTTTTGAGGAAGCTTCGGCCAACATCATTCCTAGTTGTCCACCACCAATAATTCCAACTTTAATTTTATTTGTCATTGATTATGGCTTAAGTGGAACACTTTTCGTTTGACTAGAACGCCATTTTTCATATTTAGCATTAATAGTTTTATCATTTAGCCCAAGGATAGAAATAGCTAACAGAGCTGCATTTGCTGCACCAGCTTCACCTATTGCCAGTGTACCCACTGGAACACCTTTTGGCATTTGTGCAATAGACAATATACTATCTACTCCATCAAGGTGTTTTGATTTAATTGGTACACCTAATACTGGAATTTTTGTTTGAGAGGCAGTCATTCCAGGCAAATGTGCCGCGCCACCAGCTCCAGCAATAATAATTTTAATTCCTCTTTTTTCGGCTTGTCTAGAGAATTCATTCATTCTCTTTGGTGTCCGGTGCGCTGAAATAACTTTTATCTCATGAGGAATTTTAAACTCCTTAAGAATTATGGCAGCATGCTCCATTGTTGGCCAATCAGATTTACTGCCCATGATAATACTTATTAAAGGCTTTTTTTTCATTAGAATGAGGAGCTTATGTCTCAGGGTTAGAAGTTATATCGGCATCCATTTTTGATTGTAACTCTTCTTGTTTTTGCTGCTGTAAAATTTTGTCTTCTTTTATTTTTTTCTTAGCAGCTCTTTTTTGAGATCTTTCAGCTTTTTCCAGTGCATCGTCAAGATCAATTTGTTTGCATAGTCCTAACCCTACAGGATCTTGTGGTCTAATATTCGACATATTCCAATTAGCCTTAGTTTTAATCGAAACAACCATATTTTTTGTGCTTCCAACTAACTTTGCAATTTGTGAGTCTTTTAACTCGGGATGATTTCGTAGTAACCAAGAAATAGCATCTGGTCTTTCTTGTCTTTTAGATAATGGAGTATATTTTTTTTGTTTAGGGTCTCTTTCAGTTTGAAGAGTAATTTCATTTTGTATGAGCTCCAACGAATGTTCAGGATCATTGGTTGCGACTTCAATTTCTTCTTTAGTAAGTTGATTGGTACTCATAGGATTCAATCCTTTTATTCCCATGCCAACTTCTCCATCAGCGATACCTTTAATTTCTAGCTCGTGCATCCCACAAAAGTCAGCAATTTGCTTAAAAGTTAGCGCTGTATTTTCAACAAGCCAAATAGCAGTTGCTTTGGGCATTAGTGGTAATGTCATAGAATTAGTCCTAAAGTTAAATATAAAAAAACCTTATATTTGAATTTATTTACTTTTAAAAGGAGATACTAGAATTTTAGGAGTAGTTTTCCTATATTTTTGTTATTTTCCATATATTCATGGGCTTTTTTAACATCATAAAAACCAAATTCTTTGTCAATTATCATATTTATTGTTTCATTCTCAAATAAAGGCCAAATATGAGTTTTAATTGAGTCCCTGATATTTTGCTTTTCCTCATCCGATCGAATTCTTAAAGTTGAGCCAGTAACAATAAGCCTCTTTAACATAATAGGTAATAAGTTTGCTTTAACAATCGGACCTTGTAAATAGGCAATATTTATAAGTCTTCCAAACTTATTTAATATATTTATATTTTTTTGAAAATATTCCCCTCCTACAATATCAAGAATAACATCAACTCCCTTCAATTCTTTTTTGATTACTTCTTCAAAATCTTCATTTTGATAATTAATTGTTAAAGTTGACCCAAGTTGTTCCATAAATTTTTTTTTCTTAACCGAGCCAACTGTAGTACAAAATTTTATTCCCATAGCTTTAGCAATGAGTGCAGCTGTTATACCAATTCCACTAGCACCACCATGTATTAGTAACGTTTCATTTTTTTTAAGTGATCCAGAGTTAAATAAATTTGTCCATACCGTAAAAAAAGTTTCAGGTATAGCCGCTGCATCGACAACGTTTAATCCTTTGGGTACAGGTAGTACAGTTGCTAGCGTTGTTTTAACGTATTCAGCATATCCACCACCAGTTACCAATGCACAAACCTCCTTACCTTTAAAATCTAAATCTATATTTTTTCCAATTTCAACAATCTTACCGGATACTTCAAGCCCCAAAATTTCTGATGCACCTTTAGGAGGGGGATAACCTCCTTGTCTTTGTAATATATCTGGACGATTAACACCTGCAGCAGTAACCTTGATTAAAACTTCATTGTCACCAATAATTGGTTTTGGGGCTTCTCCAATATACAGCACTGAAGAATCGCCATATTTATCAAATAAAATAGCTTTCATAAATATTGATTGTTTATGAGTAAATAGAAATTCTCAAGTAAAATAGCTTATGAAGTTTTAAGATTACTAAATCTTTTATTAAATTTACTAACTTGACCTTTATCTTGAACCTTCTGAGTCCCACCAGTCCAAGCTGGATGAGAAGCTGGATCTATATCAAGTGTCATTGTATCACCCTCTTTTCCCCAAGTTGATTTAGTTTCAAACTTAGTACCGTCCGTCATTACAATATTAATTGTGTGGTAATCTGGGTGTGTATCTTTTTTCATAATGTATGTTTATTTCCGACTAAATAGCTTATAAGATCTAATAAATCAATCCCTATTTTTATAAATTGACTTTAAAATACTTTAACAAATGACTAAGAAATCAATATATAAGAGGCTTTTAATAACTTCTGATCTGCAGTTTATATGCGTTATGCTTGTATTTGCTATTACTGGGTCTATGTCGCTATATGTATCACAAATAGTGACAGAAATAATGAATATTGATTTAAGTAATTTATCACCATTAATCTTTTGGCCTATTAGAATATTATCCGTATTTGTATTTTATCAAATACTGCTCATAATTGTAGCAATCCCATTTGGACAATTTAGCTATTTTCTTAGAGTTGAAAAAAAAATGTTAAGTAGATTTGGATTAAACCTTAATTAATTTTAGGAGTTGATCATGAATTTTGAAATTAGAACTAACAATATTTCCACTTTCTAAAAAACTATTCATCCCTTTGTGATCAGTGACACTGCCACCAGCTTCGGCCACAATTAAAGCACCGGCTGCAATATCCCATATTTTTAAATTTCTTTCCCAATATCCATCAAACTTACCAGCAGCAACATAGACAAGGTCAAGTGAAGCAGTTCCAAATCTTCTTATTGCAGCTGCATTTTCCATAACTTTAGTAAGTCCAATTAGATAGTCGGCATGATCTGCCAATCCTTTGTGGGGTATCCCAGTTCCTATTGTGCAGCTATCAAATTTGTCTCGAACTGAAACTCTCAATCTTTTATTGTTACAGAATGCTCCTTTGCCTCTTACAGCCCAAAACAAGTCGTCTGTAATTGGATTATAGACAATACCAGATAATGTCTCACCATCCTTTTGTAGAGCAATACTAATTGCAAAGTGAGGTATGCCAAATAAGAAATTTGTTGTTCCATCCAAAGGATCAATTATCCATTTCATACCAGAGTTAGTTTTACTATTTTTTATAAAACCTGCTTCTTCAGCAAGAATATCATAATCTGGATAAGCTCGAGAAAGTTCGTTAATTAGTATTTTTTCAGACTGAATATCTGCAGCTGAAACGAAGTCTGAAACACCTTTAATAGATACTTGTAAATTTTCTACTTCACCAAAATCTCTAACAAGTTTTTTCCCTGCCTGCCTAGCTGCCATGAACATTGTATTGATATGTGGGCTACTATAACTCATTTATCGTTACGTTTAAGATAGGTCATATCTTCGGTATTAATGACAATTTCTTCACCTTGGTCTATAAATGGTGGCACCATAATTCTGATATTATTATCAACAATCGCTGGTTTGTTTGATGAGGCCGCTGTCTGTCCTTTAACCACAGCTTCCGTTTCCTGAACTGTAAAAATCATTGTTTTTGGAAGCTGGAGGCCAATTGGAACTTCATCATAAAGTTCTAGAGTTACTTCTTCATTTTCTCTTAACATCTTAGCCTTATCAGCAACAAACTCTTCATCAAGCTCAATTTGTTCATATGAAGTCAGGTTCATAAAAACTAGCTTGCCTTCTTGCTTGTAAAGATATTGAAATTGCTCTTCTTCTACTCTGGCGCGTTCAACTTGTTCTGATGCTCTAAAACGCTCATTAAGCTTAGAATTACTTTTTAGATTTTTCATCTCCACTTGATTAAAAGCACCACCTTTACCAGGTTTTACATGCTGTGCTTTAGTAACAACCCATAACGCATTCTGATGTTCTATAATCATGCCTGGTTTAACGGCATTACCATTAATTTTCATAAATCTTAATTTTCTAAATCTTTATTCCATTTTCCAAGAGCTGCATTTTTATTCATTAAAGCTCTATGAGAAAATGCAGCTTGAGCATTATTCATATTTTCCTCTTTTCCCATCCATGCCTTTAAAGCAGCTTGTTGTAAAGCACGTCCATAAGAAAAACTTAATTTCCATGGAAACCCACCAATTTTATTCATTGCATCTAAGTGAGCAGTTGCATCAATATCAGATTGACCACCTGACAAGAAAGCTATACCTGGCAAATCTTCTGGAACGTTTTCTAATAAACATTTTACAGTTTTTTCTGCTACTTCTTGTACTCCTGCTTGTTCTGTACAATTAGTTCCTGAAATAATCATATTTGGTTTTAAAATTGTTCCTTTAATATCGACATTTTTATCTTTTAGATGTTGAAAAAGAGACTTTAAAACTCTTGAAGTAACATTATAGCAATCATCTATTGAGTGTGACCCATCCATAAGCACCTCAGGCTCAACAATCGGAACCATATTATTTGACTGAACGATTTTAGCATAATCGGCAAGTCTCAACATATTCTCATTTATACAAGCATCAGTTGGAATATTATCGCCTATGGTTATAACAGCACGCCATTTTGTAAATTTAGCTCCAATTTTATAAAATTCTTGGCATCTTTGATTCAAATCATCAAGACCATTGGTAACAGTTTCTTCAGAATCTTCGTTCATTAGTGTTAATCCTTTATCTACCTTAATGCCCGGTAATGCTCCTTGACTTGATATTACATTTACAAGCGATGTTCCATCTGTTGCATTTTGTTTTAAGGTTTCTTCAAATAAAATAACTCCACCAATATTGTTTTTCATACCCTCTGCTTGAAAAAGCATTTCACGATAATCTCTTCGAATTTTTTCAGTAGACTCAGTATTTATTGAATCAAATCTCTTTTTAATTGTTCCAGTGCTCTCATCTGCGGCAAGAATTCCTTTGCCATCAGACACAATATACACAGCAATTTCATTTAAATCAGTTAGTGACATTTTTATTAATCCTTATCTTTATTTATATTTATTATAGAATATTTTGAGATACCAAGCCAGGCAACTTCTTTCCTTCTAATAACTCAAGTAAAGCACCTCCGCCAGTAGAAATATAAGTAAATTTATCTTTAACACCAGCCATCTCTATTGCTGCAACAGT
>TARA_Y100000385_G_scaffold150852_1_pt1 | contig 12619 bp, 9 predicted proteins | sample TARA_Y100000385 | Tara Oceans TARA_Y100000385 (sample SAMEA2620980) | marine metagenome | biome: marine biome (ENVO:00000447); feature: surface water layer (ENVO:00002042); material: "saline water (ENVO:00002010), including plankton (ENVO:xxxxxxxx)" | depth 5 m
CACTAGAATTGCTCCTCTGAAAAATAGGAAGGTTATCGATCGAAGTAGGAGCCGCCGAACCTTGGCAGCTGACCGACCGTTGTTATTTTTGTTTGTTTCAAAATTAGTGCTTTTACAAGTAAAAAGCAATATCTTTTGGATTTAACGTAGAACTGACTTATGTAGGAGGAAAAGAAAGTATCAAAGATATACCCGTCTGATTTTATCGATTAATCCTAATCAATTACCCGCAAGTTTTGAGCTGTTCTTTGATGTAACTTCCCGTAAACGACTTTTTGTTCTTTGCTACTTGCTCCGGGGTTCCTTGAGCGATTATTTGACCTCCGCCGCTTCCTCCTTCGGGCCCGAGGTCGATTATCCAATCAGCGGTTTTTATCACGTCAAGGTTGTGTTCGATAATGACGACTGTATTTCCTTGATCACGTAGATAATGTAATACGGCAAGGAGTTGCTTAATGTCGTGAAAATGAAGACCTGTAGTTGGCTCATCGAGAATATAAAGCGTTTTTCCTGTGTCTCGTTTCGAAAGTTCACGGGAGAGCTTGACTCGCTGAGCCTCGCCGCCAGACAACGTGGTTGCCGCCTGTCCCAAACAAATATACGAAAGTCCGACGTCAATAAGAGTTTGTAGCTTACGCGAGATTACTGGGACAGCATCAAAAAAATCCCGGGCCGATTCTATGGTCAGTTCAAGCACTTCGCTAATATTTTTGCCTTTGTACTTCACCTCAAGAGTCTCTCTGTTGTAGCGCTTGCTCTTACAGACATCGCAAATCACATAAACATCGGGTAAAAAATGCATTTCGACTTTCACCACCCCGTCACCTTGACAAGCTTCACATCGCCCGCCCTTCACATTAAAACTGAAGCGGCCGGCTTTGTAGCCGCGAGTTCTGGCCTCCTGAGTTCCGGCAAACAACTCGCGGATCGGCGTAAAAATCCCAGTATAGGTGGCGGGGTTAGATCGCGGAGTTCGTCCAATCGCGCTTTGATCTATATCTACAACCTTATCCAACTTTTCTAAACCAAAAATTTCGGAATAAGGAGACGGAGTGAGGGTAGTGGCTCCATTTAATTTCGTTGCTGCAAGAGGGTACAAGGTTCCGTTGACCAATGTTGATTTACCGGAGCCTGAAACTCCCGTTATACAAGTCATTAACCCGAGTGGCAGATCTAGATCGACACCGCGTAAATTGTTGCCAGTTGCGCCTTTGAGACTTAATCTGTGATCATCCTTTATTTTGGTTCGTTCATGGGGAATAACGATTTTTTCCTTACCTGATAAGTACCTGCCGGTAAGAGATCCCTTGTTAGAAAGAATATCTGAGAGCTCTCCTTGTGCAACAACTTTCCCGCCATGCACTCCAGCTCCGGGCCCTATATCGATTATGTGGTCTGCACTTCGGATAGCCTCTTCATCATGCTCTACCACAATGACCGTGTTACCAAGATCTCGTAAATGAAACAACGTTTTCAATAACCGGTCATTGTCCCGCTGGTGAAGTCCAATTGATGGTTCGTCCAGAATATACATTACGCCCACTAAGCCGGCCCCAATTTGACTGGCTAATCGAATTCTTTGAGCTTCTCCCCCAGACAAGGTATCGGCGCTGCGATTAAGAGTGAGATAATTCAGACCAACATCGACTAAAAATCGCAGACGATCTTGAAGCTCCTTGAGTATCTTTTCCGCTATTTTTGCACGCTTGCCCTGAAGATTTAAGGTGCTGAAGTACTCGTAAGATGTCGCAATCGTCATGCTGGTAATGTCGGGCAAATTTTGGCCCTCAATTAATACGAAGCGTGCGTCTTTTTTTAATCGAGTTCCTGCGCAATCGGGGCATGATTGGGAAGATAAATACTTGCTCAGTTCGTCCCTTACATGGTTTGACTCTGTTTCGCGCAAGCGTCTTTCCATGTTTGGTATTACCCCCTCAAACGGGTATCGCCGTATAGCTGTATCGCCTCGATCGTTTACGTAAACGAAATCGATAACCTCTTTCCCGCTGCCGTGCAAGATGCAATCGCGTTGCTTTTTGGTCAGTTTACAAAAGGGTGTATCAACAGAAAAGTTGAAATGGTCGGCTATTGCATTGAGCATCTGAAAATAGTAAAGATTCGCGCGATTCCATCCACGTATTGCCCCTTCTGACAACGCGAGCTCCTCGTCGATAATTATTCTGTTCTCATCGAAAAATTGTTTGTGACCTAAGCCATCGCAAGCGGCACATGCTCCAGCGGGATTGTTGAAAGAAAATAAACGCGGTTCTAATTCTTGAATACTATGGCCGCATTTCGGGCATGCAAAAAGAGCCGAGAAAATAAGATCCTCTTGGTCTGAATTATGTGTTGCTGGATCAGAAAAACTGACGGTGGCAAGTCCATCAGCTAGCCTGATAGCGGTTTCAAAACTTTCAGCAAGGCGTTGCTCTATGCCGGGTTTAATTTTTAGTCGATCGATAACGACATCGATTGAATGCTTCTTATTTTTTTCCAGTTCAGGGGGATGCTCAATCTCACAAATAATGCCGTTAACTCGCGCGCGGATAAATCCACTGCTTCTGAGTTCGTCGAAGACGTGTAACTGCTCTCCCTTTCGCTCTCGGACAACGGGCGCAAGGACCATCACTCGACTTTCCTCAGGGATTGTCATTACTTTATCTACCATTTGGCTTACAGTCTGAGCTTCCAGTTTAAGATTGTGCTCGGGACAATGTGGCAGGCCAACCCGCGCAAACAAAAGACGCAAGTAGTCGTAAATTTCGGTAATGGTTCCGACGGTTGACCTTGGGTTGTGGGAGGTAGACTTTTGTTCTATCGATATTGCGGGAGATAGTCCTTCGATATGGTCAATGTCTGGTTTCTCCATCATTGATAAAAACTGCCTTGCATAAGTGGACAAGGATTCTACATATCGACGCTGACCCTCTGCGTAAAGGGTATCAAAAGCAAGAGAGGATTTGCCTGACCCGGATAGCCCTGTGACTACAACTAGCTTATCCCGCGGAATTGAAATGTTGATGTTTTTGAGGTTGTGAGTGCGAGCACCGCGTACGACAATTTGATCCATGTTTTTTTACACCCTACCTAAATCTGACCACGTACGCTTTAAGACGCCGCGCATTATGAATGCTCCCATGCGGATTAGTAAAGCGAGAAGGTGAATTTAGTGTCTTAAAGGGGCACAAAGCTAGACGCCCCCGACCCTAGTTGTCTGCAACACGAGGGTAAATTAAAAATCCTCTTGGCACGATATCGTACAAAGTTGTTGTGAGAGGGAACCATATTGTGTAACGTTCACCAAAGGAATATCGGTTTACAATTTTAACGAAACAACTTCTTAATTATTTTTTATTTGATAGATTTTGATATCTGGGAATCGGAGGACGTAGTGGCTAGCAGAGGGATTAATAAAGTGATTTTGGTAGGAAATTTGGGTAACGATCCAGAGGTTCGATACATGCCGAACGGTAATGCCGTGGCAAATATCTCGATTGCTACAAGCGATTCATGGAAGGATAAGACGAGCGGCGAGCAGCAAGAGAAAACAGAATGGCATCGAGTCGTTTTCTTTAATCGCCTTGCTGAAATCGTTGAGCAATACGTTAAAAAGGGCTCGAAAATCTACGTCGAAGGGCGATTACAGACTCGGTCTTGGGAGCAAGAAGGCGTAAAAAGATATTCTACTGAGATTGTTGCGAGCGAGATGCAGATGCTCGATGGTCGCACTGGGCCGCAGGAGATGACTGACAACGCTTTTGGCCAGAACCAAAGACCTACTGAGCCAATTCAATCGGAAGGTCAGCCAAAGGCGGCACAACCTGCAAGTTTTGATAATTTTGATGATGATATTCCTTTTTAGGTTACAGCTCTGGCCGTGTTACGGGATATTGGATTAGTGACCCTGCGTTGGCTGAGGCATGAAAATTTCTGAATAAAAATAAGTAGACTTTAGATGTATATCGTAAAGCGCAGTGCGCAGTGAAGTTATTTATTGTTGGTGGGAAGAGCCCTACAGGAAAGGCTCTGATCGAGAGTCTGCGTAGGAATAAGATACGGTTCGTTTCGCCTCCAGAAAAATTCTTTGATTTGGACAATACCCTAGGGATAGCTAAAGTTATCTCTGACTATGCTCCTTCGCAGTTGATAAATCTTACTGATTTTATATCTGGCAATCATAGCGCCTTAAAAAAGTCAGAATCTGCTGAAGTCCGTTGTCGACAAATAAATGCGCAGTTGCCTGCAGTGCTCAGTGAGATAAGCAATCACCTAAATATTCCAATTCTTCAGCTTTCTAATCCTTATGTCTTCGATGGTGAAAAAAAACTTAGTTACAATGAAAATGATGAGCTAAATCCAAAGGGAGTCTACGGCCGGTGTACTTTAGCCGGAGAAGAGTCTGTCCGTGCTCACTCGAAGCATATAATAATCAGATCAGGATGGTTGTTCGGACAACATAAACGCGGACTCATTAAATCTTGGATTCGTTCTTTAAAGCGTTATCACGGTGAGCTGCCTGTCAACCGGAGAAGGTTTAGTCCGACCAGCACAAAAAATCTCGCGGCTGCGATCTTGGCTGTTATACGTCAAGTAAGCTGTGATGCTGAGGTTTGGGGAACCTATCATTACGCTGGGCTTGAAACAAAACGCGAGATCGAGTTTGCTCGACAGACTTTTGATTATGCTGTTAGTCACGATGAAGATTTGTATGACATCATGAACAATATAAAAATTGTTGAGCATCAAATAAGTGAGCCTGAGATATTAAACGCAACTTTATCGAGTAAAAAGATTTTTGATACCTTCGGAATAAAGCCGAAATCTTGGCACGCTGATTTAAAAGAAACAATTCTTTCGCTGTATGTAAAAAGGGCAGGTCCAAAGTTACATAACAGGATATAGGTCGAACGTGACTCCAAAAGAACAAAACAATGCAATCAACTTTAATCAAGAATTGACCCCGTTAGAGTCGGCTCTACCGACAATATTAGACTCTTTACATGTCGTACCCGGGTCTGACGTGCTCCCTGTGAGCTCAGCTCTTGGAAGGGTCACCACAAAAGATCTTTTAGCGCCCATTTCTGTGCCTCCGTTTGATAATAGCGCAATGGATGGGTATGCAGTTTGTGCTGCAGATTTAACGGGTTCAAGCACGCTTTTACCCGTTAAAGATCGGATACCTGCAGGTGGGATAGGACAAAAGTTGTCACGAGGCGAGAGCGCGAGAATCTTTACGGGAGCCCCAATGCCCATGGGATCAGATGCCGTCGTGATGCAGGAAAATTGTGAGTTTGTAAAGCCCGGAGAAAGTTTAATCCGTATTTTACAGTCAGTAAAAGCTGGGGAAAATGTGCGCAAAGTAGGGAATGACATTTGCAGAGGGTCTTGTTTGTTTCGGGCAGGACATCGCATAAAGTCGACTGATATCGGAGTCCTCGCATCACTGGGTATCGAAAATATTGAGGTAAAGCGTAAATTAAATGTTTCGCTGCTCACAACAGGAAATGAGCTTCAACCTCCGGGAGATAGCCTGGCTACTGGAAAAATTTATGACACTAACATGGCAATGCTTAGTTCTATGTTGAGTGAATTAGGTTGTTCAGTAACTGCGCATCACGCTGTCGCGGATACATTTGGTGAGACTTTAGCAGTTTTTGAAGAGGCCGCTGCTGAGTCTGATTGCGTTATCAGCACCGGAGGTGTTTCTGTTGGTGAGGAAGATCATGTGAGGGACGTCGTGAATTCTTTAGGTGCGATAGATCTTTGGAAATTGGCTCTAAAGCCGGGCAAGCCATTTGCGTTTGGAAGAATAGGAGGTGACGATTTTCTACCGAAAATTTTCTTTGGCTTGCCAGGGAATCCAGTATCAGCATTCGTTACCTTTGGATTAATTGTGCGTCCAAGTTTATTCGTTATGATGGGTTGTAAACCTAAGGCACCAGTTAGCTTTAAGGTGGCCGCAGATTTTGAACGGATTGATGTTTTAGGGCGTGAGGAGTATCTCCGCGCCCGACTTGACTCAAGCTCGGAGGGTGCAATCGCACGTCCACTGAAGAATCAAAGTTCTGGAGTCGCGGTTTCTTTGTCCGAGGCAGATGGTTTTATTGTGGTGCCATCACTCACAAAGGTTAATTATGGCGACTACTTAAGCTTTATTCCAATGAGTGAATTTCTCTACTGAACAATTTGACACATTGCGCTTATGCTTTTTTTTAAACTTTTAAAAACAGTATCCAAGATCAGTTTTGTTCTGGTTTTATTATCCTGTCAGTCAGCCAAGACATCCTTGCCTGAGCAACGAGACCGTGAGGAAGTAATTAACATTCGGATGCTGTCTGAATCTGAGGTTATCGATAATACGGTTCAAAGTAATGCGGACATGTCTTTACCAGACCTTTTGTACGCTGGATTACAGGCGCTCGATGCCGATCGACTTTTAACCCCAAGCAATGTTAGCGCGCATCATTTTTTTAGTCGGGCGCTTGCAAAGGACCCGTTGAGTGAAATTGCGCAACAGGGGTTTAGGGATATTGTAAAGCGATATCTTCAGCTGGCTCGGGAGGCGATGCGGAGAGGGTTTTTTGAAGAGGCAAGACAACTTTTAGCACGAGCTCAAAGTGTGGATCCTGATGAAAATGAAATTGCCTTGGTTAAAGAGGAACTTGAAGCTGAAATTGTATCCGGTGATGTTTTTTATCAGTTAAACAACGCTGCCGTTTCGGATCACTCGGTTACAGCAAAGCTGTTGCTTGAGGATATTGCAAGAAAAGCTCGGGAGCTGGACGCGTTTTTTCTTATTACTGCCCCGAGTGATGATCAAGCTCGATGGATGTTTTCTGTGATGCGCGAGGCAGTGCAAGGATATCGATTGCGGGGGAATATAGAGCTATCAGGTAGAGTGGCGGTTCGCTTGCGGCTGCCGGAGCGTGTTTCTGACTAGGCCTCTATTTGACGTTCAATGTTATCTTGATCTTCTGGTGAGATAACCAATGTTAAAACTATGAGTAAAATTTTTTTTGGATGACCAATATGTGGAATAAGATAAAGGGAAGATTGTCTCGTGGTTTTGGACGAACGGCAGCTAGTCTGCTCTTTTTGATTACAGTGTTGATTTTCTTCAGCTTGTACTGGAGCAATGAGCCAACGCAGTTCTCCCCATCAGAATTAACAATAGGTAGTGAGAATGAAGGTCAAGACATCGATTTCATAGGAGCAACCAGTATTGCTACGTTGATAAACGTAGCAGAAACCCTCTTAAATAAACCTGGAGGATTCCTAAGTAACGATATCATGCCGCCGGGAATCTATCTGGATAATATTCCAAACTGGGAGTTTGGAGTGCTAGTGCAAGTTAGAGATTTTTCCCGAGCCTTTCGTGAGGGTTTTAGTCGTTCCCAGTCCCAATCAACCGAGGACATCGATTTGATAGTTGCTGAGCCTTTGTTCAATTTTACTACTGACAGTTGGATATTCCCGGCGAGCGAGAGCGAGTATAGGCAAGCAATTTCGAGTCTGAAATCTTATCAAGGCCGGCTAGCTGATCCTAACAACACTGAAGCGCAATTCTATGCGCGCGCTGATAACCTAGTCAGCTGGTTTTCAAATGTTGAGTCTCGTCTCGGCAGTCTCTCTCAGCGTCTCAGTGCGAGTGTTGTTCAAGAAAGAGAGGATTTTGCTGGCGTGCCTCGGGAAGGCTCACAAAAAGAACAAGAAGTTTTGGTAAAAACTGCCTGGCTTGAAATTGATGATGTTTTTTTTGAGGCCCGAGGAGCGACTTGGGCATTGTTGCATTTTCTTCAAGCCATACAGGCTGATTTTTCTGATGTGATAGACGATAAGAACGCAGGCCCTAGCGTACGTCAGATAATCCGTGAGTTAGAGTCAAGCCAAGAGGCTCTTGTTTTTCCTGTTGTGTTAAATGGGGGTGGGTACGGTTTGTTTGCTAACCACTCACTGACGATAGCTAACTACATATCTCGCGCTAATGCAGCGATTATCGAACTTAGAAATCTTTTAAGTCAGGGCTAGTTCAGTGTGAGGTTCTTATATTTTTACGATCATTTTTCCAAAATTTTGGCCGGCAAAGAGCCCAAGAAAAGCCCCAACGGCATTATCGATTCCAACTGTTACAGTCTCATGACTCTTTATCTGGCCGTCCTGTATCCAAGGAATCATCTCGCTCAAGAATTGTTCTCTCATGTTTGCGTGGTCTGAAACAATAAATCCCGTAATTCGTATTTTCTTTCCAACGATTAACATAAGGTTATTGGGGCCGGCTTCTGGTATGGAATTATTATAACTCGCGATCATCCCGCACGCAGCAATGCGGCCAAATGGGTTCATACAGTCTATGGCAGCCTGCAGGTGTTCTCCGCCGACGTTTTCGAAATAGATATCAATGCCTTCAGATGATGAAGCCCTGAGCGCTTTTGTAAGGTTTCCGCATCTTTTGTAATTGATTACCTCGTCGACGCCACATTCCTCTCTGAGCCATGAGGCTTTCTCATCGCTCCCGCAACTGCCAATTACTTTACAACCTTTTAATTTAGCTAGTTGGCATACAGTCGCGCCCACCGCACCCGATGCTGCCGATACAAAAACAGTCTCTCCCGGACGAGGATCGCAAAATTTAAATAGACCGACGTATGCGGTAAGTCCGGGCATGCCTAATGTGCCGAGGTATAACGATAACTTATCATTATCGAATGGATTAATTCTCGTTAATTCTTTACCCGTGCCTTTAAAGTAATCTTGCCAGGCTCTCTGATTGAGCACGATATCGCCAGGAGAGAAATTTGGGTCTAAGGACTCTATTACTTCGCCAATAGCGCCACCATACATTACCTCGTTAAGCGGATAGGCTTGGGCGTAAACGGCATCCTCGCGCATTCGGCCACGCATGTAGGGATCAACTGACATAAAAATATTTTTTACTAATACTTCTTGATCGATTATCTCACTAAGTTGAACTCTTTTTATTTTGAAGTTCTCAGCCGTCGGCAAACCCAACGGCCGACTTATTAGGTGTATTTGACTGGATGTATAGGTATTCATGATTAACCCCCTTTTTGTGACGATTTCGGATTTTATGCTATTGTTTTTGCGAATTTTTTATTTTCGATTGTTTGCCATATGACTACAATTGAAAGAAGTGCGGCACCTACTACGTGATAGATAATCGCAAAAGGTGACCAAATCATTAGTATTGCGCTGACGGCTAAAAGACCTGCGGTAAAGACATTGAGTTTTGTCTCAAGATGCCACTGAAGCAAACCGGCGAGAGCATAGAGGGCTAGGCATGACCAAAAGAAGACTTCAATTCGCTCTGGCCAGGAGCCTGAAATTAATGGTGAGTAAGCGAAAAGGACTGGTACAAGGTAAAGGCCTTTAGCAACCTTCCAAGAAGTTAATCCGGTTGCCATTGGAGGCGTCTTTGCAATCCCTGCGGCCGCAAAAGACGCCAGGCAGACTGGTGGTGTTACATTGCTGTCCTGAGAGAGCCAAAAAATAACAAGATGAGAGCTTAGCAGCATGCCAGTAAGGAGTTCGGGTGGCAGCATCTCTTGGCGGATAAGCTGTTTCATTTCGAGCGGCATTTCTCTTATTGCGACCAAGGGATCACCGCCAAATAAATTTATCGTTGCTGCTACATTACTAGGTAAATTTCCTAACTCGAGCGCCGACACGAGCTGGGCTTGTGAAATTAGATCAAAGATCAGGGGTGCCGAAAGTGTGGCGAGAACGATATAGGATGCGGTTACGGGTAAACCCATGCCAAGAACTAGTGAAGCAAGCGCAACAAGAACAAGCGTAACCAGCAAACTGCCCTGAGCCCATTCAACGATCATTAATGAGAAGGCGTTACCAATACCCGTGGTGGTAACAACATTAATAATAATGCCGACTGCTACGAGAAGAAGTGCTGTAGAAACCATACTTCTAACCCCGTCGACCACGGCCTCAAAAATATCGCTGAGATGCATAGGAGTTTTTGATATCCAGGATGAAGCGATTACACTAATAATTGCAAATGCGGCTGCAGTCGTGGGGGTGCGACCTGAAACCAAGAAAAAAATCAACACACCCATCGGAATAGTGAAGTGCCAGCCTTCTTTGAGCACATCTCGAATCCTTTCGGCGTCCTCTGCTTGGACGGTGCTGAGCCTTAATCTTTTTGCTTCAATTCTCACAAAGTACGACACAGTCAAAAAATATAAGGTCGCAGGAAGTGCAGAAGCACTAATAATTGTCAGGTAAGGAATTTGGGTATAGCTCGCTAAAACGAATGCCCCAGCGCCCATCACCGGCGGCATGAGTGCACCGCCGGTAGATGCGGCAGCAACAACACCGGCCGAAAACTGGCTGGGGAAACCTGACTTTTGCATCATCGGTATCGTAATAACGCCAGTGGACACTGTATTAGCTACAGCTGATCCAGATACGGACCCCATCAAACCAGAACCGACTACCGCTACGAGGCCGGCTCCGCCTACGTAACGACCTGCCAGGCAGCCTGATAGCCTTACGATAAAATCTCCAGCGCCTGATCTGAGAAGAAAAGCTCCGAAGATTATAAACATGAACACAAAGGTTGATGAAATCTGTGCCGTTAGGCCAAACATTCCCTCTCCAGTAAAAAAACTGCGATAGAGTACAGTCTCAAGGCTGAGTCCGGGAAAAGAAAAAATACCACCAATATACCTTCCTAAAAAAAGGATGTAAGAAAGACTCGTCAAAATTAAGACGGGCATGAACCAGCCCGTCGTGCGTCGGGTAAATTCAATAGCGAGAGCTATTGCTATAATCGAAAAGATATAATCGCTGATCACATATTCTGTCTCTCGCACATATAATGCGTTTTCAAAGAGTACCAAATATAAACTTGTACCAATCGCTAATAATGCGAGGAAGATATTGATCCAATAAGAGACGTTTCTGCGTCCAATGTGCACACCTTCATTTGCCATGAAAGCGCATATTGCAACGAAGCCCCCGAAATGAATTGCAGAGAGCCTCAGCTCCGAGATACTTGAAAAGACGTTGCAGTAAATGTGAAAGAGCGCAAATAAAAAAGCCGCCCATTTAAGGATTGGAGAGGTCATGACGCCTATTCGATAGTTGAATCAGTGATAGCGATAGATGTGTCTTGGTATATTAGTCTCGGTGGTACTTCAAGTCCAACCTCCCGATAATAACGGAGTGCGCCGTTATGGAGAGGCGCACCGAGGCCCTCAAACGCAATTTCTAAATTCATGTCTTTAGTTGCGCCATGGATTTGTTGTAACGTCGAGAGGTTCTCCCAAATAACTTTTGTTACCGCATACACAACGTCATCAGAGATATCGGCTCGGGTAACCAACACGTTTGGCGCGGCTATAGTCCTGATGTGTTTCTCTTGATTTGGATAAGTTCCCGGAGGGAAATCATACCAATCATACAATGGGTATTTGTTATTAAGCTTATCTAAGGTTGCTTGTGTCCACTCTAAGATAGTGACCCGGTTACCCAGAAGGGCGTAGGCTTGGGTAATCGAACTATTTGGAGCTCCCGCAGGAATGTTCATTCCGACGATGTTCCCATCTTGGATGGCGCTTGTTGTCGGACCGTATCCCATGTACGCTAAATTAAACTTCGCTTCATAATCGATTCCGAGCGTTTCAAGAATGAATCTACCGGTTTGTTCTGCACCAGAGTTGCGGGCACCAAGCACGAATCGTTGACCGGAGAGGCTGTCGAGATCCATAATCTTTCCAGTCTCGGCAAGCTCACTCAATAAAACAAAGTGTTGGACGTTTTTCCACATTGCTGCGACGCTGCGCATGTGGGTTTGAGGTTTACTTACTGGACCTTCTCCAGCCCATGCCCAAGCTCCAAAAGGACCTTGTAAAAGAGCAAATTGAGCTTGATTGTCTCTGAGTAGTTTCACGTTCTCAAAAGAGCCAGCTGAGCTTATAGCAGTTAGAGAAATCCCTTCCGTTCCAGAAAGCTCAGCGTGCGCGATTGTTGCAAGTGCTACTCCTACCGGGTAGTAAGTCCCGCCGGTTGTGGCAGTCGTTAGTATGTAGGGTCTATTTTGAGAAAGCTGGTCGCTGCAAGAACTTAACACTAGAAAAAACAGGAAACCCAAAACTGTATTTTTCATAAAATCTCCAATAGGTCTGAGCTCTCGTAAAGAGCTTAAATCGGATTTCCAATGAGTGAAGCCATTTTAGTAAGTTTAACGCTTTGGCTTTTGCATCGAATAAGGTCTGATGAAAACACAAGCTTAAGAAAAGCACAATCGGACGGAATCAAGCTTAACAACAGTTATTTTTTGAGCTGCACTAAGTAAGGGTTTGCCTTTTATTGATTAATCGGAAGACTCTTTTGTTGCTCTACCGACAGTGGTGCTCGCTTCTCCGCCTAAGGGTTTTTCTTCTTCGATCGTGTTTATAAGTTGGTATGCCCCGGTAAAAACCATCACGATCATTAGGATCCCCAATACTAGTGTAACTCGGAGTATGTAGGGAAAAAATAAGCCGCTGTATAGGGTTACAAGTTCAGCCAGCCCGTTGATAATAACTAACGCTAAAATCAGCGTAATCCAAACTATTTTTTTCATGGGATGCTTACTCGTTTG
>TARA_Y100000385_G_scaffold123124_1_pt1 | contig 12609 bp, 10 predicted proteins | sample TARA_Y100000385 | Tara Oceans TARA_Y100000385 (sample SAMEA2620980) | marine metagenome | biome: marine biome (ENVO:00000447); feature: surface water layer (ENVO:00002042); material: "saline water (ENVO:00002010), including plankton (ENVO:xxxxxxxx)" | depth 5 m
ATACTTAAAATAAGACTCTTATCATTTTTTGTTAGTATATTTTTTCTATCCTCTTGTATTACAAATACGAATCTTGAGTATATAAATACTGATAATGTAATAGTAGAATCCACTACACATGATTATATAATTCAGAAGGAAGATTTACTCTCTGTTCAGATTAGTAGTACTACTAAATCTGAATACGACTTTTTTAATTTACAAGAGACTTCTAATCCTCAGTTGATGAATCAGAATCCGTATTTATATGGTTATTTAGTAAAAACAGATGGTATTATTACCTTGCCAATGATTGGAAGTCTTAAGGCGGAAGGGCTCTCTCTTTCTGCGATAGAGAATGAAATAGCACAGATTTCATCTACCTACTTTAAAGACCCTATTGTAAAAGTAAATATTCTTAATTTTAAGGTTAGTATTTTGGGTGAAGTTAATTCTCCTGGAGAATATAATATTATTCGTTCTAATCAAAATATTCTTCATCTAATTGGTAAATCAAATGATTTAACAGAGTTTGCAAACAGGAAAAGAATAAAAGTAATTCGTAGAGATGGCGTGGAATCTAGAGTGATTTATTTAGATTTAACAGATCCGAGATTATTAAATAATAAAGATATCTATTTACAATCTCAGGATATTGTTTATGTTGAACCTTTAAAAAAGAAGTTCTATTCAGTAAAGAATCTGTCTAGCGCAGTGTCTATTGGGATTTCTACTATAACACTTTTTTTGCTTTTAAATAATAAGTAAATGGATAGAAAACAGAACTCATTAGATAATGTGATGGATGTCAGAGAATTGTTGTTTAAGATTCGGAATAATTGGTATTACTTTTTACTTAGCATCTTGTTATCATTATTTGTGGCGTTTGCTTATACAAGATATTCCCACGAGTATTATAAGGTTTCTACTAGAATTATGATAAATAGTGAGAATGAAGGTTCTGATGCATCTGAAATCTTGTATAATAACTTGTCAGATAAGAATAATGGTTCAATTATAGATAGAGTACAGTTATTATCATCATATCAACTTGTTTTCCAGACTGTTTCAGATTTAAGATTTGATGTGTCGTATTATTTAGTTGGAAATATTAAGACTTCAGAGTCTTTTTCTGCTCCAATAAAAATTAGTTGCGATACAGCAATGACTCAGAATAACTCATCAACTACATTCGAAATAAATGTTATTAACAAAACTTCTTATCAAATATTCAATGAGAAATTAGATTATAAAGAGGAACATAATTTTGGAGATGAAATACAAATACAAGAATATAATTTTATTGTCGAAAGAGATTCTTCTTATAATTTTGATGTCTTACCAAAAACTATTGTAAGATTTAATTCTTTAAAGAAGATGTCAAAAGAATATCAAACAAAAATACAAATAGATCAAGGAGAGAAGGAGTCAAGCATATTAGAGCTAACTATTTTAGAAGAAGATCAGAGAAAAGGTGTGAAGTTTTTAAATACTTTAGTTAAGAATTTTATTAAAAAGGATATTGAGATAAAAAAGGAATCTTCCTTATTAGTTGTTAATTATATACACAAAGAGATTCAGGTAATAGAAGATTATTTAGTAAGTATTGATTTAGAACGACAAGATTACGAAATTGATAATCAGATACCTGATTTTGAAAGAAAAATAGACGTTATTTATGAAAAGATCTCACAATTAGAGAAAGAACTATCTATATATAAGAGACAAGATAATTTTTACTCATTTTTAGAAGATAATATTAAAGAGATAGTTAGTGAAAGAAAAAACAATAAAGACGGATTGGAAAAGGTTGTTGCTCTTGCAACATATGATGGTATTACAGATCCCACATTTGATGAACTAATAAAAGATTTAGGAAATATTCAGAAAAATAAAAATGGATTAATTAATAAAGGACAGATAAACAATCCCTCAATTTACGATTTTGACTTACAGATTGTTGAGTTGACAAAACAGATACAAGAGTTAATTAGAAATAATAAAAAAATTAATTTATTATATATAGAGGAGCTGAATAACGATATTAGCTTAGAACTTTCTTCTTTAGATGCTTTACCAATAGAACAAAGAGGATTATTAGATATTGCAAGAATTCAGAAAATTTCAGAACAATTATATATCTTTCTTAAGCAGAAAAATTATGAGGCTGAGAGTAGATATGAAGGGATTGTTTCAAATATTAATCATTTTGATCCAGCTAGATTTTTTAATGTTAATCCTGTATTACCAGAAGTTGCTAAGATTTATTCCATTTCATTATTTATAGGATTACTTCTTCCTTTTTTGATGCTTCTAATTTTAGATCTAATTAACAATAAAATTCGGTCAAGAGTAGATTTAGACAAACTAACAGATATTGAGATGATCGGTGTAATTGGAAGAAACCATTCCGCTAGATCTTTACTTACAGAATTAAATCCAAAATCATCTATTGCTGAAGGTTTCAGAGCGTTGAGATCTAATCTTAATTATAAGGATATAGAAGCAAAAGATCAGGTGTATCTATTCACTTCTTCAGTAAGTGGAGAGGGAAAAACTTTTATAGCTGCTAATTTAGCAATTGTATTTGCCAATGCTGGAAGAAAAACACTATTACTTGGTGCAGATTTAAGAAGACCAAAATTATATAAAAATCTTGATTCAGATAATGCTATTGGATTATCAACAATTCTTTCTGGAGAGCATTCAATTGAAGAATGTACTATTAAAAATATTGCAGAAAACTTGGATGTTATTGTTTCTGGTCCACTTCCTTTAAATCCATCAGATCTTTTCTTAAGTGAAAATTTCGAGAATCTTATTAAAGATCTAAAAAGTAGATATGATAAGATTATTATTGATACTGCTCCTATTGGTTTGGTAGCAGATGCGTATATGATTACAAAATATAGTGATGTAAATTTGTACGTAGTCAGACAAGATTACACACAAAAAGATGTATTACGATTTGTAAATGATTTATATGAGAACAAGAGAATAGAGAATATTTATTTAGTTCTAAATGATGTAAGTTCTGGTAGTGGTGTATATGGTTACGGAAAGTATGGATACGGATATGGATATGGGTACGGATACGGATACGGTTCTTACGTAAGCAATACTGATTATTTTAATGAAGAGTAGATGAAGTAAATGAAAAGTAATTATAAAAATCCTATGGTTATTGCAGAAATTGGATGTAATCATAAAGGAGAAATAAATATTGCAAAACAACTACTTAAGGTTGCTTCAGAAAGTGGAGTAGAGGTTGCTAAATTCCAGAAAAGAAATAATAAAGAATTACTAACTGAAAAGCAATATAACGATCCCCATCCAAATCCTATCCATTCTTATGGAGATACTTATGGTGAGCATAGAGAGTACTTGGAATTTGATATAAATCAGCATAAAGAATTAAAAACACACACTGAGAGTTTAGGAATTATTTATTCCTCATCTGTTTGGGATACAACTTCTGCAAAGGAAATTATAAGTCTAAATCCACAACTTATAAAAGTACCATCTGCTTGTAATAATCATTTTGAGATGCTTAAAGTATTAAGAGATGACTATCTAGGTGAGGTCCATATTTCTTTTGGTATGACTACTAAAGAAGAGGAAGAACAAATTGTTTCTTTTTTTGAAGAAAATAATCAAGCAAAAAGATTGGTTCTATATTCCTGTATTTCTGGTTATCCAGTTCCGTTTGAGGATATTTGTATGTTAGAAATAGTTAGAATAAAAGAGAAATTTCAGAACAGGGTAAAATCAATTGGATTTTCTGGTCATCATCTAGGCATTGCAGTTGATGTAGCGGCATATACCTTAGGTGCAGAATGGATAGAAAGACATTTCACTTTAGATAGAACCTGGAAAGGAACCGATCATTCTGCTTCTTTGGAGCCAACAGGACTCAGAAAATTATCTAGAGATTTAAAAGCTACACATAAATCTCTTAATTACAAACAATCTGATATTTTGGATATTGAAAAAGTACAAAGAGATAAACTTAAATTTAGAAGAAAATGAGTGTAATTGCATTTATACCAGCTAGATTTGGTAGTAAATCAATTCCAGAAAAAAACATTAAATATTTTTGTGGAAAGCCACTTATTTATTGGAATTTAGATGAATTACAAAAATCTGATGTAGATGAAATTGTGGTTGCAACAGATTCGGATAATATAAAATTAGTTGTAGAATCATTTAAATTTTCAAAGGTTAAGGTTTATGACAGAAGTTCTGAGAATTCTCAAGACACTTCTTCTACAGAGTCGGTGATGATAGAGTATATTAATTCTTCTGATCTATCAGGTTCGGATACTTTTATGTTGGTTCAGGCTACTTCACCTTTTACTCAGACTAGTCATTTTAATGAGGGATTAGAACTTTTTAATAATCATGACTCCGTACTTTCTTGCTGTATTTCTAAAAAATTTACTTGGAAAGAAGATGGACAAGCGTTAAATTATGATATTTATAATAGACCAAGAAGACAAGACTATAAAGGTGGTCTAATTGAAAATGGAGCGTTTTATATAAGTTCAGTTTCTGATATTAAAGAAACAGGGAATAGAATCTCTGGTAAGATAGGTATTTACCAAATGCCTAAATATACTTGTACGGAGATTGATGAGATAGAAGATTGGATTGTTGCAGAATCTTTAATGAGAAGATTTTTTTTAAATCATAAAAAACGAGATTTCTCAAAAATTAAATTATTTCTTTCTGATGTAGATGGAGTGCTTACAGATGCCGGAATGTATTACACGGAGAATGGTGATGAATTCAAAAAATTCTGTACTTATGATGGTATGGGTATGCAACTTCTTCAGAAGTCTGGTATTAAGGTAGGTATACTAACTTCTGAAGATAAGCAGATAAATAGAAGAAGATCTGAGAAATTGAATTTAGACTTTGATTTTCATGGGGCTACAGATAAATTACAAATTGTAAAAGACTTATGTAAAAGTGAAAAAATCACATTAAATGAAGTTGCGTATATTGGTGATGATATTAATTGTTTTGAACTCTTATCCAATGTTGGTATTGCCTCATGTCCGGAAAATTCAATGGAGAAAATCAAATCTATTCCAAATATAATACAATTAACTAAAAGTGGAGGAGAGGGAGCTGTAAGAGAGTTAGCTGAACTAATACTTTCCTAAAATGAAAATCTGGAGAGATATAAAGGATTTTATACTATCGTATTATTATCCAAAAAGGCAGTTTTTTTTGGTTTCTTTCCCAAAAACAGGTCGTACTTGGTTGCTTTATATGGTTAATCAAATGAAAGAACAAAGCAATCATATATTAAAAAAAGAGAGATATTTTATTTTTAATGAACATGATAATTCAGAGATAATACTTGAAGATGGAACTAGAAATAATCCTTTAGATGTTTTTAAGTTTACCTCGAGATTTAGATACAAAAGAGGGAAGATTATTTTCTTAGTTAGGGATCCTAGGGATGTAATTGTTTCTCATTTTTATCAGGTTACAAAAAGGTCAAAGAACCCCTTTGTTTTTAATTCTATTTCAGAATTTGTTAAAGATGATATCTTAGGGTTTAAAAGAATAATTCATTTTTATAATTTATGGCAAAAAAATAAAGATATTCCTCAGGATTTTCTATTAGTCTCCTACGAAAATCTGATAAAGAATGGAGTTCAGGAATTACAGATAATCAATGATTTCCTAGAAATAAATATTTCAAAAGAAAGTGTCAGATGTATATATGAAGAATCTTCTGCAAGTAAAATGCGAGATAAAGAAATAAATAATAAATTGGAGGGATTTAATGATTTTGGAAAAAGTGAAAACCAATTAAAAGTAAGAAATGCCAAGATTGGAGGATATAAATCAGAGTTGTCAGATGATGATATTTTATTCTGTAATAATGAGATGGAAAAATTGAATAGTTATTTTAATTATAAAATATGATAAGGTTTCTTAAATCTTTTATTTTTTTTTTAAGGCTTCTTGTTGTAAAGAGATATGTAGATGTTATTTTGTATGCACCTCAACATTTTAATAGAGGTAAAGATGGTTCTAATGAATATTTCAAAGCAATAATAGATGTGTTAGAGTCAAATAATATATCTTATATCTCTTTTGATGAACCTGATTACATAACGAAATCAAGAAATAATAAAGATAGCATTCCTTTTGATTTTATTTATTTAGTTATTCTTATTCTTAGAAGATTATATAGTACAGAAATGAACTGTATTGTAAAGGATCAGAAGGTCGGGAGTTTTTTGTCAAAGACTTTTTTAAGAAAATTAAAATTTAAAAATTATATTGTTTTGTCTCAAAGTATGTTGTCTGTTTTTAGAGGAATAAATAATAATGCTAGATTATTTGATTTACAACATGGAATAATTTATTCGGATAAAGAAAGTTATATTAAAAACAATATTGCTAACTTAAAATTATCAGAGAACAATGTAAAATTATTAGTGGTAGGAGAGGGATTTAAAGAGATCTTAGAGGCGGCGGATTCTTCCAATTATTTTAAAAAGAATATTCATGTAATTGGATCAAAAAAACATAAAACTTTTTCTCATACGCACCCTAACAGATCTGTTTTAGTAACTCTTCAAATTACAGAAGATCATACTAAAGAGCAAAATCAGAAACTATTAGATGAGATAATAAATATGGTTAATTCTCATGATGATTTGGTATTTTATATTAGAAGTCATCCTAGGTTTAAAAATGACTTAGATGTATCTGAACTTTTTAAGAAAACGAATGTTGCTCCAAAAGATTTAATAAATTGTTTTAGAGATTGCTCTATTCATGTAACCTCATACTCTACCACTACATTTGAGTGTGCTGAGTTTGGTATTCCAACAGTATTTCTTAAGTCTTTAAAGGATAATTTTAATATGTTTGAGAATGAGTTTAAGTACCCGTTTGACGATACTTTAAAAGATGTCTTCTTAAATTACAAAAGATATTCTGATGAAGTAATAAATTGGAGAGAAAGATTTTATTCTGAATTTGATGAAAAAAAATTTATATTTTCACTAAAATGAGGAAAAAGAAAATATTTTTAGGAGGTTATATTGATTATCTTAATGCTCAGAATATTAACTGTAAATCAATTGCTACACATCTAGATAAGAATATATTTGAGGTTTATACAATGAGATTCTCAAATAATAATTATGAATTAATTCCTGGGGTAAGTATTTTTAATTGTTTTAAACCATATAAAATTTCTATTACTATAGCAATGATTTTGGGTTTGGTCAGATGTGATATTGCATATTTTCCTAAGCATTTAGATACACCAAATTGGTTGTTGAAATTTGCAAGAATTCTAAGAAAACCTGTGTTTACTACTGTCGAGATGAATATGTGTGACAGAAGTAAATTAAATTTAATTGATAATTTTGGAGATGTTCATAAGATGAAAAGACACTTTGATTTAATCCCATATGTTTATGGTATTTCTAAGTTTATTATTTGTAAATCTACTTGTGGAGTTAAGTTACAGAAGAATCCTTTATATCTTGGAGTTGAAAATGAGAATTTTTTTTATAAAGAAAGTGAATCATTAAAAAATATTGTGTTTATAGGTAGTTTGATACAAAGAAAGAATATAGAAGAATTTTTTAAGCTTGCTAAGAAATTTCCCAATCTTAATTTTCATGTTATTGGAAATAAAAAATATCTTAAATTTTACAGAAAGATAAATTATAAAGATGATTGGGAAAATAAAACTAAAAAAAATATAGAGTTAGATTTTCTAGATAATATTACCTTACATGGGACTTTGAATCGTGATAATTTGCCAAAATTATTGAAAAACATGGATTTGATGTTCCTTCCATCAAGGTCAGAGGGATTTCCAAAAGTAATATTAGAAGCAGCTGCTAGTGGAGTTCCCTCAATAGTTTATTCTGATTATGGAGCTTCAGAATGGATTGTAAATGGAAAAAACGGATTTGTTGTAAATGAATTTGATGAAGTGATTAATATAGTTAACAAACTGATTGATAACGATCATTTACTACAGACTTGTTCCAAAGATGTGGTGTGTTTAGCACAGGAGTTCTCTTGGAAAAATAAAATTAAATTCTGGGAGGATGAAATTAATAATATATTAAATGATTAGACAACATATATATTTAGTTATCACACCATTTTTTCCTTCAAACGAATCTTTTGTGGGGAGTTATGTTTATGATCAAGTTAAGGAAATAAAACATCAGAGTAATTTCATTATTGAGATTGTAAAAGTTGTTTCATTCTTTTCTTCTGAGTCTGATTACGAATTTAATGGATTTAAAGTAAAGATATTTAAGACTTTTGATTTCCCATATTTTATTTTTCCAGGATTGTTTAACAGTTGCAATAAAAGAAGATTTTATAAATTTCTACAAAAGAAAAATATTATTAATGTTTCTTTTTCTCATTCTCATGTATCTTATCCTGCTGCTTATCTGGTTGAAGATTTGGTATGTAAGAAAATAGTACAACATCATGGTTTAGATATTCTTCAATTATTAAATGGAAGAAATCATATTATTAAGAGATTACAGAAAACATACCTGACTAAAAGAACAATCAGTCATTTAAATAAATCAGATTTGAATATTGGAGTGTCAGAATTAGTTTTAAAACAATTAAGAAAGTATTCGACTTATCTACCAAAAGATGAACTTGTTTTGTACAATGGTGTTGACACCTCAAAATTTTATCCGGTAGAAGTTGAAAAGAATAAATCTTTTACAATAGGTTGTGTTGCAAACTTTTGGGAAATAAAAGACCAAATTACCTTGATAAAAGCTGTTGAGATGTTATTGTCAAATGGAGAAAATATATTATTAAGATTAATTGGTTCAGGACCTACATTGCAAAGTTGTAAAGACTATGTACAACTAAAGAATTTAAATCAGTTTATTAGTTTTGAAAAAGAAATAAGACACGAACTTTTAAATACATTTATTAACAAGATTGATTTATTTGTTTTACCGTCTTATTATGAAGCTTTAGGTTGTGTTTATTTAGAAAGTTGGGCAACAAATACCCCTTTTATTGCTGTTAGAAATCAAGGAATCTCAGAGTTGATACCTGATGATATGAAAGATAACTTCTTAGTTTCAAAATCTGATGAATTAAATCTTTCAAAAAGCATCTTAGATTTTAAGAACAATACAGTTTTATTCCCTTTTGATGAAAAATATAATATTAAAAACACAATTTCTAATTTTTTGAAAAATCAAGTTTTTGATGAGTAATTTTATCAGAAATATAATAAAAAATATCAAAAGAAATAATTTTGCTAAGAAACAGAGAAGTAAGGTTTTAAAAGATGGAACTTTACTTAATGCTTTTAATAATAAGAAAATTATTTTTATTCATATTCCGAAAACTGCTGGTATTTCTTTGGTGAAATCAATTTTTGGAGATGTTACTTTAGAAGGACATAGATCGGTTAGTTTCTATAAACAAGTTTTTGGGAGTAGATATTCTGATTTTTTCACTTTTACTATTGTAAGAAACCCATGCGATAGATTGTATTCTGCTTATAAATTTTTAGAGAAAGGAGGGATGAATATACATGATAAAAATGCATTTAAAATTCATCTATCTATTTATAGTGATTTTGAGGACTTTGTACTTAATGGGCTAAATGAAAAAATAATCTGGGAAATTACTCATCTAATTCCTCAACACGAATTTGTGTGTGATAAGAATGGAAAAATCATAGTTGATTATATTGGAAGATTTGAAAATCTTAAAAAATCTACAGAAAAAATAAATGATATTTTAAAATCGGACTATAAATTAGAACATCATAATAAAACTGATAAGATGGACTATAAAGATATTTATACTGCTCAAATGATTGAGAAGGTTCATCATATTTATCAAAAAGATATTGATATCTTTGAATACAAATTTTCATAATGAATAATTTCTACTTTATACTATCTTTTAGTAGGTCTGGCAGTACCTTATTAGCCAAGCTTTTAAATAATAATAAGGATCTTCAAGTATTAAATGAGACTTGGGTTTTTCCAGCACTATCAATTCTTAATTGGGAAAGATTAAATTATAATAAACAAAGATATATTTTACATATCTATAATGAATCTCTTAAGATATATAAGAATCGCAATCCTGTTTCATATAAAATTTGCGAAAAAAGGAGTGTTTCATTCGTTTCTTTTTATAAGAAAATATTAAAACATAATATTAGTATTGCCTTAGAGAAGAATCCTGTTAATACTCTACATTTCCCTTACCTTAAGAAAAATATTGAAAACTCAAAATTTATATTCTTAACAAGAAACCCAATTGCAATAGCTAATTCATATAAAAACAGATGGCTTAAAAATGAGGATTATAATTATTTTCTTTTGCGTGTTACTACTGTAATAAAAACTTATTTTATTTCATATCAGAAATATTATAATGACCCTGAGATTATAACTGTAAGATATGAAGATCTAGTAAAAGATCCTATAGATTCTTTAAATAGACTATGTAATCATTTAGGAGTCAATTATGATAAAAAGATGTTAGATAATATTGATGCTTTTTTGTTTAAATCTAGCTCTCTTAAAAGTCATAAAGATTTATCAAAAGAGATCCATGTTAAAAATATTAATAAGTATAGAAGTCAGTTGTCAAAAGAACAAATTCAAGATTTGTCTTATTTACTTAGAGATGTATTTAATTTCTTTAATTATCCTGTTTCACTAACAAACCCCTCAAAATCATTATTAAAAATAGAAAGAAAAGTAAATAATCGATTAAGATATAATAAATCTTTTGTTAAAAGATATGCGCGAAGGGCTAAATATTATCTATTATATTTAAAATATACAATAATTCGTTAGATGGATAAGATTATTTTAATTATCAGACATGCATTTGTCGCATTTATTAGTGGAATAATTATCTTTATTTTAGGTTTCCTTTTTAAATTCTATTTAGTTCATAATCTCATTGACGCTACTTTTTCTTTAGGAATTTTTGCTTTAGGTATATCAATGATAGAATTTATTTCGCCATTTTCCTCCTTTGGTTTTGGAGTTGTGGCAACTAGATATATCCCAAAATGGAATGTTAATAATAATGTAAAAAAGATAAATAATTTTATTACATTTATTGGGGTATTCTCGTTAATTCTAAGTTGTCTATATGCGATAGCACTTTATTTAAATCAAGAGAACATATTTGCTATGTTAGATATAGAAGTAAATCAGAAGGGGTTTATTAACTTTCTGTCATTTTTACCTTTTTTTCTAATTCTCATGATATTAAAAAATATAACTGCAATTATTAACCAGTTTCTTATAGGATTTCAAGAAGTTAAAAAGACTATAGTATTCTCTGAATTAATTGGTTTTCCACTAAAGTTTATTTTAGTTATATTTTTCATTTATTTTGAATTCGATTTTAAGGGATATCTTTATGCGGAGATTATATCCGCTATCTTTATATTATTTGCTTTTATATATATATTGAAGAATATTATAAGTGAAAACTATCGTTTTAAAATTAGTTTTGATTGGATAAATAAAAAATTAGTGATTTACTCTCTTACTTTTTTCCTTTTAGGTTTTTTTATAAAATTTTCGAATCTTCTTGACAAATGGTTAATTAATGAATATATGTCTATAAAGAACTTAGGGATATATTATATGACTTTTGCATTTGTTGAATTCTTGCCATTTGTTCTAAAATCAATAAATAAAATTTTCGCACCTATAATTAGTGAAATATGGGAACAAAAGAAATTAAATGAATTACATGTATTATATCGTTTTTTTACAAAATGGACATTATTATTATCTTATCCAATGATTTTCTTTATTATCTTTTTTAGTAATGATTTATTATTGTTATTTGGCCCTGAGTTTATTCTAGGAAAGAATGTGTTAATTATTTTATCAATTGCTCACGCGTTTAGCGTGTCATTTGGATCAGTTAGAACTCTTTTACAAATGACAGATCATCATATAAAGATATTTCTTGTCACGGTATTTAAAACTTTAATAGTTATTATGTTATTATTTATTTTAGTCCCTAAATATCAGATGGAAGGAGCTGCTTTTTCATTGGCAGCAGGGATTATAATTAATAATATCTTAAATTACATCTTGCTTTATAGAAATTTGAAATTTATTCCATATAGTAGTGATTTCTGGAGAGTTTTCATGACAATTATCTTTGCATCTATTTTATTATATTTATCATTTAATTATATGTCTAATTTTATTCCCAATATGAATTGGTATTGGCTAATTTTTTCAATAGTATATATATATATTATTACAATAATATTATCTAGAATTTTATGTTTCTCTAAACAAGATAAAGAGGTGGTGATGAATTTGCTTGATAAAATAAAGAAATGATAGCGTGGTTTTATAAATATGGCTTTGTGTTGTTGTTATTGAATACAATATTATATTCAATACCAGAAACCAATACTACTATTGCTCCTAGAATATTCTATTTTCTAATGGGAACTGGACTTATTTTATTAATAATCAACCCTTCTCAAATAAAAGATGTTGTTTTTCATAGATCATTTTTATTTTTATTGTTAATTAATCTAGTAAATCTTGTTTATTTCTTGTTTTTTGAGAGTGAATTTAA
>TARA_Y100000385_G_scaffold55180_1_pt1 | contig 12598 bp, 20 predicted proteins | sample TARA_Y100000385 | Tara Oceans TARA_Y100000385 (sample SAMEA2620980) | marine metagenome | biome: marine biome (ENVO:00000447); feature: surface water layer (ENVO:00002042); material: "saline water (ENVO:00002010), including plankton (ENVO:xxxxxxxx)" | depth 5 m
TGTTGTGTCTTTATATGGGAATAATTTATATACAGCCATGTTTTATTGATTAAGTTTTTCTTCCCAATCTTTAGAATTTAAATATGTGTTAGTGGGAGTATATCTATGAAGTTGAATGTTGACATTTTTACCATTTTTATCCTTTAATGCTACTTCACCATTTGTATCTGTAATGTTATGTGATGATTTAGGGGTGTAAAAACCATCGGCCCTCACATTGGGAGTTACATTAGTGGTTCTATTAGGACCTCCTAATGGTTTGGGGTTTTCAAGATCTAAGCTTGTTTTATTAAATGTGTCTATTAAGGCCATAATTCTTCTATTTTTATAATGGTACTACTCTACCTTTTATATCAGTGTCAGGGAATTTAACTTCAAATATACTAGGGTCTAGTGATGGGTAAATTACTTGATTTTGTGTAGCAGAACTTATATCATAAGCATACTGTGAGTATCCTGATGAGATTCCAGCTTTGTTAGTTATTTTAATATCTTTTACAGTTTGTACACCATTTATTCTATCTAATCTAACATATAAATCTCTTACTAAGATAGGTTGGTTAATTTGCCAATTGTCTCTTGCAAAATATGTTTTTAATGAGTTGATACATGCTAATATAACATCGTTATTGTTAAAATTAGGTAGTACTATAATTTCAAAGTCTACAGCTAAGTTTATAATAAATGCATCTCTAACCTCAATATTATCCCCTATCATTCTATATTGAGATAGATAGGTTCTTAGGTTTCTTTTTAATGTTTGTGTTGGTGTAGCAAATTGAGCTTGTGAGTTTTGAGATACAACCCATAAATTTAATGTTTCAATAGTTGAAACTTGTGAATCCATTAATTGAGGTTTTTCAATATAAGCTTTAGCTACAGTACCAAATTCAGATGGCATACTTAATGCTCTTACTATATAATCATCCAATGTTACAGACCTTTGTTGAGATGAAATAGTGGAGATAGTATTTTGTCTAATTTCTTCTGTTGTATCACCTGCTTGCCCACCATCTGCTGCTTCGGGATTGTTAACTGCTATTGAACCAAATATATAATTTGCTAAAGTAGCATCTAGATTTGGTGAATTAAAGTTTAAATTTGTTGTGTTTAAAGTAGATAAATCACCTGATGGTACATTTGCTCCAACTCCACCACCTGTTAAGTATCTTACCGTTAAAGTAGTACTTGAAGGTGAGATTCCATAAGTATCTGTAAATAGGAAATTTGTAGGGGAATATGCAGTTGTTAATTTGTTTTTTTCAAATGGTAAACCTATACCTACATTATTTGGGTTAGGTGTAACTGTCTCATCTACATCATTTGGATTACCTGCCCCAAATTGAATTTGAAGATTAGTAGCAGAAGTAAAACGAGTAGCAAAACGTCTTTGTACTTTTTTTAATTGTAATAAATAAGGAACATCTCCTGCATCTACTACATTATTTGGGTCATTTGTGTTAGTATTTTTGATATTATCGTATACCATTTCTTGTCCTAAATAATCTACTTCATACCATGTATTACCATCCGAATCTACTATATCTAAAATACCTATAATATTTTCAGCATCTATATCTATGGTTGCAAATTGTTGGGGGGCACCAAATGAGAATGTTTGAGTACTAATTGTTGCTGATATAGCACTTCTAGTTTTCTTTAAAAGATAATATTGAGGGGTGTCACCTGATATCTGGTAAATAGAAATTTCAGTAGGATCAAGTGAACTTGATACTGCAAAATTACATGGGTCTTCCATTAAGAAGTTTACATCTGTACTTAATGATGATGCAATTGTACTATTTTCTCCAATAGTTAAGGCATAATCAAAATCAGGAACATATGCTGTACCTGATAGTTTTGCTGGAACTTGTTGAAATAATTCTACTACAGCTTGAGCAGCTCCTGTTGTTTTTGGTTTATATCCAAACATATATGCTAACTCAAATTGGTTATTTGTTTGTCTAGCAAATTGGGTGAATGTTTCTTGTAATTGATTATCTAAATAGAAAGACATTACATCACTAACATAAGAGGCTTGCTCCATAAACATCATACCAGGTGATGTTGGAGAAAAATCGTTGTAAGTATTTGGGAAATAAGTTTGAGAAAACTCAATTAACCTTGCCCTAATATCGGAAAAGTCTCTATTTAAATATTTTACGTCTCTATCTACTGTAGCCATTATGCAAAGTCTATTTCTAAAGTATCACTAATATTGGTGTTTATTACACTATATGTTAATGATACTGTTATTGTATTTGTATCTTCTTGTCTTAATATTTCCAGATTACCTACAGCAACATTAGGGAAAAATATGTTTAAATCATTGGATATTCTTTCTTCTAAAAAATCTAAATTATCTGTTGTAATTTGTTCAAATATAAATGCTCGTAAACCACCCCCAAATGTTGGATTAAGTGGTCTTTCTCCTGGGTTTGTTAAAAAATAGTTTATTAAGTTATTTTTAATTGCAGCCGCTGTAGTATAATTAGGGGTAAATACACCAGGACCACTAAAAGGAATATCTACTCCTACAGCAGCGCTATTGTTAAAATCAATTGGGTATATTTGTTGAGCATCAAAGGGCATTCTTTATTATCTTTGTGTCATTAAACCCATTATTTGGTCCATTCCTACTTCACCTCCAGGGAGTTGACCATTTGGAGATGTAGTATCTATAGTTCCTTGTGGGTTGAAAGTTTGAGCGTGGCTACTATTTAAATTTAAGGCAGTTTCTCCTAACACATCCATATATGCTTTTTTCTTATCCACTAATTTATGTGGGGTTGTATCTTGAGTAACAGGTGGAGGTGTTGTTGAGGTTATTGTTCTATTCTCTTGTAAAGGAACTTGTTTAGGTGCCCTTACAGCCTCTAATAAAACTTCCTTTAACTCTTCTTGGATAGCTTCTTTAACTGCTTCCTTAATTAAACTTTTTAATAACGTGGTTTTCATGTCGTGTTTTTTATAAATATTATAATATTATGCTTTTAAATCATTTTGTTGGATATAGAATACAAGTTCATCAATTAAAATTTGATCGTTAGAACTAAATGATGGGTCACCCTGAAGCATTATCACCCCTTGAGAATTTCGGGCTACTGCTTGTCTTCGTGTTAATCCACCTACTTCCTCTCCTATAGATACAACTGCCATCTCAAATCCATTAAAATTTGTTACAACTGGGGAGAGTTGGTTGGATTGTTCTTGTGTAGATCTTAATAAATCATTAGATACAGCCGTTTGGGTTGCCAATGTGCCTCCTTCATTATTAGCAGATAATTCAGCAGCACATATTCCTATAAAAAGGTCTACCATACTTAAAAGATCTGTTACCTTTGTTATTTGTGATGTTATTATATCTAGGGATGATTCTCCAGTTGCTATTATTCCTTCACTTTTACCTATAATAGGTTTTATCTTGTCAATAACATCTATTAATTTTAGTATGGGACCCACGGGAATGGGAGTTACAGCAGTTGAAGGAATGAAGGCTAAAGCATCAATTCCTGCTTCTGCTCCTTTAATTCCAGATTTCACTCCATCAATAACAGGTACTAAAGGGTCTACAATATTTTTTATTGAATTAATTTTAGTATATAGATTATTTAGTTGTTTAGTTAGTTTATTTTTAAGTTCAATAATCTCATTTAAACCCTGTATATTAGCGGGGCATGTTAATCCATCACCTATTAGGTTTTTTACTTCATTTAATATACTAGAATCTAACATTATATTTGGTTTTCTTCTTCTGCTTTTTTAGCTTCCTTTTCAGCTTTTTTTTCTTTTCTCTTTTCATTTGCTTCTTTAGCTTGTTCTTTTGCTAATTTTGCTTGTTCTATTAACCCTATAGGATCACATACCCCGTAAGGTATACATAATAGTTTTTTTATTATAAAAGGTAGTAATCGTGTTTTTATTTCATCTGTTATAGTGTTTTTAGTTACTTCTATAAATTCCTTTTTATCTTCATCAGATATTTTTTGCTTTTCTTCTTCTGATGTTCCTTGGGCTTTTAATATAGATGATCTAAGATTTTTTTTATTAGAAACTAATGTGATTATATTAATGTCAGATCTAATAGAACCATTTTGGGTTGTAATTACTTCTTCTTTTACTCCATATTTTTTGACATTAAATTTTAATTTTTGAATTTTACCTAATCCCCCTTTTGTGGGGATGGAAAAAAATCCCTTTGGGTCAGATGTAACCTTTTGACCCTCTAAATTTGAAATAAAAGGGGAGTTGGTGATTTCCACCCCAGATATTCCCTCATTTGTTAATTCATCTACTACCTGAGCCTTAAATTGAATAGGGTCTGGGTCTGTTAGAGATTTTAGTTCACCACCTTTGGGATATTTTTTATTTCTATAAGATTTACCTGGTATTTTAGCTCTACTAATGGAAGGACCATAAAATTGTTCTTCTAGTATTTTTTTGGATTGTAATTCAAATAATGAAGTATCGGGTGATGGGGGAGGAAGAGGGTTTGAAGATGGATTACCTATTTGTTTCCGTATTACTATTATGGGTAATTCTACATTATTAAGGACAGCATACTCCCAATAATAAGTGATTAGGGGTTCACCAGACCCAAAGTTTACACTTTCTTTAAATAATGTTGTACTAGCAACATCAATTGTATATTCTATAGTTTGCTCTTCCATTATTTTGTTTTAGTAACTTGTGATTGGTAAACTAATTCATTAAAATTAGGGATTAAAGTACCATCAATCATATCTTTTAAACTCTTAGCTTGAGTAGCTAATTTACCATTTAATGCTTTTTGTTTTACTATAGCACCAGTATTTGTATTTACTGCTGTAACTTCCTGTAACTGTTCTAATCGTGAACATACTGTAGAGAGTTCATTCATTATTACTATTAAATCTCCTAAAAATATATCTCCCTTAATTACTGATTCTGTTGCATCTTTACCTCCTAAAAGTATTTGTGGGGATTGAATTGTATATTTTTTTGTAGTACAATTTATAGATGAATTACCTCCTAGGAATATGGATTTAGCTGAGCTAAGTAAAATATGGTCTGTTTTAGCATTAAAAACTAACCTATCAGAATTAATTATAACTTGTGGATTTGAAAACTCATCCGGAATAGTTGGAGGGGGGTCTTTTTTTCCTCCAGAGTATGAATTGTAATTTTGGTTTATTACTCCAATTGGTATTTGTTGGGTTGAAGTACAATAAATTGATGATAAGTCATCATTAATATTTTCAGTTATAGGAACCCACCCTTCATCTGAAGATTCAGTGGGTTGTCCGTTTCTAATTATAGTAATAGGATCACCATTTTCTCCTACTTCAGACCAATCATTTAAGGCATTTGTATCTGTGGGTTTTGCAGTACTTCCAAATCTAATACTATTACCCCATCTACCTTGATACATAATGTCCCCAGCAAATGGTAATAGAGGATGTATGTTAGTTCTCTCTATAAAGGTAGCTTGAGAGGGATTAATAGGGCTGTTTAAATCAATTTCAGTAGATTCATCTGTTACTCTTCTAACTGAGCCTGCTGAAGTTTGCTGATAATCCTTTTGTTGAGAATCTGGTAGGGTAGTAGATGTGATTGGATTTGGGTAGGCGTTATGATGGGGGTGATTCCATAAACTTACCATATTAATATAGTAATAGGATTCCTCAGATGTATTTCGACCTATATTATTGTTAGGTAACTTAAATAATAAAACAAGCTCATTAACTAAGGGGTAAGCTGATAATTGTGGGTAGAAGGGTTTTGCAATTCCTCTCCCAGAGTTTTGAACATTGTTAAGCTCAAAAAATATAGTACCTATACCGTTTAACCCCCCATACTTTTCTATGTCTGGGTAATTTTGGTTTAAAATAATATCAGTAACTCTCCCAATTTCTTTAGCTCCTTGTATTTGAGTTAATGCTTGTTGGATGTTACTATTACCTCCTGATTTACTTCCAGGTGGTAATTTAACATTAGCAGATATGCCTCTATTAAAGCCCATTATTCAGTATCGTCTTTTTTAGGTGGTAATTGTAATTTGTTTATTTCTTGGAGTAATTGTTCTTTTTCTTCTTCAGAAATACCAAACCCGTTATCTTCATTTCCCTCATTAGCAAATATACGTTGGAAAATCGTAGCAACTTTAATAAGGGCTTCATCATTTTTAATGCCTAATTCCATATACTCTTTGATAAGTGGAACAATCATAGTAGCATCACCTATATCGCTGATTAATGGTTTTAATTCATTGATTAATGCGCTAATTTGGGTTTCTTTCTTCTTTTGGTTGTCATATATCTCCTTTAGGAGATCGGAATATGATTTTTTCCCGAATACTTTTTTATCTAAGTGGCTCATATTTATTAGATTTTATGGGTATAAATATGAAGAATTACTCTTCTTGAAATTCTACGTACCCAGTATCTAAAAAGTGAATATAATTGTCTTTGAATAAATTATGTAATCTACCTGCTATTTTTGTAATCTTGGGGGTTTTTACTTCTAAGCCATTAGTAGCCATTATTTCTCGGATGTAAATATAAAGAGCTTTTTTATTGAATATTTCAATGTTTTCTCTTTTTCTAAATAATTCAAGGATAGCATCTGCTACTTTAGCATCATTTCCTTTTGGGAAAAATTTAGTAAAATTATCTTCAACATATTTAACATATCTATCAATAAAGTAGGATAGTTTTTCTATTCCCTTATCATCCCCTAAATTATAAGAATATGTCTCATCTTTATATAAATCCTCAACAGGTGCTTTCTTTACACGCTCCTTATAGTTTTTATTGTTATATAAAATAAGCCAATTCTTAACTATAGTACCAAAATAAGAATATGCTTTTGCTCCATTCATAGGATCAAATAAATGCATTTTGGTTAGTAAAAATGTTATAACCTCGTGTTGGAGATGTTCTATATTATCTACTTCGGTATAATAAAATTTGAAGGTATGGATTATATTTTCGGTTAGTTTGAAAAAGGGATAATGAATTTCATCCCTATAAATCTCACTTCTAATTTCTGGATTGGACTCATTGTTGTATCTGACAATAGCCATTTCGGTATCATGGGTAAAGTAGTTTTTGGAATTTTTTCTTCTTTTCCTAACTACTTTCTCCTCTACTTGTTTCTCACTCACAATTAATTAATTTTTTTAATTTTAAAATCATTAAGAATGTTTTGAATTTGCTGAATAGAATTGAAAAAGTGTCCTACTTCATCATCTGATTTGAAAGTTCCGGCATTATCAATTTCCTTAAGTTTTTTATCTGATGCCTCAATTGTTTTTGAGATTTGATCTAGATACTGAATGTATCCCATTAGGATATCTTCTTGTTTTTCATTCTTTTTAAGGAGGTTGATAGTTGTAAAAATTAAAATTACAGCTAAAACCGATAGGGCTGATATTATTATTGTTCCAATCATAAACTATTTAACATATCTTTTAAGCCTTCACTCTTAATTGAACCAAGAGCTTTAGTCTTAATGTTTGTTTTATTATTTGACTTTATTTTTTCTTTTACTTCAGGGTTGCTGAATTTAGGTAACCATTCTTGTTCAAATTCGATACGAGCTGCCATCAAATCTGCTTGGTGTAGTATAAAGGGTAATGAAGTCCTAGGCTTAGTTTCGGGCATAAATGATTTTAAATATTTCTCATTTGCCGGATCATATAAACCATCATGGGTCTGGATAGCTACCATTTCATTAAATGTATACTTGACATCATGTTCTTGGAGTAAAAATAATCCACGATCTGGAACAGAGGCAAATGCAATTTTCTTATTATGCATGTAATTCTCTCCTAGTTTATCTTGTCTCCATTTATCAGTTTGAGGAATATAGGATTCATGTTCGCTGTCTCCAATTTTACCTAAATCATGATTTAATGCTGAAAATACTAGTTCTTCAATAGTAAAAGTAGACATATCTGCACCCTCTTCTTTCCATAATTCATATTGTTTAAGAGCACATCTAATTACTCTATTTACATGATCTACATATCCACCTGGAAATGCATTATGGTATTCCTTTTTATGTGAAGCAGGCATCATTACAATGCGTTCTTCAAATTTCTTATAAAATGCAAGTAAATTTTCCTTTCTGGGAGATGAAATATGTTCTTCAATATTAGTTAAAAATATTTCCCAATTTGCTTGAATTATTTCTGCTTTTAACTCCATATTAATCGTTTTCTCTATCAACAATGTCTTTTATATCTTGAATCATTTCAACAATCTCCCTCTGGGTGAGATTAATGGATTCTCTAGTACCACCTCTATGGATTTCCATGTCTAATTTTTTGAATTTACCTTCTAATGTTTGAAGGCGACGTTGCATCAACTTTTTATTTCTCATATTATGTTTTATTTAAAAAAATGGGGAGAGCATCCTATCCCCTTATATCCCACCGATCCACGTTTCTCGCTTCTCGTTTTCTTTTTTCTTATTCTTTACAAGTTTATTCTTTCTTCCTAAACCCGTGGTTATAATATAAGATTTTATTTTTTGGGAGCCAAATTATCTTTAAGAAAATTTATAATTTTTTGGATAAATGCACATTTTTCGTATTCTTCTACGGATTCAAAGAATTTTAATGTCAAGAGTAATGCAATTTCTAATCTTTCTGAATCTTGAATTCTAACACAATCGCGCCATATTTCTTTTTCAAGGTTGGTTAACTTTAAATAATCCCACCCTCTATAAAATGCCATATGCTGTCCAGCTTCTTCTAGGTCACCAAAATCACCCAATTCAGGGTCTGTTTCTTTAAATAATTTGACTAATTTCTTCTGGAATGATACATGATTTAAAACTATTTTTTGAAACATTTTAAGATGGTAGGTTGGAGTAGTCCTAAATTCATCGAATCCGATGACTTCCCTCATTTCCTTGCCTGATAATTCAGGATGCTCTTCATCAGAATCTCCTTTACCAAACATGCCAAATATCTTATCAATGTCTATCATTGATTATAAATATACGAAAAATAGGTTAAGGGGCAAATCTAGTTTAGATTAAATTTTCTTAAGGTATAGAATTTGCTAGTATCATCTAATATGGTTTCATTTAAATCATCCAGCACATCCTTTAGGGCTTGAGTATATCCTTTCATGAAGACCATCTCATCATCTGTATAATGCTCTGCATTTTCGACCATTTCAGAATTATTATATTCTATGGCTTCTTTTATGATTTTAATGTATTCCCTCATGGTTAATGTCTATGGTTATAAATACGAAGGTAGTGCTTTAAATCGCCTAATACTTGTTTTTAAGGCACAAAAAAAGCCACCTCTAAGAGATGGCTTTATTATAATTTTTGTAATAATATTAGTTTACATATTCTAATGCTAATGCAAACAATTCTTTATTAACTTTTTGATCTTGTTTAAAGTTCTTAATTTTTCTAGCTTTTCTGATTTTACTACCTACGGCATAAACAAAATCACCTTCAATAACTTTTTCTTGAACTACATTAAAAATTGACCATAAATCTTTACCTGCATCTTCTTTTCTAACAGGCTTTAAAATTTCATTAATATCAACTTTAATTCTTTTCATTTCTTTTTCACTGAAACGAGTTGTTAAAGCTTTTTGAGCAAATTCAACTGCTTTATTTTCTTCAATTTCCGTTTCTTTCATTTTATTCATTGAATCAACAGTTAAAGGTAATTTCTCAACCATATCTTTGATTTTACCTTGAAGCTCTTCAAACGAGTAACCCATGTGTCTCATTTTAACATCTTCAAAAGTTGAAGTTGAAACAACCAACCCATTTTCACAAATCATTCTAAATAATCCAGCTGTGAAAGTAAAAGCATTTTTACCATCATGGCTATTTGTAAGTAATACTTGTGGAAAAACTGTATCCCCATCTTCACCATTAATTACAACCTCAGGATTTCTAAAAACAACTAAGTGCTTTTGAAAACCTCTTGTACTAGATTTTCTAGCATTAACTGATTTAGCATCAACTACTTTCCAACCTAATAATTCCATATCATCTACAACTTTTGATGTTGGAATATGGGTATAATGTTTAGATACTTCACTTGAAGCATTCTCTGCAAAAATAACAGGACATACTTCTTTTAATTCACTTCTACTTAAAAATTCTTTTTTTTCAAAATCTAACATAACTTTTATTTTTTTATTATTTAATAATTTTAATTGCCCGAACCACTCGAACACCGTAAATATACGAAAGGTATCCTGGGTAGCCAAGTTACTGCGCAGGAAAAGTTAAGAGACTGTAAAGTAAGATTATTATTTAGATATGTCTTTCTTAGTATTGGTAACTTCATCGTTAATCGACTTTATACAGTGATTATCATCGATTAAATCTAATATCCAACGGAGTAAATTACCTGCAAGAGACAGCGTTTTATCTCGCTGATTCTTACCTAATACAGATGAAATGGTTTCCTTAGGATTACCGAATTTATAACCCTTATCTACAATGAAAATAGCATTAAATAAATCACATCCAACAACATTAGCAAAAACATCAATTTCACGGGCACTTCTAAAGAACCATACCTTTAATTCTCTCTTATTCCCAGTTAACAAATACTTTATTATATAAAACCCCACAACTACAGGTAAGAACAAGTAGAGCAATACTATAGCTATTGATAAAACTAAGAATTCAACCATTTATGTTGTTTATTTTTTAAAAGCCCTAATGAATACCATTACAATAAGGGGCCATATCACTATCCCAAGTAAAATTGAAATAATGTTGAAATGAACTGCGTCTTCCTCAGGAGTTAAATTATCATTAATGTATTGAATAATAAACATAAGACCCAAACCAATAAAAATATAAATTGTGAAATAAAACGCCATCTATTATAAATATGGATTTTAATAACTATTATATATAATTTTTCCCTAATTCTTGTATTACTTTAATAGCCTCTTCAAGTGTTATATCGAAAAACTCTCTATGTTGGTTTACTCTACAATATCCTAATTTGTGGTGAACTTCATGTTCTAGTGCTTCTCCATTAAAACATTGAAAACCAAACTCAACTTTATAAGGAAGGGCAACACCCGTTGATGTAGATATTTGTTTAGCCCTAATTTCAGGTTCATTTTTAGTATACCCTATTTTATAATGACTATGTGATGGGTTTGACAAAATATAAACCCATTGATCTGCTTTACCTCTATTTTTATAAACATCTTTTTTCCTCCCAGTATAATAGGTTACGTTATCCCAACCATCCTCTCCAGGAATTACAGAATAAAACTTAATGGGGGCATTAGTAAAATCCTCACTTAGACTAAAATGGTTTTTCGATTCTTCAAAACTAATTCTTTTCATAACTATCTCATTTTTTGTGATATTTTTCTTCTTTCATTTAATATATGGGATTCTACCACCTTATGATCATTTGTTTTCTCAACCATTTCATTAGTCCCAAACGCATATAAAGGACCGTCATAATCAACAGTTTCATACGGTATATCAACGATTTCATTATGTTTGGTGGCGGTTTGTTGAGTTATACGTCTTTTACCATTGAATGACCTAAACTCTAAACAAGTGACTCTATTCCAGCGTCCCAGAGTAGGTATATAAACTTCAAGATTTGCAGATGTATTAAACAGATAATCTAATTTTCCAATGTCTCCTTTTTTTTCGCTCATATTTTATAACCTTAATTTGGTACAATATACAAAAAAAGGATGAGGAATCCAACCAACCCTCCAAAAATTGATTCTCAACACATGCCCCACTATAGAGATACGTATATACTACACATATGCGCAATACTTGGGATTAGATGCCTTGGTAATTTAAATAGGTAGGATGCCTTGGTTGGAATACATTGGTATAACATTGGTAGCGCTGCTATTCGCTTAGAGCCAACTGATGTATCCACATAGGTTATGCTGAATATATTATGGGGAATGGGATGAAGCTTGGTTCTGCTTCGGTAATTTTATCTTTGGGGGTTTGTTATCTCCTCCCAAGCATAACTAGTGTATAATTCCTCATCACTATATCCACTACCCATGTATTCTTTATATTCTAAAAAGTCTTGCTCAAAACCTTCTTTACCAAATATTTGATTAATTAAATTAACTAAATCATTATCTGTTTTACCATCTAAAACTGTTTCTAAAGAACCTAATATCTCATCTCTTACATATTCCTCATCCCCATCATATTGTTTAATAGTATCTGGGACTCTATCATCTCTTTCATATTTCAAATACTTTAAAACGTCTCCTTTAATTTTATCCATCCCAAATGCTTTTGAGATTTCTTCCTTGATAATTTGTTTTAGTTCTGATTTTTTCATTTTTATCCGTTTTTATATGTCATAAATATACGAAAGTTTGTTTAGATAACCAAGCATCCACATATATATTTTGTTCGATGCCAAAGATTTTGTTAAAAAAAGAGGTTTGATACCTTTGGATTTTACATAGGTTGGGCAAATGGGGTTTTATGCCATGGTTTGTTATATAGGTATATACTAAATCGATGGTGAGAGAGTGTTGGCTTGCTAAACATACATCTACTCCTTTCCTTGACGTATACACGCATCGATGGATATCAGCGTACATGGTATATA
>TARA_Y100000385_G_scaffold289583_1_pt1 | contig 12593 bp, 9 predicted proteins | sample TARA_Y100000385 | Tara Oceans TARA_Y100000385 (sample SAMEA2620980) | marine metagenome | biome: marine biome (ENVO:00000447); feature: surface water layer (ENVO:00002042); material: "saline water (ENVO:00002010), including plankton (ENVO:xxxxxxxx)" | depth 5 m
TACATTTCCTTGGTCTACATTATAAGTTACAACATATTCATCTTTGCCCACGATCTCGAGGACAAACATTTTGTTGTATATAATGGTATATCTGCTTGTAATCTCTTCTAATAAAGAATCTAAATTCTCTAAGTTTGTGAAGGTACAAAATAACTTATTGTTCAAATCTCCTATGTTTTGGAATGACGTTATAACATCATAGTTCGTGTTATACGTATTTGGGGAATTATTTAAAATCGTAGTCATAACCTTCTTTTGTTTTTATGTTTAATTTATATTTAGTAAATATATCTTTTATATCTTCTATTACTTGTTTTTCATTTTCATCCCAATCAATTAAGAACGAATCATATGTATATAATACCAATTGAGACTTTTTATTTCTCAATATTGTTATCATATCCCATAATATACGAACGTTCATTGACGTCTCCAAATTTTGCAGCAAATAATTAAAAAGTTTTTGTGGATTCATTTCCTCCAAGTTTTCTTTTTTATATACAAAACTAGAAATCGGACACGTTATCTCTCCTTCGCTTTCAAATTTACTCCAGAGATCTTTTACGTATATATCAATTTTCTTAAAAAATTCCAGATGCTTGTATTCCTTAAATACTCCTCCGTATAGTTGTTTAAAAGTTAATTCTTTGGACTTAGCATAGTCCACTTTATATAACGTTTGTAAATGGCTGTGAATATCAACAGAGGGGAAATTATAATCAATGAGGCGACAAGACAAGCTAGGATGGTAGGCACTAATATCAATGTCAATAAACCTGCTATTATTCGGTATAAAACTTTTTCTACACCCGTTTTTATGTGAGAGAGCTGCATAATTTACGTTTTTAAATTTGTTTGAAGGTCGTGTTGTGGTTGTCCGAAGGTTGTACTGAGTGTATGTTCGTTCACCATCAATTTTATGGAAGTGTTCTTCGAAGGTTGGTTTGTGTATTTGTATTCCACTTCGTTCGAGGTAGTTGAATACCAAGGATACTTTAGTATTAAAGAATTCATCATATTTAGTTTTAGGTCTGTTAATATTCGTTTTTAGATCTTCAAAAATGTGTTCACACAATTCATAATGTTTAACAATCGGGATAATAGCGTTTACGCAAATTTCATCCTTATGTTGGTTATAAAATATTTCATGTGCTTTAGTAGTTGGGCGTATATACGTATGAGGAGGCGCGGTTATGTCATAAAGAGTTTTTAGAGGGTAATAATGTAATATCTCTTTTTTATCACGACAATACAACACATCAAATTTATTTAATAATGTGTATACATCCGTATCTAACGCATTTAAACCTTCATTGTGCTTAACGCATACCATAAATCCTTTATGCGCGTTAATTGGTCTAATATACACAAGGCTAACCTTGTTTAAAGTTGGGTGGATTGTATCATTATAGGGGATTACTTCGACAAATGCCTCTTTAAAACCACTATTTAATAAAACCTTTAATTGCTCCTCATTTTCTATCAACCAGTACATATACCTTTATTTATAGGCGAATATACGAAAGATTTATCTAGTAGCCACTGTTTCTTTGATAGTTTGTTCTTCTTGATGTTCCTACTTCATTATCAACTCTTACTTGTACCTTTCCTTTTATTTCATCTCCTTTAAATGGGATTAAAATGTTGTGGAGTGTAGGTTTATGAAATTTACCTTCCATTATTTTTCCAAGATTAGGACTAACGTGATAAAAACCAGCATAATTTTCATTATTAGTTTCTATTTTTAATTCCCCACCCTTAGTATTAAAGAAGTTTTGAGATGTAGGTTTATAATATTTAACGTATCTAGTCTTAAACCATAATGAAAACCCAGCCCATTTTAATTGAGTTTCTCTTAGTAAAACTATATTCATATTAACGTTGTAAACATCAATAGGATTACCTGTTAGATCCCAAGGTAAAGATGTTGGGGTGTATAATTCGTGTTGGGTCTCATTATTTTTATTTTGGTATCTGGTGAATGTAGCTTCATCGATTTCCAAGTATGTGTTTTGATTGTTCTTCTTTAAAAAATATCTTGTAAATTCTCCTATAATACATTCTTCTGGGGTAGGTAAAACAACTTTGGAAGTAGGTGGTGGTGCTAAACGTGGGGGTTTAGTAGATGCATTTTGATATGAAGGAGGGGTTAATTCTAAAGAAATGTTTGTTTTATTAAATGTTCCTTCAACACCCACTTCTACATCTTTAGAAGAATCATTTTCAGTATTTCTTATTAAACGGAAATTACTTCCATCCTGTGGAGTTGCTCCTGTAAAAAATTTACCATCAGAAGTTGAATAATATTTCCCTTCATAAGGTAGATTTGTAGATTGAACTAGAAATTCCTCTTGGGAGGTATATAAATCTGTGGTTATTTGTGATAGTGGATAGTACATATTAATTCTTATATTGATTTGCTAAATCACCTTTTGCTTGTAAGGATGCTGCAGCTTTTGCTACCTTTATATCTACACTGGAGGTTGAACGTGAGGTAGCTTTACCTATCCCTGTTCCTTGAAATTCTCCATCATCATACTCAATCTCTACAGTTACTTCTTTCCCATTAACTTCAAAATAGGTTGATGCAAATTGAGGATAGTAAATAAAAGGTGTTTTTGTTGATGAAGTAGTTGTTGAATCTCCTTCTAAGCCCATTAACATTTCTAATAGTTCTTTTTGTGGGAAAACATCAACTTTATCTGGTCTGTATGAATTGTGGGTATATATACCTGGTATTTTTCCCGCTGCGTCTGAAGAAATGTTATATTCTCCATTTGTTTTTGTATTTGGAAACATTTCTTTATAACTTTCAGCAGTTAATTTTAAAGGAATTTTAGGGTAACTTTTTTTCCATCCTCTTAGTATTTTTTCAAGTGATTTTATTTGACCATCAGTATATTTTTGGAATCTTACATAACCTCTATAACCTCCTGGTACTTTATTAACAAAAGATTCTATATTACCATTACCAGAAACTCGGTAAGGTTCAGCAACTTCACTATTTGGTATAAGTTGTCCATTCCATGTATACCATCCTGTTTCTCGTGCTTTATTTCTTCCTTCTAATCTATCTCCTTTTTGTTTTAATTGTAAGTACCCATAATTTGATATTTCAATTGCTAATGAGTGTTTTTGGAGAAACCCATTATTAGGCAAATCTGTACCTAAATGGTTTGACCAATATTTGTCTTCATATAATTGTTCTGTTTGTCCTGATCTAGGAATAATGTAATGAGTGGCTAGGGGGTATGATTTTGTTCTCCAATCCCTAATATACCCAGCAGGGGTATTATTACCTGCGGTATGGTGTAATACTATTTGTGTTTTTGATGTTTCTTCAGTATCAAATATTAAACCTGTTCGTGAATTTGTGTTTATTAAATCTATTCCAGTTGTTAAAGATTTAGTTAGTAAAGGATCTACATAAAGTTTAGAATCTTTTGCAATAGAATCCTTAATAACATCAAAAAAGTCAAATTTATCTAATGAGTGACCTGATGTTTTAGGTGTTGAAAGTGTTTTTAACTCCGTTGACCAATCATTATCTGATATTGTGTGGTTTACATTTTTAATTAAAAATTCTACAGATTTTGGGTATTGGCTAGGTAAAAATTCTTGTCTTACATTTAACTTATTATAAAGTTTTACTCCACTTATCCCATCACTTTCTAAACTAAAATCTAAAGGTATAAATCCTATTTTAGTAGAAGGATCACCATATCTATTATATATTTCATTATCAATCTTATCTACATATGCTTTAAAGGCTTTTTTACCTGATTTGATAAAATCTGGGTTTATGTCATAATATAGATGTCTAGTTTCTTTGATGGTATTTGCTGCTCCCCCAAAACCTTGGATTAAATATCTAATATAGTCTTTACTAAAGGAATTATATTTATCATTATATTTTTTATCCAGTAATCTTTCTTTTTCAGCTATAGCATTTTTAGCAATTTTCTTTTCTTCAGCTATTTGCACATAATCTGCCCAAAGATGATAATTATTAGAAGAAAAAGAAATTAAATCATTACCCCATGGATTTCTTGTACCCTTAAAGGTAAAACCTTTAGCTTTAGATTCTACAGAGGCAGAAGCTTTACGTTTACGTATCGATGGTGCACCATTAATAAGACCTGGGAGGATTTGGAGGCCTGTAGTAATATCAACTCCATCATAAGTATCTATGGATGCTGCTGCAAATGATGCAGATAACATTATTATATCTTCCCCAGTAAGAATTTCATCAGAAGATATTTCTAGTGGATCAACTAAATCTAATTGATATTGATCCTTTAAACCTGAATTCCAATTTGAAAATGCGGTAGCATCATAATTTTTAGTTGAAGTACCATTAGATGTTGCCCCTATAGATATCATGGATGCTAAATCTGGGGTGATTTTTGTTTCAAAATTAAATTTTCTAATAATATTTGAAGTATCATTTTGTATATTATACCCAAATAACTCAAAATCAATATCTTTATTATCTTTAAATCTATCGGCATATTTTGAGGTTTCAATTCCTCTAATTTTATTTTGGTCTTGAATTACTATTTTATAGTCATCTTCTATTATCGGTTCTAAATTACTAATACCCCCTAAAGCAGAATTAATACCATCACATAAATTTTGTAAAAACTTATATAAAAATACATCTCCCTTTTTAGTAGATTTTGATAAACAGGTAGAGAGAAAATCATAATTTAGATATATGTACATCGTTTTACCATAGACACAATTAGTATTACATTCATCAGTAGTAAACCATTGTTTTAAATCTTTTTGGGAAGGGTAATCTGTCTTAATATATGTAGCTTTATTAGTGTCATTAGAAGCATTTTGTGAAATAACATCTGAAAATACAGGTTTTACAAAACAAATTCTAGGGTCTAATGATATTTGGTTAGGGTAAGCAGACATTATATTTGTATCAACATCATGATTTAATTCTACTACTTGTTTACCATTAGTACTATGAATACATAGTTGTTGCATTTTCATCAACAATTCTTCTAAGGTTAAAAAATAACTATATTTATCTCTATCAAGATAGTTTTTCTCATCGTTGTAGTTGGTAGTGAGTTTGTTAGTTTTTTCATTATATGTTTTGTACTCTTTTGCAAGGTTTGTATCTTCCCCAGCTAACAAATTAAAATAGTTGGAATCTTCTCCACCCTTCCATTTATTTACCCCTTTTATACCAGGATTTATTATATCTAAAAATAGACTATAAGCTAGGGTTGAGTTTCCCGCATTTGTAACTATTGTAGATTCCTCGGAAAGTTGTTGATCTTCCTTTTCTCTCTCTCTAAATTCACTATCATTATATCGTTCAAGGTCAAGTTTAATTTGGTCTTTATCAACTTCAAATTTAGGCAGATTTACTTTTAATGACTCTATAACATCCCCTACAGTAATTAGGTTTAAAGTAATATTATAAGTTCCATCTGTATCAAAATCCCAAGAAAAATTAGAAACTCTACCAACAAAACCATCATAATTACCATTATATTGTTTTCTATAAGACTCTACCTTAGAAATTAAAGTTTGAAAATCAGTTTGATTATCATCCTGAAACCAAACATCCTCCATTAGGGTATTACCCATTTGTTGGAGTTTTACAGTTTTATTATCTATATACTTATCCCAACCCCATTCTAATAACATAGTGTAACCTAGTCTTATATATAATAGTTCTATTAGTTCAAATTGGAATTTATTATGTGCTTTTATATTAATTGTAGCTTTTCTAATAGAACCCCTATTTAAAGCATCAATTTTAGCATCTATTAATCCCGGGGGTGGTACTAAACCTTGTTGGTTTCCACCTAAACCATAAGCACTACTATTCCATACTGATGTTGAAGTTGTTACACCTGATCTTGGGGTATATGAACCATTTGTTGATTTAGTACTAACTTCTTTATCATCTACATTATATGTAGAAGGTGTTAATTTAGATAAAGAATTAAATAATACAGCTTCAGTTGCTAAACCCTTACCCATAAATCTTCCTTTAGAATCTAAACCAATGGCTTTTAATCTATCAACACCCGTTGTTCTAGTATCTTCAAGTTCTTCTAAGGTTAGATTTTCGTATTCTGGTTGTTTTTTAATGGTTTCAAGCATTTGGTTTGCTGTTAAAATTCTAACAGAAGAACCTAATTTTAACCACGCATTTCTATTATTTTGGATTTGAAGAAAATCTAAGGATCTAGTATTATCACCAAAACCACTACCCGCTATTTGTTGGCGGATTTTAATTTGGTCTGTTGTATATTCTTCAATTCCTTCCCCTACTAACCTTGCCATAACTTTTTATCTTCTTTGATTTAACCTATCGTAATTTGCCTGTATTAATCCTACATTAGCAGGAACTCGAAATTGAATCCCAAGTGGGAGATAATATGAGTCTTGGTTTAAAAAATTATTTGCTGATGATATTACCCACCATAAACTAGAATCACCATAATATTGTTGTGCTAATATATCAAATCTATCCCCTTCTTCTGAATATAAATAAGTATCGTTAATACTTAGTGGAATTTGAGGATATTTTACCCCACGATAATACCTTGGGGTTGGGGATCCAAATTTATTTTGGTTTTTTATTATTGTTATTTTAGTATATCTAGACATTATTTTGGTATATAATTTAAATTGTTTGATTCACCTCCATAATTATTAACTAAGGTTTTCCCATCTGTAGCGGTTTGTGATAGGGCAATATATTGTTCTTGTCCGTATTTTCCAACAAATTTTCCACCACCAAAATCTCTACCTTGTGCAAAATCATTTTCTTGTACTTTAGGTACAAAATTATGTATTGGTATAAAATTAAACCCAGATACATTACATATCATAGGCATTTCCTTAACAGATGCATCTCTTGTCGCATTAGAGGTATCTGATATTGCTATATCCCAAGGTGATTCTTGGGGTACACCTAAAGAAAGACCTGTCATAATCCCTACTTGTTCATATAAATACCCACCTACTGTTAATGTAATTAAATTACCACTCATATACCCAGTATCTGAATAGTCAGGGGCATTAACTGATGCTAGATAATTTAATTTTTGCCACATTGGGATAAGTTCTTGTTTAGATTGAGCAGCTACCGTCCAATCCATAGATATTTTTCTATCAAACCCTCCGTATTTGTAAAATTTTTCTCCTCTACCCATATAGTTAGTACTTTTCCAATCTGAAGTATAATTATCATCAAAACTATTTATAAAAGCTCTAAAGTGAATATATGTCTTTTTATCTGGTTCTTTATTAGAAATAACTCCAATTCTAAATTTAACTAAATCATTTTTAATAGGGTCTGATGTTACAAAATCAGATTGATAAATAGGTAAAGCATTTATTTGGTCTAAAGCATTTTTATATCCTGCATTACCTTCTGTAGAATCTATTGAAGAGCCAATGTTTCTTCTACCTATTGTGTAACTACTTCTATTTGCTCTTTTACCTGGGTTTCCTAAACTAACTCTTTGTTCTATTCTTCCCTTTTGGGTATAATCTATAGATTTTGGAATATAATCTGTTCCCTCAAATTGTTTTGAAAAGTTTCCAATTGGTCCCCCTTTACTGAAAGGTTCTTTAGTGTCTATTTCATCTTGAGTGAGTTGTAATCGGGGAACAAATTGTTGAGTCCCACTTACTAACTTACCAGTATCAGTTTTTAGATATGACCCTGGTTCGTAAACACTATCATCTCTAATACCAAAAACTTTATCAAATAAACGTCCAGATTCTGTTTCAAACCCAAATATAGAAGAACGGTATGTGTTAAATATACTTGTTTTAAATATGTTATCTAAGTCAATACCGTAATTTGGAAAAAATTGTTGAGGTATAAATCTACTATCTTTTAATTCTAGTTTAGGATTATTAATACCTGTTCTTTGGTCACTTACCATTTTAATGGTGGTTTTACCAACACCTAAAGTAGCACCTGGTCCTCCAGAATAAGAATATAAATCATTATCAGCTCCTGTATTATTATTTACTTTATCAAGTAAACCAAATAATCTACTTTTGTTTCCACCAGTTGCATTAGTATGTATTGTATTTAAATAAGTAGGTAAACCTAAAAGAGTATTTCCATCTGGTGATCCAATTGTAGTTTTAAAGTTAAACCCTAAACCTTGTTTATCCAAATGAAGTCCTAAAGCATTACCAGCTGATTGGGCTATAGTAGATAGGGGTGTATATATACCTTGATTTAATGGGGGTACTATACTACGTAAAAGATCTCCAATAGCAGTTGTTGCGTCTGGAGGTGTATCTTCATTTTTAAATGCTACATATCCTTCTTGGGAATTAACATTTGTTAAAGATAATAAATTTTGTTTTATGAAAAATAAGGGACCTGCTGGTGACTTAAAGTCAAAAAACATTTTAGTCATTCTTGAGACATCGTTAACTACAATCTTAGGTAATAGTGTACCTCCTCGTAATAAAAAATCTGGGCCTCCTGTTCTTCCTACATCAGAAAATTTATCAGGTATTGATTTTTTTACGTAAGGTTGGTTACTACTACCTCCTCCAATTGTATCTTTACCATACCTTAAAGATTTAAGGTTGGTTGTTAAGTTAACTAATCCCATCTATCTATCGAGGTAAACGTTCTAAATAATTTTGTCTAGTTGATAAACCACTTCCAGGGTCAAGTAAAGAAGGGGAAGGTAAAACTCCATTTACTGGCACTACAGATGCTGCATCAGGGTCTCCTATAGTAGAATATTGTTTATGTAAAGTTGATGTTGCAAATTCTGGTGTAGATGGAGTTGTTCCATTTAAACTTGTTGCGGATGCTTGTCCTGATATTAATTTGTTTAATAAGCTCATAATTGTTTGTTTTATTATAAATATTAAATTATTGTATTTCGTATAACCCCACAGCTGATAGTTGTGGTTGTTTTTTATATTGGTTTACCAATTCTGCTAAAAGTGAGTTTGTTTCTTTATTTTCTGGGGCTTGTACTACGGTTGTTCCTCCACTATTTGTTGAAGCATTTAATGCTTTAGTAGGTCCCATTCTTAACTCATCATTTTTAGTTCCTTGAAATATACCTCCTTCTTTTGGGGAAGATACAATAGGACCACCATTGGGGTCTATTTTTAAATCTCCTACCTTACTATAGTTCATTGCTACTGCTCCTATAGTAGCAGCTGCGGCTAAACCTAATATGGCTTTAAAAGGATTAGATAAAGCCCATAAAGCGGCTTGAGCTGCTAATTGAACAATTTTACTTTTACCGAAAGCTAATCCTTTTAAATCTTCTCTACTTTGTAATTTCTTTTGAGCGGCGATAACCCCCTCCATAATAACTTTACCAGCTGTTATACCTGCACTTATTTTTGTATATGCTGTAATACCAGCCCAAATTGTTAATATAGAACCTAATACCGTTTCCCATCCTGTAAGAGTTTCAAAACTTCCGGTTAATATTTCAGACATACCCCTAAAACCAGTAAAAATAGGTTCAAGAATAAAAGATACAGCCGCAAGTGCTGGGATTAGTAAATCTATAATGGGGGATACTAATTGCATTACAGGTCCTGCTAAAGACATAAATACTTCTCTTAATTTTTCAACAGATTTAGTTAATCTTTCTTGTACAGATGCTTGGTTTTTTAAGCTTTCAAAAGATTCTTCACCAAGTTTTTGTTTAATCTGTTCATTAGATAAACCTTCAGCTTGTAATTTGTTTATTCTTTGTTCTCTTAAATTTGCTTCTTCTTCTGATACATTTCCTATTTGTTCTTGAACAAATAAAGTTTTTGCTAATTCTTCTCTATTCATACCAACAGCCTTAGCTAATGCCTCTTGCTGTATTCTATTCATTTCAGAAAACTCAGCTGAACTACCTGCTTGCTCTGCTATTTCTTTTGCTACAGTTGCAAAATCATTATTTAATGCTGCTTGTCTTGCTTTTTCTAAATTAATATCTTTATTTAATAATAATTCAGCTTGTAATTCGCTTTCAATAGAAGATTCAAACTCAAGTAAACTACTCGCTATCGCATCTACTTTAGACATTTCCATACCTAAAGCTTTTACTGTAGCTACAGTTTCTCCTATTAATCCTGCATCTTTACCTAATGATAAAGTTGTAGCTGCGGATATATTTGAAATTTCTTTTAATAGGGTTTTTTCATTTAGAACTGATTTGTTTTTAGTGGCAGAAGCTTTTGCAGCACCTAAAAATTCTTTTGTAATACCTTCAGCATTACCCTTAGTAGCATTAGTTAAAGAAACTATACCTTTTTGATCTTCCATTGTAAGACCTGATGCTTCTCTTAGCAAAGTATAAGTTTTTAAATTTTCAGAATTAAGCATTACATTAGTACCTAATTCAGCATTTATAGCCATAAGAGATTCTTGTAACCCTTTTGAATTAATTAACACATCTCCTGAAAGATTGGCAACTGATTGAAGTTCATTACGCATTGAACTTGCTTCGTTGTATGACATATTCATACTCTTAGCTAATTCACCTGTTGCTTTATCTGATGATTTTAGAGCAGCAACCATTTCGTTTATAAGGAAAGTAGAAATAACTAAAGGATCTTTTAGGTTTTTTAGAATTGAACCCTTCATAGAACTAAAACCTTTTTTTAGAACCATTTGTTGTTTTGTCATAGGACTAAAGCCCGTTTTATCTGCTGCTTTTAATTTCTTATCAAGATTTTCAACTCTTTCAGCAGTTGCGGTCATTTCTTCTTGGGCATCTTCTAAACCTAATGTTTTAGATAAACCACCCATACCTAACTTATCAAGAGAAGTTCCTATACTTTTTATAATATTACCCCCTAACCCTAGATTTTTATTAACGTTTTCTTCAAATTCAATTCTTTTTTTAATTTTATCATTAATAGATCTAACTGTTTCATCTTCTTCTTGTAAAAAAGCTAAAGCTGCTTTAACGGCATCGCTTTGGCTTTTATAATAATCAAGTCTTTGTTTGTTAGTAGTTAATAAGTTTTGTTGTGCATGATACTCCTCTGTTACTTGTTTAGCCGCTACCGAAGCATCGAATATTCTTTGCTTAGAGATTTTTTGAATATTTTTAAGTTGCTTTATGTTAAGCCTATCAATCCCTTCTTCTTCGTAAGATAATTTTTTTACTTGAGTAAGTACCCCCTTAAACCCTGATTGCATTTGTTTAATAGGGGTTGGGGCTTTTGCAATTTCCCTAATTGTAGCTTGTAGTTGTTGTTGTAAGCTTGTAAAGGTTTGATCTAGATTGTCTACCCTAGATTGAACGCCATCTAAGACAGCTTTCATTTTATCCATTTCTTTTACAGAAGCAGCAATTTTAGAAGGATCAACACCCCTATATGGGTTTTCCTCCCCAAGCTCCGCATAGAGCTTTTTTATTCTTTTTAATTGTTCCTCTACCTTTTTCTGATCCATGGATTACATTTATTATAAATATTACTATTTATAACTTGTTTTACCCTTATATGGTTTACTTGCTTCAGCAAATGCGGGAACATTTACTTTACCATCAGGGTTAACTAAATTTTTAGAACCCTTTCCACCATTGGAAGCATTTTCGTATTGTTTTTGTTCTTCAGCATAAAAGGTTTTAATTTCATTATAAGTATATTTTCTTAACCATATAGGCATATTATATACTGTATAAAAATCATATCCACCTTTACCGTGAAAAATTATTTGGTGTATTATATTAAAAAGGTTAATTCTAACCTGAGGAGCATTATTTGTAGTCAGGCCAAAAAAAGTTAATCCCTATTGGGATTAAGGCCTCCTCTCCATTATCTAAAATATAAGTTAAATTTACATCTGGTTGAGTTGCATTTATGTGTTCTCTAAATGCTCTAGAATCTCTTGCTAAAAACTTATAATCTACAAATTCCCTAATAGCTTTTGATTCACTATCCCCATCTACTGATGATATTAAATATTTTAACCTTGTAGTTAAATCTGAGGAATTTTCTTTATTAATTTTTTTGAGACCAGCTATTTCCCTATCTATTTGTTTTTCGACTTTACCTGTAGATAATTTGTAAGTTAAAACGGTACCAGTAGAGGGTGTTGTAAAATGAAATTCATTTTTACCAGCTTCAAATTTAGATTCATCAAATTCTTTATTTTCTAAGGTAGTCATATCTAAAGTATAAGATTGTCCCTTAATTTCAATATTGTAGTCTTTACCATATCCTAAAACACGGGTTGCTATTAGTAATGCATTTTTATCTCCTACAATTAAATCATCAATGTTTATGTCTTTATCTATTATTACTGACTTTAATAATTTATCCAATACAACACCTTTTTGAATAAATGATTGGTTAGAAAGAATATCTTCTTCTTTTGCTGTCATGTATTTTACTTCTACTTTACCACTAGATAAAGGGTTGTCTTTAGAGTAGATTAATCCTTTAGATGGTAATTCTACTTCTTCGGTTGGGAATTTAAATTCGCTCATATAATCTTTATTTAATTAAAACTTTATTATCGTTGATAAATATTAAACTGGAAAGTTCTTAAAACGGTTATTTTTATTTATTTATTCTATTTTCAAACTTATCAAATCTTGAATCCA
>TARA_Y100000385_G_scaffold163864_1_pt1 | contig 12578 bp, 9 predicted proteins | sample TARA_Y100000385 | Tara Oceans TARA_Y100000385 (sample SAMEA2620980) | marine metagenome | biome: marine biome (ENVO:00000447); feature: surface water layer (ENVO:00002042); material: "saline water (ENVO:00002010), including plankton (ENVO:xxxxxxxx)" | depth 5 m
AGCATTTTGTAATATTAATGCTTCTTCAAATTCTATTCACAGTGTAACAGTTTTAACTAAAGGAACTTTTGTTTCTTGGGCGAATGTATCAATAGATAGCCCATCTGGTTCTGGAGCAATTTTATATCCTATTATAAATCCTCCTGGTGGCCACGGTTCAAGTCCTGAAAATGAATTGAATGTTCAAGGTTTAGGAATTAACTTTAAATTTTCAAATAACGAATCAAATACAATAGTAACATCAAATACACTTTACAATAAGATAGGTATTGTAAAAGATGTTTATTATTTGGATTCTGATTTTTCAAAAGGAAATGTATACACTACTAGTACTTTTGATCAAGTATTAAAAGCAAATGTAACTCCAGCACATACTTTTGTTACAGGTGAAAAAATTAAAGGTGCTAACAGTAAAGCAGTTGGTTATGTAGTATTTTCTAATTCTACTCAGGTTTATGTTGCTGGTGATAAAGATTTTCAAGAAGGGGAATTTGTTACAAATGCTGCAGGAAGCAATACTACAACAATTCAAACAATAAATGAAACTGGTGATATTTATTATAAAGATTTAGTTCCTTTTTATACACAAAGTATAAATAATGTAAATCGTTCAAACAATCAAAATGAAGCATATAAGCTGATTATTAAGTTATAATAGGAAGAAATAAATATGTCATCTTTAAAAACAAATTTTAATGTTTCACCATACTTTGATGATTACGATGAAGATAAAGATTTTTATAAAGTTTTGTTTAGACCTTCTGTTGCTGTCCAAGCAAGAGAATTAACACAACTCCAAACAATTTTACAAAAACAAATTGAAAGATTTGGTAATCATGTTTTCAAAGATGGTTCTATTGTTGATGGTGTTGGCATTAACTATATTCCAAATGCTTCTTATATTTTATTATCCGATCAATTAGATGGTAATGGATTGAATACAAACACTAATTTGTTGATAAGTGAACTAAATGAAAATTATATTGTTACTAATGGTACAGATGCCAATGCAGCAAGAGCATCTATTTCTCTAGCAAAAAATGGTATTCTTAGCAATGCACCTGAAACTAATAGATTATATCTAAAATATTATTATACAGGTAAAGATAGTTCTAATAATGATGTATCAGAATTTTCTTCTGGAGATAAAATTTATATCTATAATGAAAATCAGGGAAATTTTGCAAACTTAGATTCTAATAATCTTTTTGATACTATTACATCTATTACTTCCAATTCTACTGTTAATGCTACTGGAATCTCTTACTTAATTCAAACAACTGAAGGTATTATATTCCAAAAGGGATATTTTTCATCTGTAGAAAAACAGATAATTACTGTAAAAGATTTTGACACAAATGTAGCTGGTTATGTTGTTGGTTTTGATACAGCAGAAAGTGTTGTAAATGACCAAGAAGATTTAACTTTAACAGATAACGCTTTAGGTTATCCTAATGAAAATGCACCAGGAGCATTTCGTTTAAAATTAAAACCAACGTTAGTTTCTAAATTAGCATCCGATTCTTCTAATAGTAAAAATTTCTTTACTATAGTTAGTTTCGATGACACAATACCAGTACAACAACGAACAGATCCAGAATATAATACTCTACAACAGGCTCTTTCTAGAAGAACTTTTGAAGAATCAGGAAATTATGTTACTAAACCTTTTACAATAGAAGCTACTAATAATAATTCAAATAGTTCTAATTTTTATTATACTATTAGTTCTGGTGTTGCCTATGTTAGAGGGAATAGAGTTGAAAAACTAACTAACACTTTATTAGAGGCAACAAAAGGAACTTCAACACAATTTATTCAAAATAAATTAGTAACATCTAATTATGGAAACTATATAATTTGTAATGAATTTTTAGGAACTTTTGATGTTGAGCAAAATAAAGAAATAGAGTTATACGATGAGGCACAAACTTCTTTATCAGATTATGAAGGAGTCAATGTTGCTCCAATTGGAAATTTGATTGGATATGCTAATGTAAGAGCAGTTTCTTTTATAGACGGAACTAAAGGTCTTCCAGACGCTAGATATTATGTTTATTTGTTTAATATTAGGATGAATTCTGGTAAAACTTTTTCTTCAGATGTTAAAAGTATATTTTTAAATAGTGGTACTTTTGGTAATGCAAAAGCTGACATTATTTTAGAAAATGGTGTAGCAGTTATTAAAGATTCTGATAGAAAAAGTTTGATTTTTGATACTGGTTTAGATGCTGTTAAAAGATTGACTAATAATACTGGCATTGGAGACACACTTTATACATATAATCAAATTAAAAGTTCTACAATTTCTTCAGTTGGGTCTATTAACATAACTTTAGATACTGCAGCTCCAGGTGCTTCTTTAGAAAGATTAAATTATGGAATAGGATCATTAAATTTAAACTCTATAGATCAATTTGATGTATATTTAGGTGCAAATGTTTATACTGCTAATTTAACAGGAGATATAGATATATCTCCTGGAACTACAACAATTAATGCTAACACTGCAACAGACTTTGAAAATGAATTAGAAGTTGGTTCTTTGATTTATGTTTATGATGGTGCTCAACCAAGAATTAGACGTGTTGTTTCTATTGCGAACTCTTCTCAGATAGAAATTGATAATCCAATCAGCACTACAAATAATAGTGCAGATTATGCTAAATATTATGTAGAGGGATCTCCTCTTCCTCTTACATCTGTCACTATAAACTCTAATACTAATTTTGTTGCTGAAACTGGATTAACTTTACCAGCAGGCCCTCATACTGTTTATGCTTCATATCAGGTTAATAGAAATGAAGCCATATCTATCCCTAAATTGATCAGAAAAGGTAGGTATGTTAAAATTGATTGTGCTACTAATTCTGCAGGTTCGATAGGGCCTTGGGATTTAGGATTTACTGATGTACATAAAATAAAAAATATTTATGTTGGTACTACCTATAGTTTAACAAATCCTAATAGAATAACTTGGTTTAATTTAGATAATGGACAAAGAGATTCTTTTTATGATCATGGAAAATTAGAAGTAAAGCCACAATATTCATCTAAAATTGATTCTACTACAAAATTGTTAATTGAGTTAGATTATTTTGTTGCTAATACTGATGCTTCTGTTGGATTTTTTTCAGTAGAATCTTATCCTATCGATGATGCTAACACGTCTAATACTAATTCTATTCAAACTATTGAAATTCCAAAATATGATGGGAACGATTTAAGAAATTATATTGATTTTAGAACTAGAAAACATAACACAGCTACAGATTCAACAACAGAAGCTTCTGCATCTGAAAATCCAGCAGTTTCAAATTCTTCTTTTGATGTGCCATCTTCAGGCCAACATACTATAATACCAGATGAAAATTTCATAGCTGATTTTGAATATTTTCTACCAAGATATGATATTATTACATTAGATTCTTCAGGAAATTTCGGGGTTATAGAAGGTCAAGCAAAAATAAACCCACAAATTCCTTTTACTGAAAATGATCAAACTTTAGTTGCTCAATCTTTTGTTCCACCATACCCATCTCCAACTAAAAGACAGTTTGATATTTATAAAGATATCCCATTTATAAGAGTATCATTAAAAACTAATAGACGATATACTATGAAAGATATAGGAACTTTAGATAAAAGATTAAAAAGAGTTGAATACTATACAGTATTAAATGCTTTAGAACAAGAGGCTAAAAATTTAACAGTACCAGATGCAAATGGTTTAGATAGATTTAAAAATGGTATTTTTGTTGATCCATTTAACTCTCACAATTTAGGTCAAATTTCTGATTTTGAATATAAAATTTCTATAGATAAAGACGAAACTGTTGCAAGACCATTTTTTATATCTCATGATGCAGATTTGCAATTTTCAAATACAGATTCAACAAATGTACAAAGAACAGGAAAAGTAATAACACTTCCTTTCACAGAAGAAGTGTTTATGTCTCAAAAATTTGCATCAAAATTTAGAAATGTTTCCGAAAGTTTTTGGGCTTGGACTGGAGATTTGGATTTATTTCCAAGTGAAGATTTTTGGAGAGACGAAGAAGTATTACCAAATGTTAACATAGATTTGGATATTGCAGCACCCTTTGAATCTTTTGCTGATAGTCCATTTGGAACTGTTTTTGGAGATTGGAGAACTTTATCTACTTCTGGCACATCTTCAACTCAAACACAAGGTCAAGCACGAACAACAACTACTACTACTACTACTCAACAAGAAAGAACAGTAACTAATTTAGAAGTTAACACATTTACTGAACAGTTTGAAATAGGTTCTTATGTTAAAGATGTTTCAATAAATCCTTATATTAGATCTAGATTGGTAGCGTTTGTTTGTAATTTTTTAAAACCTAACACAAGAATTCATGCTCATTTTGATGAAGTTAATGTTGATGCTCATTGCATTCCAGGGGTTCTGTCAGGTTTAGCCACAGCACCAGAAGGAAGAGAAGATAGTGTTGTGAGACCACTCTCAGATTCTAATTTTGGAGATGCTTTATTTTCAGATGAAAATGGATTTTTGTGCGGTTTATTTAGAATTCCTGCAGAAACATTTAGAACAGGAGACAGACTTTTTCAATTAAGTAATGTAGAAGATTTGACTATTGGTAGAGATGCTATTTTAACAATGAATAGGGCTGTGTATACAGCAGATTCAATATCTGTTACTAGAGAAACTACTAATTTAAATATTAGACAGCCTATTTTATTTTATGAAGCAACAACTGATACCAGAACTCAAACAGATGTTTCAACAAGTGTTGTAGTTTTACCAAGACCTACTTTTGATGCTGGTGATGCTGGTGATACTGATGCTGGTGCTGATGAAGGACCTGATGCTGGTGGTGAATGTGATCCTATTGGACAATCTTTTATTATATCAAATTCTCCAGACGGAAGTTCTGCCTCTTTTATATCTTCTCTAGGTGTTTATTTTAGAAGTAAGGATGATACATTAGGTATATCATGCTTTATTTGTCAAAATTCAGACGATGGGTCACCAGATACAAGTAAAATTTTTGCTAAAAGTCATTTATTTTCTTCAGAAGTTTTAACAACTGAAACTGGTCTAACTGAAACCAGATTTATTTTTGACTATCCTATTTGTGTTCTTAATAGTAAATCATATTCTTTTGTTATTCAACCTGATGGAAATAGTCCAGAATATGAAATATGGACTTGTGAAACTGGAGATTTTGATATTAACACTGATGAACAAGTATTCTCAAATCCATTTATTGGTGTTTTGTTTGTATCAGCTAACCTTCGTAATTGGACTGCATATCAGAAAGAAGATATTAAATTTAATATATATAGGGCCATATTTAGTCCTTTAAATGGTAGTGCTGTATTTAAAAATGAAGATGATGAATTTTTAACAATTGATGGATTCACAAGAAGTAATACTGAAGTTGGTTTGGATGTTGGTGATATAGTTTATACTGTGAACACCTCTGTAGATATTTCAAATTCTGAAAGTGTAGTTTCTAACACATTGAACGATAAAGTTTATGGAAGAATACAATACTTTAATGAAGTAAATGGTGAAATTTGGCTAGATTCTTCCACTGCTAATACAACATCTTATTTTTCAAATACTGTAAATCCAACAGTAGCAATTTATAGAATTGTTGATCCTGCAAATACTAGCCAATCAAATGCTACAACTTTGATAACATGGGGTAATGTTATTAGTGTAGATGATTTATCATATCATACTGTTGTTCCTAAGTTTGGTGTAACAACACCTAGTAAGACTTTTATGGGTTATAATATAAAAGGAACATCAAATTCTGATGTCGTTGATGTTGAGTATACTATCGTTGAAAATGATAAAGATTATGAGTTTAATGATTATGAAAGAAAGATTTATTCTAGATCTAATGAAATAAATCAAGTTTCTGGTGATAAAACTCTTGAATATAAATTAAATCTAACATCTTCATCAAAATATGTTTCTCCTGTTATAAATTTAGGAAGAAAAAATAGTCTTTTTGTTGAGAATATAATAAACAATGATTATTGGAACGAAAATACTAGATATGGTAATTCTTTGAGTAGATACATATCTAAGAAAGTTATTCTTGAAGATGGACAAGAAGCAGAGGATTTAGAAGTTTATTTAACTGCTTATAGACCAACTTCTACAAATATTAAAGTTTATGGTAAATTTTTAAATAATCAAGATGGTGAAGAATTCAATACAAAAACTTGGACAGAATTAGAATATGTAGATGGTGGTGAGAATATATTTTCATCAGACACAAATACTAAAAATTTCATTGAATATAAATTCGAAGTACCTTCAAAGAGAAAATCATATCTTATATTAGACAATAATACAGTTTTAGAAGGTGAAACTGCAACACAAGGAACAAATGATGGTGTTGTGACTTTTGCATATGGTAATAATGTTATAGTTGAAATGAATAGTGGTATTTTAGATACCGGGTCTGTTACATTTTCTCTAGCAGGTTCTTTAAATATTGTAGAGTCTGAAATTAGAAGTGCTTTTGCTAATACAGGAACATCTACTCCTCTAACATTACCTGGAGCTGTATCTTGTGCTTCTGATAACAATAATTTGTCTGCTACAGAATTTTCATTCAGTGCTAATACTAATGTAGATAATGTAAATGATGTTATTGCCATTTCAGATGCTAATACTTACTTTGAAGTTGGTGATCCACTAATATATAGTGCAAATAGCGGAACAAACTTGACTAATTTAATTACAGGAGGTAAATATTATGTAAGTTTTAGCAATGCTTCTCATATTGCTGTTGCTGAAACTAGATCTGGTGCAAATATAGATTTAACTGCAAGTAGTCTTATAGAAGATCATCATTTTACAGGAACATTTTTCTCTGAAGACTTCACTCCTGGTGATAAAATTAGAATCGAAACGTCTAATGATATATTCTCAATAAAATCTGTGATAAGCGTTACCAATAATACACTTATGACATTAGATTCTGGTTTCACACAAAGTAATTCTATTTCAACACATTATATATTTAATTCTGGTGTTGGTGATGGAATAGTAGAGTATGAAAATTCTGATTCTTCTAGATTTGTTGGATTTAAAGAGTTTGCTATTAAGATTGTATTATTAAGCTCAAACCCTATTCAAGTTCCAATGTTAGAAGATGTTAGAGCAATAGCATTACAAATATGAGTTTTTTATGGAAAAATATTATAGACAAAATGATAATAAAGGTGCTATATTGAACACAGATAAAGAAGGGTTGAAAAGATATAAATTATTAAAGAAAAAACAAAATGAAGTAAATGAATTGAAAGAAAGAGTAGAAGGTATAGAAAATAAACTAGACTTGATACTTGAAAAATTAAAATAGAGGTATTATGGAAAATATAAAAGATAAAGAATTTATCCGTGATTATATTAAAAATTTGTGTATCTATAAACCAAGTGAACCGTATATGTATGGTAAAATGGTTGGCACTAGATATGGTAGACAGTATTATTTAGCAAATGGAACATATAATGTAGAATTTTTGAATTGTGTTTGTAGACAGTTTTATAAAATAATTGATGAAGAAGTGGGTCATTTTAATTTTCAAATTACTGGAAGAGAGTGGGCGGCTTTACCATTATTATCTGCCATACCTCTATGGTTATATAATGAAAAAAATATAAGAATAAATTCATTTATGATAAAACGTGAGAGAAAAACATATGGAAGAAATAATTATATTGAAGGTCTTGTAAATAAACTTCCTGTTTTAATTATTGATGATGTGTGTAATTCTACAAATGGATTTTTACATTGCTATAATGTTATAACAAAAACAGAAAAACTTGAAAGTTTGCCTTATATATTTGCAATACTAAATAAATATACAACTGATATTAGTGTTAATTCTTTTGTAGAGGATAGATATTTAAAAAGAGGAATTAAACCCTTAAGCATTGTTAATGGGAATGATATGATATGATAATAAATGAAGAAGATAAAACTAAAATATTGAAAGAATTGTATGACTATATTGATAAACATTGTATATTCAGATGTAATCCTGAAGTAAAATATTCTGAAGCCATTGAGACTGGTAAAATAATATCTAATAAACCTAGTATTGATAATTCAAGTATGATGTTTATGTTGAGAAGACTTACTTTTAATTATAAAATGTTAGAATATGTATCTGCTTTGATATTAGATCAAATACTAACAGATGTTAAAAATAAAGACGAATTTGAATTTTTTCAATTAGCTGGATTAGAAACATCTTGTGTTCCTCTATTAACTGGAATACAGTCTATGGCATCTAGATATAAAATGGGAATAAATGTTTTCTCTGTAAGAAAAGAAAGAAAACATTATGGTTTAAATCATATTATTGAAGGCATTCCTGCTAAAAATGTGCCAGTTATATTCATTGATGATACTATAAATGCTGGATCATCATTTACAAGAACAATGGATGCGTGTAAATATGAATTAGATTTATATCCAGCAAATAATGCATATGCTATATGTACTTTTAAAAAAGATCTAACGGTTATAAAATATAGAGATAGAGATATAAATTTAAACTCTCTTTTTAGTGTAAAAGATTTTGATACCAAATATGATCCTGATAAATATTGGCTTCCGGATGATTGTGATAAGAGTATAAATAAAAGACCAGAATATCAACAGGGAATTCTTTATTAGTGTCTAAAAAAGAGAAGATTAAATGACAATAACAGTAGCAAATACAGCAAACACTAATACATTTGACTATTGGAGAAATAGAACAAATGAATTAGCAGATGCTATGACAAATAAAACAGTAACAGTAGATTCTAATACTGCTACTGGTAATGCTGTTGTAAATGGTCATTTTGTTTCTGGAACATTAGTGGCAAATGTTGCTCTTCGTGGTGGTAATACTTCTACATTTAACACATTAACAATATCATCTAATGTTGAAGTTTCTACTGGAAACACTATTACGGTTGGTAACTCTTCAGTTAATACTCAAATAACTTCTGGTAATCTTTTTCTAAATGGTTCTACATTAGTTATTGGAAATACAGATTCTAACGTTACCAGCAATTCTTCTACATTAACTATTGGTAACTCTAGTATATTCACTTCAATCAACTCAACTTCTGTAAATTTTAGTTCTGATACTACTGAAATTAAACTTGGAAATTCTACAGTTAATGTTACTATAAATTCCACATCACTTGACAGTTCTAATCCATTTACGTTTGCTACTAATGGTGATGTTACATTTGCTACTAATGGTGATGTTACATTTGCTACTAATAGTGCTGTAACTGTACCTATAGGAACAACAGCACAAAGACCATCTGGTGCAGTTGGTCAAATTAGATATAACACAGATGAATCTAAATATGAAGTATATGTCAGTGGTGCGTTTGATAATGTTATTACATCATCAGAGCAATTAAAAGTTTATGATGTTTCAAACACACAAGTATTCCCATAATCTAGGACAGAATAATGGCAACAAAAGCAAATTTAGTCATAGACCAAGGAACAACATTTTCTACAACTTTAACACTTACTGATGAAAATGGTGATTTAATTAATTTATCTGGTTATACTTCCAACTGTCAAATAAGAAAACATTATACATCATCAACAGCAACAACCGTAAATACATCAGTAAACACAGAATCTTCAGTTATAACTTTGTCTTTAAATGCCGATGAAACTAGTAACATTGTTGCTGGTAGATATGTTTATGATGTTGAGATAATAAGTTCTGCAAATGTAACTTCTAGAATAGTTGAAGGTATTGTGACTGTTACACCAGAGGTTACAAAATAATGGTAAATGTTGTTATAGCACAGAATAGAAATATACAAGTAACTGCAAATACACAAGGAACAACATTATCAACAACATCCAATCCAGTAACATTAAAAAATGAAATTTCTTTGTCTTCTTCTTCTTCTAGATTAGATAGTCTGCAAGATGTTGTAGCCACATCTGAAACTAATAATTCTACTCTTGTTTACGATGAGACAACAGATAAATATATAGTAAAACAATTAGACCTAGACGGTGGTAATTTTTAAGGATAAAAAATGGCCAATCTAATACAAATTAAAAGAAGTGCTACTACAGATGTTCCGTCATCTCTCGGTGATGGAGAACTTGCATATACCTCAAATGGTGATATTCTTTATATTGGTGCTCCAGATGGTTCAAATACTGTAACAGCAATTTCAGGAAAAAGATATCCTGGCACACTCACAGCAAATCAAGCTTTGGTTGCAAACTCTACTAGTGGTATAGATAAAGTAATTGTTGCAAATCTACAACCAACAGGAATTTATGCAAATGGTGCTTTAGGAACTTCTGGACAAGTTTTATCATCAAATGGCACTGGTGTTTATTGGAATGATGTTGTTACATCAATAACTGATTTATCGGATACAAATATAACATCTGCTGCAAATGGTGCGTTATTATTTTATGATAATGTATCTAGTAAATGGATAGATAACGAATTGACAGGTGATGCTACTGTATTAAATACTGGTGTTATCACTCTTTCTACTGTAAACGATGATGCTGGTTCTTATGGTGATGCAAATTCAATAGCTCAAATTACCATAAATGAAAAAGGTCTTATCACAAATGCATCTTCTGTTGATATAGACCATGATATATTATTAAATTTTGTATCTGATGAACATATAGCACACTCTGGTGTAACTCTTACTGCTGGTGACGGTCTTTCTGGTGGTGGTGATATAACATCAAGTAGAACTTTTAATGTTGTTGCAAATAATGGTATCACTTCAAATGCTGATGGTGTTTTTGTTACATCTGGCACTGGTGTCACAGTAAATTCAACAGGTGTTCATATTGGTCAATCTGTTGGAACAACAGATAATGTTATATTTAATGATTTGACTGTTTCTGGTAATCTCGATGTTAATGGAACATTAACAACAATTGATACAACAAATCTTTCAGTAAGTGATTCAATTATTGAATTATCTAGAGATAATGGTGCTGATACATTAGATATTGGTTTTTACGGTACTTATAACGATGGTACAGAAAAATATACTGGTTTATTCAGAGACCAAAATGATTCTGGTGTATATAAACTATTTACAGGTTTACAAGTAGAACCTACAGCTACTGTTGATACTGCAAATAATACTTTTGGTTTAGCAACACTTGTTTCTTATTTAAATTCTAGTGCTCTTTTTTCAAATAGTACTATTACAAATATAACTGCAAATAGTACAGTTTCAGTATCTTTAACTGCAAACACACTTTCTCTTTCAACAGCACTTGCTGGAACATCTGGCGGGACAGGTCTTGCTTCTTATACTGCTGAAGATATAATTGTTGCTAATTCTACAAATGGATTTAGAAAATTAAGTGTTGGAACAGATGGCCAAGTTCTTCAATCTAATGGATCTGCATTACTTTATGATTCTCTTGATGGTGGTAGTTTTTAAAGGATAGAATTTTGACTGAAAATAATGAAATAAATGAAAAAGAACAGTATGCTTTATCATATATACAAAAACAAGAAAATTTTATTCTTGAAGTTGTAAGAAAAACTATGAATTTGGAAATAAATATTTCAACTTTGAATAATAAAATAAATCAATTACAAGAATTAACTAATCACTATGAAGAACAAATAAAAAATCAAAATGATATTATGAAGCAAGCAACTGTTACAATTAAAAAATTGACTGATAAATCTGAAAAATTTGAAGAATTAAAAAATGAAAATATTTCTTTGAATAAAGAAAAACAAAAACTGAAACAAGAATTAGAATCTCTAAATACAAGAATAAAAGATTTATTGAATGAAATTAATAGACAAAATGAAGAAATGAAAAATCTTTATAATGATAATAAAGAATTGATTAGTAAATTACCAAAAAGAAAACAAAGAAGTAAGAAAACAGAGGAAGTATTATTAACAGAAAAACAAACTGATAATAATTACTTTTAATTCAGTATATACTGAATAGTGGGAGTGCCATATGGCTAATACAACTTTTCAATTAAGACGCTCTTCTGTGGCGGGCAAAGTTCCTAATACATCATCAATAAGTATTGGTGAACTAGGATTAAATTTAACCGATCAAGTACTATATTCCTCTAATGGAACTGGTATATTTGAGATTGGTTCAAACATCTCCACCTTATCAGTAACAACAATTATAGCAAACGGTTCAACTGGAACTGCTAACCAAGTATTAACCAGTAACGGAACTGTATCTTATTGGGCAAATTCATCTGGCGGTGGTGGTGGTTCTGCATACTTTAAAGGTAATGATGGACCAATTGGTGATGCATCAGCTGCTAATAATCTAATGAGAATTAATAGTAACACTCAAAGTAATAATATTACTGTTATTGCTGGTGAAAATGCTTTGATGGTTGGACCAATTACTATTGGTTCTGGTAATACATTAACAATCGATACTGGAGCAAGGGTAGTAATCGCATAATGTCAGAATTAATTGTAAATACTATCTCAGGATTAAATGATTTATCAGTTGGTAATACTACAGTAAATTCTACTGTTAATTCAAC